>Ga0209654_1002746_pt1 | contig 11626 bp, 8 predicted proteins | sample SaaInl1SG_22_DNA_FD_184646 | JGI IMG/M metagenome (GOLD analysis project Ga0209654, IMG submission 184646) | Marine microbial communities from expanding oxygen minimum zones in the Saanich Inlet - ESP_161SG_22_DNA (SPAdes) (version 2) | ecosystem: Environmental > Aquatic > Marine > Intertidal... | reverse complement strand
AAATAAGCTCCTATACCCAAAACCAAAACAGATAAGGCAATTTTGAAGTTTTTGTTGCCGGTATGTAGTTGTTCGCATTCGCTTTGCAGCAGGTTCATTTCTGTGGGGATGTCTTTCAAGAAATCCAGTTCGTAGCAATTCACAATGTTTTTCATTTCAATTAGCTTTTAAGGTGAATAATTTTGAACTGTTTTTCAGCTTTTAGTAAATAGGCATAATCGTAAATGCAACTCCATTTCTTTTCGCCTTTTCTAATGGAATGGGAAATCAGGGTAGAATGCCGAATAAAAAGCCCAAAAACAGGGCTTAGATTAAGGTTTTATTTTCCAATACATACTGTGCTTTTTGTTTTTACGACATTGATAGCGTAGTCCCCCAAAAATAGATTTTGACAGTTGCTGATAGTAATGCAACAGACCGACTATAGCCGATACTTCTTCGGTGTAGGCGTTTTAGGTGTGTGCGAAGGGTTAGGTGCATACGCTCTATGTGATTGGTGCCAAACCGTTTGGTGTTGTGTAGTGCTTTGGGGATAAGCCATTGATACTGTTTTAGCCTGTCGGTATAAATGGTTTTTGGTGCTGCAAGTTGTAGGCTGGTAATCACGTGCCGTAGGGTTTTGTTGGTTCTAGGACCTACATTATAGCGAACAACCTGTCCACTTTCTCTGCAAAAAGCGCATACCAACCAAACGCCTTTTCTTTTGGACGCAACAAAAGTGCGCAACTCATCTACTTCATAGGTTTTGCCAAAGGCAAGGGGTGGGGGTTTTATTTGCTCGGCAATATGCCGTATTCTGTTAAGCACTGTTGTGGGCGATATGGCAAGCAGCCGTGCCATGCCTAAAATACCAACCCCTTCTTTGAGTAAGGCAACAATAGCTGGATTTGTATCAGGGGAATAGGCGTTGTAACTGTAGTCTTTTAAATGCGTTTTGCCACAGCAGGTACAGCGGAAACGCTGTTTGCCTTGTGGGCTTTTTCCGTATTTGATTGTAGGAGCTTGGCAGCACAGGCTACCAACACGTTTGAAACATAAAGTTAGATCTGGAAGCATTTTAAAGGTTTTAAGCGATTTTTTTGGGTGCTGTTAGGGGATAAGTAGATTTAAATTTACGTATTTTTTTGACACAAAAAACAGATTATCAATAATTTAGACGCATTAAAAATACTCATCAACAGGTTTGGAACATTACCACATTACCGCTATTCAGTTAATATTAAACATTTTGTACAGCGAGTCTTCCTTACTTGAGGTTTCAATTAGAATTTTAGCATATTCTAAAGTTTCAATAGCATACGCATTATCTTTTAAAGCGATCTTGTAATCCTTTATGGAATTAATTGTAGAATCACTACCGTTAAAATAATTCTCAAGTCCTAGCATATAAAATATTAAATTATAATCCATTTTACCACTTGTATCCTCATCTTTGAAATGATTATAGACTTCTTCTAGAAGACCTAATGCTTCCTGTTCATTTTGAAGTTTTAACAATAGAACCCCCTTTAACATTTTATAAATGGGCTCCTTGTCCAACTTAAAATTGCTCAAGCAATTGATGGCATTCTTATATTGCTCATCACTAATCAGCAAATTGATTTTAGCAACCTTATAAAAATCACTTTCTAAATCACATTTAATAGATTTATCAACATAAAACAAAGCAGAATCAATCTTATTTATTGAGGCATACTCCACATACTTTTCGTTAAATTCTTTACAAGCTTTTTCTGAAAAACCTGTTTTTTTTGAATTACAACTAACGTTTAAACAAACAATCAATAATAGTAGAAGTCTCATAATTTAAAATTTAAAAGAACTAGATGTGTTAAATACCCCCATTCTATTATTGTATTGAAGTTTGAATGTGGCTGTTGACCTAACCTTTAGGTACTTCGGGGAGTTTGAGTAAAGTTTTTTGAAAGCAGTCTATAGGACGGTAGACCTATCTTTAAAGTTGATCGCCCAGACACATTACTAGGATTATTACTTAATGTAGGAGTTATAGAGCTAAAAGAGGAACTAGGATTGCTAATGTCTTTTCCAAGTGGAGTCCATTTTTGAATACCAAAATCGCCGCCTATAGATTGTAATTGAACACCAGGAGCATTAGTTCCCGTACTCAAATCAACACTGAGGTTTACACCTGTTATCTCAGTTTGACCATCTATTTTTTCGACTCCCGAATCTCCAGCATTTTCTACATTTAAATTATACCTAACTATTGCATCATTATCTAATATAGTGACACCTGCACTTCCTTTTCCAGGACTACCCAAAGCAACAGCGGACACAGTTTTCCATTGTAAGCGTTTATCATCAGGAATTTTCAGGTTGCTTTTAACTTCTTCAAGGTCAGCACCTACATTTTGCCATTGCTCACCATTTGAGTCTACAAAATTCTTATCCGTTCTGTCATGCCAAACAATTTGTCCTTGGCTATTTTTAAACCAATCATCATCCCAACCGATAGAAATCATCCCCGTAGGATCAACATATTTTATGGGGTTGTTCCAAAACATGGCATAGGGGCTTTTGTCTATTTGGCTGGGGTCGTCTGCTAGAGGGTCAATGGTACGAGTTCTGTTAATTTCAGGGTCGTAGAATCTTGCCCCAAAATCATACCACCCCAAATCTAATTCATCATTAAGTTCCTTATCATTAAACTTCCAATTCTCCCCCAAATTATTTCCTCTAACCCGTTCGTTGTACCCTTTATGCGCCAGTCCAAAAGGGTAGTAGTTGGTTTCGGAGACAATTTCGTTTTGGGAGTTGTCTAGTTGTTCTATTTTTAGGTCGTCAAACCATGCACTGCCGCCACGCTGCCCCCAACCGTCTGCGTCTATTCTAATGTTTAGTTTGTCAATTTCGGGTTGTACTATCATTATTTGTAGATTCTAACCATTTATTTTTCCACTCTTTTGGAAAGTTTTTATGATTTCTGTTTTTAGGGGAAATTTTAATGTAAAAAGTAATTAAAGAGTCTCCATTTGAGGAAATTATTATAGCAGTATTTGCACCCTTAATCTTGTATATACTATCTCCAACACTAGCAAAATCTACTATTTTTTCGTTTGGGCTAATATCAATGAATTTACCGTTTGAAGTTTTAACTTTAATATGAGTAGGCGGTGTTGCTCTAGTGGAATACTTTTTAATTATAACTCCTTTATAATTAGATTCTATTTGCTCAACAGCTCTTTTTAAACTTGAATTCTCAGAAAGCTTTTCTAATTGTTTTTTGCAAGAGAAAAGACATAGTAGAACTATTAAAAATAAAATATTCTTTCTCATATTAATTTAGATTTATTTTTTTGAAGTTTTTTGTTTTTCCCATAATAAATCTAATATCTGCCTGAGTGCCACCCCCAAATCCAGCGGAAATTGATTTCCATGTCCAAGGTGATTTCATTGAAGGCCAAAGCTCGTTACTTGTATTATTTTCGTTAGACCAAATGTAAGACCCTTCAGCTATAATGGAACCAGTATATCCATTATACTTCCCTTCAAATCCGCCGACACCAAAGAAATTTTTATTTGCTTTATCTTTATTAAAAACCGAACTATAAGCACTAATACCTAATCCAGCACCAATACCTACATTTCCTCCAACAAAATCATAAAAGTGTAATTCTCCTTCGTTCTTGCCGTTTAAAAAATAAACACCCCCTATACCTGCATGCATACCACCTCCCACAGTAATAGACCCTTCAACATTAAAACCAACAGCATCTATGTTAGGGTCTATACTTGGATCGATTTCAAAAGGAGTTTGTGGACTTAGGTCAGTGTCAACCTGAACTGTAACGTCTGAACCAGGAAGTATAATCCTTCCTATTTCTTTATTATCGTTATTTAGGAAAATAATGTCTTCGACCTTAATCAAATCATCATCTGTAATGCCGTTGTCTCGCATCCACTCATCGGTAGAGTACAGCCCATCTACATCGGTAAAGCGCACAGGGTTATTCATCGTAAAGTTATAGGGGCTCCATTCGGGGTATTCTTCCATTAGTGGGTCTGGAGAAATCCACCTGCCAATGTCGCTCATATAATTTCGCCAGCCAAAATCCGTAAAGTTTAGCCCAAATTCATCATTAAGTTCCTTCCCATTAAACTTCCAGTTCTCCCCCAAATTATTACTTGTAGTTTGCTCATTATACCCTTTGTGTTGCAAGCCAAAAGGGTAATAATTCGTTTCAGAGACAATTTCGTTTTGGGACATGTCTAGTTTTTCGTTTCTAAATTATAAAATGACTGAACTTCCAAATAAAAATCAATGTCAGTCATACTGCCTTCAATGAACTTAATTTGATTTCCATAAATGAAAGTAAACCCACATTTATCATTCATAACTTTATATTTTATTTCATTAATATTCAAATATTCTGAATTCAAATTTAGAGCACGTAAAATGTCAGTTTTAGCCTCAAGATTACTTGGGCATTCGTGAACAATAACCTCTTTGTGTTTTTTACAAGAGACTATTATTAAAAAACATATAATTATTATCAATTTATCTCGCATTTGATATCAATTCTTGAATTAACTTGTTAAAATCTTGCTGCTCCGATTTTGTATTATTACCTCTTTCAAATCGCACTCCAATTATATTCCCTTCCTTATCTTTTAAAGCAGATGTTCTTATTTCACCCTTACCATCTTTAGTACTTCTTAAAATTTCATTGAAATGCCCTTTATTTTCATTAATGCTTTCTGCTAAACCTGAATATCCAGTTGAAACAGGATCAGTGCTGTAATGAGGAAGGTCTTCAGACTGCTTTTTTAAAGGATTTAGACCAAATTCAGAAGCTATTTCATTCAATATGCCAAGTTCATTCTTGCTTAGACGACCAACACCATTAAGGTCTATTGCGAAACCACCTTCGTGTCTACTACTGCCATTTGATTTTGTATTATTGGTCTCAATGTCCGATGAAGAAATGTTCCTGAATATATTATTTACTGACAAATTATTAAATTTTTCTTGCGCTGACATGACGAATCCGACTATATTTTCAGCAATTTTACTATCAACAAGATAATTTCTCTTTTTAGCAATAGGATTTTCTCTGTTTAAACCTGTCAGGGTTACTGCAACTAAAGAGTCACCTTGAATTTCTTTAAACATTAATGGATTATTAGCAGCAAATTGATATGTTGACATTGAACTGTATTTTTCCGCAAACCTATCTATTTTGTTAAACCGTGCTGTGGCAGGGTCATAATCACGCCAACCAAAAGCAATGGTGTTTACATCTAACTCTTCTTCAAACTCTTTATTAGCATATTTATACTTCTCCCCCAAATTACTGGAACTTACCTGCTCATTATACCCTTTATGTTGCATTCCAAAAGGGTAGTAGTTGGTTTCAGAGAGAATTTCGTTTTTAGACATATCCAACTTTTCAATCTTGAGGTCATCGTACCAAACGGTGCCGTTTCGGCTACTGTCGGCATCTATACGGAAATTAAAGGTCTTTATCTCTGGGGGTATAAGCACTATTTTTTCCATATATACCCATTTGCCTTTGGTGTGAGTTGTAACTTCGTCAAATTGTGTACAGTACCATGTTTCATCGGCATCTTTCATATGTAAGAAAAATTGCGCCCTGTATACAGAGGCTTCCATATACACCCACCCCGAGTACCTGTAAAGCGTAGGTTTTGTGTTGTTAATGGCAATCCACTCGTTGCTGTGTACGTAGTAGTCTGTCCACTTGCCGTTGGTGTTTAGTTTTATATACCCAGATTTGGTACCGCTATGGGCTTTGGTGGTATCAAAACCTGTAATTTTTCGTCCGTACATGGCACCCACGCTTTCCCAATCGCCGGTGCTTTTGTCTTCAAAATCGTCTTCCCACACGGTTACGCCACTGGTGTAGGGCGTGTCAATTTTGCCGTTTTTGTTGCTGTCGGCATAGCTAAGGCGGTTGTTGCCTAGGTGGTCTTTGTATTGGTAGGTATGTATAAAATCCCCATTATAATTTAGCTTGGCGTAGCCCTCTGGGGTATGCACAAATTCCAAAGAATCGTTTTTATACACGGCAAGTGGGGTATAGGTGGTGGTTTGTGGTCTTACGCCCTGTCCGTAATATACCTTTTTGTGCTTTGTCCCACTGGCATCGTAGGTGTAGCGCAGTGTTTTCATGCGCTGCCCCTTATAAACTTCAATCGGTAAATTTAGGTGGCTGTATTGCACGTTTATATGTTTGTTTTCATCCCTAGTCATGTTGCCGTTGCTGTCATAAAGATAGTCACCAACACGTTTGAAACATAAAGTTAGATTTGGAAGCATTTTAAAGGTTTTAAGCGATTTTTTTTGGTGCTGTTAGGGGATAAGTAGATTTAAATTTACGTATTTTTTTAACACAAAAAACAGACAATCAATAATTTAGATGCATTAAAAATACCCGCCAACACGTTTGGAACATTACCAAAAATACTCGCCAACAGGTTTGGAACATTACCTACCAATTTGCCAAATTGATTCCAAAATTATGCGTGTTTCCATTGTAATCTACATATACATATATATAGAAATTAGCGTTCATCTTTAAACCAGAAAACCTATACCATGTGCTGTTTTCTAATTTACCAATAGTTACTTTTTCTTGTGCTCTTAACGACCAATTTAACCCTTCCTTATTAGGATATAAGGAGCTTTTATATAGCCATTTCCAACCATTATCCTTATCGAAATATACCTTGCCTTTAAGTTTAGATTTATTGGGGTAAATGTCATTTAAACCTGAATATGAAGCATAAAAGGAAGTGTCAATTTCAATTTTATTTACAATATTCCAGTGATTAGGCTCAGTTTCAAAATCTGAAGAAAGAACATTCAATGTGCTGTCTATAACTTTCATCTTAGTAATTTGGATAGCATTGTTGTATTCATTCCAATAGTCATTTTCAATGTACTCTTTTGTTATTCTAATTTTATTACAACTGCTAATAGTCAAAGCAGTAATTACAACAAATAAGAGCTTTAATTCTTTTAACATAATTACTGATTTTCTAATCTTTTCCTTTCTGCCGCACGCATAATGGCAGCTCTGCCTACACCACTATTTGCAGAATACCTTAAAAAAGTTCCTGTTCCCATTATTGATACTTTAGCTATGTCTTGTGGTTTGTCAGGGCTTAAGCCTAAACTTTGCATTCTGTTAGACTTCCACCCCTTATAGTTTGCCAATGATCCAATAAATAAACTCTGACCTGCTAAGGCTCTATACATTTCTCCTGAAAAACCACCCCTAAAAGGTATCTCTAACCCATATTGCCTTGCTAATGGTGCAGATGAAGTTAGTACGCTATTGACTCTATTAACCATAAGATTATCAGCAGCTAATGTTCTTGTGTCTTCTACAAACCCTTTATAATTTGAACCTGCCACATTAGCATAATCCATATCATGCCCTTTAGCAATGGCATCAGCTAAATCAATAGGCTGAAAGGAAAAATCATCATTGCCTGCCCAATCTGTAATTGCACCTGCTCCTGAATAAAGACCATGACGAGTGCTATCATTTCTAAAATCCCAACGCTCACTTTTATTACCATCAGCCACATTAAAATAAGTATGTTTTACTCCTTTCCCTTCTGGACCATAAGAAGCTGCATTGTCAAGACCTTGATATGTACCTCCTGCTGCCTTTATTTGTTCTTTTGACATTTGATAGTAATTGATGTCTAAGGTCGTAACATGTTTATCTCCATCCATAAGATGAATACGTGACACATACTCTAAACCTTCAAGCTCAATGCCATCAACAACCCTATTTTCAGAAAAGTTATATGGTCCATTATGTGGATAACTGTCAGCAACAGGATCAACTTGCATAAACCTTCCAATTACTGGATCGTAAGTTCTAAAAGCGAACTCGGCCACGTCCAACCCAAGGTCTTTGGTAAACTCTTGTCCTTGATACTTCCAATTCTCCCCCAAATTATTTCCTCTAACCCGTTCGTTGTACCCTTTATGTTGCAGCCCAAAGGGGTAGTAGTTGGTTTCGGAGACAATTTCTTTTTTAGACATGTCTAACTTTTCAATCTTTAGGTCATCGTACCAAACCGTTCCTGTATAATGCCCATCAGCATCTATACGGAAATTAAAGGTCTTAATCTCTGGGGGTATAAGCACTACCTTTTCCATATATACCCACTTGCCTTTTTGGGTAGTATCCACATGATCAAATTTAGTGTAGTACCATGTTTCATCGGCATCTTTCATATGTAAGAAAAATTCCGCCCTATATACAGAAGGTTCTAAAAAAACCCACCCAGAGTACCTGTAAAGCGTAGGTTTTGTGTTGTTAATGGCAATCCACTCGTTGCTGTGTACGTAGTAGTCTGTCCACTTGCCGTTGGTGTTTAGTTTTATATACCCAGATTTGGCACCGCTTTTGGCTTTAGTTGTGTCAAAGCCTGTAATTTTTCGTCCGTACTTTGCCCCAACACTTTCCCAATCGCCAGTGCTTTTGTCTTCAAAATCGTCTTCCCAAACGGATACGCCACTGGTGTAGGGCGTGTCAATTTTTCCGTTTTTGTTGCTGTCGGCATAGCTAAGGCGGTTGTTGCCTAAGTGGTCTTTGTATTGGTAGGTATGTATAAATCTGCCATTTTTTTGCTCAAAATAGCCTTCGGGGGTATGCACAAACTCCAAAGAATCGTTTTTATACACGGCAAGTGGGGTATAGGTGGTTGTTTGTGGTCTTACGCCCTGTCCGTAATATACCTTTTTGTGCTTTGTCCCACTGGCATCGTAGGTGTAGCGCAGTGTTTTCATGCGCTGCCCCTTATAAACTTCAATCGGTAAATTTAGGTGGTTGTATTGCACGTTTATATGTTTGTTTTCATCCCTAGTCATGTTGCCGTTCTTGTCATAAAGATAATCAAAACCATAGGTATTGCCATCCGTAAAGCCTTCGGAGTTTCTACTGTTGTCGGTTACAGACAATAATTGGTTGCCACTATAGGCGTAATTCAAATAATCAATCGTTACGCGTTCATCGCCAGAGCGGTACAGCCGTTTGATGTTCCCGTTACGGTCATAGTTGTACCACGTTCGGTAGGAGCCCCAGCGTTTTCCCGGGGCATAATAGGTTGCACTGCCCAGACGGTTAAGCCCGTCATACCAATACTGATAGCGGCGTTTAATGCCGTCGTTTGCCGTTGCCCACTCCGTACGTTGTATGTTGCCGTTGTATAGGCTGCCGTAGTCTAAGGTAAAGCCAAACAAATCGTCACCCAACTGGTTGGGGTTGTTTATATGGCGTAGCCAGCCCCGTACGTTATAGGCATAGTCCACCCTTTGCAAACCGCCCCCCAGCGTTTTTTGCGCCAGTTGCCCCAGTTCGTCATAGCGGTTATGTACCAAATCCTCTTTTTGCCCGTTTAGCGTAAGGTCGTGGTCTATCAGTCGCCCGGCATGGTCATAAACAAAATCATCCACTTTGGTTAGCGTTTTGCCCCCTTTGGTTTGGGTGGTGGTGGTTTTTGTGGTGCGCCCCACAAAGTCCAGCGTATGCGTGCTTTGCGTCACCACCCCCGTAGCGGGGTTGTGCGTACCCTCATAAAGGGTTCTGCCTTTTTGGTCGTAGCCGATAAGGGTGGTAATATACGCTTCGACAGGCTCAGCGTACTCCGAGGTGCCCAATACCGCCACCCGGCTACCCGTTTGCAGCCCTTGCGTTTGGGTACCCGTAACGGCATGGTTGGGTAGCGTTAAGCCCTGCTTGTTAAAGCTGTAGCGGTCGTAAAAGTTTTCGGAATACAGGGTGCCTATGGGTTTATGGATATGCTTTTTAAAGGCGTTATGGCTGCTGCCACTTACCCCCGTTACCAAACCTGTTTTGGTTACCCTGCCAAAGGCATCGTATTCCGTTTTTAGGGCTTGGCTGTTGGCACGCATGTTGCCATCGGCGGTCAGTACGGGGCGGTCTAGGGTATCGTAGGCAATGTATTCCCAGTCTTTACCGGGAATTTTGCGCTCCACGGGGCGGTTGCGGTGGTCGTAGCGGTACTGATACATCATGCTTTCCAATTGGTCTGCTAGTAGCGGTTTGTCGTTGCGCAGTTCGCCAATATGGCGGGAGAGGCTAAAGCTAATATACGTTAGCGGTTCTTCAGGCAGCCTGCTAATACTCACACGGTTGCCTATCAGATAGCCATAAACACTGTTACTTTTTCGCTCGCCGTTAGTCGTAGTATAGGACACATACCCAGAAAGCCCTCCCGAAGGCAAGTCAACGCCCATAGGGGAGAGGTCAAAATGAGAACCGTTTTTTGGGGTATGTCCGCTAAGGTTATTGGCAGAATAATATAACGACACCGATTTGTTCCAATTCATCAAATAGGCAGCACCGTATTTGTATGCGCCATCGTTTACGGGGGTGGTAAAAAGGCCGTCATAGCTGCTAAGGGAAACGTATTTATAATCGCCCTGCTGCCATACCGAGGCATAGGTTTGCACTTCGGGGGGGATCACAAAGGTTTTATTGCCATAGTCGTCATATACATAATAGGTATCGTGCCAACTGTTGTACGAAAACGCCCGTTTAAGGATTACCTGTCCCTGTTTGTTGGTATAGGTTTCGGTTTTGTTGCTGTCTTGGCTGTAGGTATAGTGCCGCCAGTTTTCGTCTTTAACAACTGTTTTATAGAGCTGCCCAGCAGGGTATACGCCTTTGTCTTTTAACACAGGTTTTTGGGTGTCGCCACTTTCAAAATCCACTTCAAACCAACGTACCAAATCGTCCCAGCCGTTGGCGTCATGGTCGGTCTTAATCGTGTGGTCGGCATCCGAGTTGGGGTTTGCTTTCCACGCATTTCCTGGCGCACCCACTTCCAAGACCCTATTTAAGGGCGACGCCTCGTAAATACGCTCCGTATAGGGGTTTTGGGTGTGGTCAAAGGCAGGAGTGTTGTAGTAGGCAAGGGTTTGCGCTTCGGCATCGGCTCTAAAACTTCCGCTGCTTCCCGACACGGGCACCGGCAGATAGTCGCGGTGTTGCCGCCCAAAGCCGTCATAGCCAATATGCGTAACCAAGTCTTTTCCGCTGGGCGTAACGCCCACGGCAACGGTCTGTTTGGGGCGTCCGAGTCCGTCGTAGTAGGTTACAGCAGCTAAGTGTTTTTTACTAAGCAGTTGCCCGGCTGTAGTAATGGCTTCCTGTGGGGTAATGGTGTATATATAGTTTTCGTTGCTTAGTCCTGCTTGTTGTCCTAGTGGTGGGCAACCGTAGTCGTTGCCTGCCACTTTGGGGCATTGGTCTCCAGCAATGCGTACATAGCCTTGTGCGCTACAGGCTCTGCGAGAATTTGAAGCATCTCCCCAGCCGTCGCCATCACTATCTTTATACCAAAGGGTATTGGGATGTATCGCACTGTCGTTGTCATTGCAGTCATTGGCATTGGTTACATAGCCACTGGGTTGCTTACTGTGGTACAGCTTGCTGTTTGGGTTTCCAAAACCGTCCCCATCAGCATCGCGATAAAACCATTTTGGTGGGATGTTGGTAATGTGTGGGGTGCTGTCGTCATAATCAGCCTTGTTGTTCACGACATTTAACAGCTCCTCAATTGTAGCATCACCATTAAAGGTAAAATCAAATTCTCC
>Ga0209654_1002743_pt1 | contig 11630 bp, 10 predicted proteins | sample SaaInl1SG_22_DNA_FD_184646 | JGI IMG/M metagenome (GOLD analysis project Ga0209654, IMG submission 184646) | Marine microbial communities from expanding oxygen minimum zones in the Saanich Inlet - ESP_161SG_22_DNA (SPAdes) (version 2) | ecosystem: Environmental > Aquatic > Marine > Intertidal... | reverse complement strand
GCACAGTATAGCCTTTTTTTAACAGAAATTCTGCCAAATATGCTCCATCTTGACCGGTTATACCTGTAATTAAAGCTGTTTTATTCATAATTAGAGTCTTGAGTTAACCTCGTTTCTCGGCAAAAAACCTTTGAGATCAAACACTGGCGTATTTGAATCTTTTTTTAAATCTGATAGCTGTAGTGCGGTAAATTCATTATGCGAAACCGCTAATAAAATTCCATCATATTTTTTTTCAATACGAGGGATTAATTTAATGCCGTACTCCTGCAAAACTTCCTCGTTATCCGCTTCGGGATCATAAATATCAACTTCCAATCCAAAATCAATCAATTCTTTGTAAACATCTATAACTTTCGTATTTCGTATATCAGGACAATTTTCCTTAAAGGTAATACCAAGAACAAGCACATTTGAGCCTTTTATCTGCTTACCAGCATTAATCAACATCTTAATCATCTTGTTGGCCACAAAGACACTCATGTTATCATTAACTCTTCTGCCACTTAAGATCACCTCAGGATAATAACCTAGGTTCTCTGCTTTATATGCTAAATAATAAGGGTCTACACTAATACAATGTCCTCCTACAAGTCCCGGCTTATACTTTAAAAAATTCCACTTAGTTCCCGCAGCATCCAAAACGTCTTGAGTATCGATACCGATTCGATCAAAGATTAGTGCTAACTCATTTACGAATGAAATGTTTAAATCTCTTTGCGCGTTTTCTATAGCCTTTGATGCTTCAGCTACTTTGATATTAGCTGCTTTATGAGTACCAGCAGTAATGATCGATTTATAAAGCTCATCTACAAAAGTTGCAACTTCCTCAGTTGAACCTGAGGTTACTTTCATGATGGTAGTTAGCGTATTAACCTTATCTCCTGGAACAATTCTTTCGGGAGAATAACCACAGAAGAAATCTGAATTAAACTTTAGGCCACTTATTTCTTCTAAAAGTGGTACACATACTTCTTCGGTACAGCCTGGGAATACAGTACTTTCATAAACAACGACATCTCCTTTTTTAATAACTCCCCCAAGCATTCTTGAAGCACCTTCTAATGGCTTTAAATCAGGGGTTTTAAAAGTATCAATGGGAGTAGGTACTGTTACGATATAGACATTACAGCCTTTGATAGCTTCTAAATTAGAATGGAATGAAAGGTGAGATGCACTAGCTAATTGTTCTTTTGAAGCTTCCTTTGTGTGGTCTTCACCATTTTTTAATTCTTCGATTCTTTTGGAATTGATATCGAAACCGATGGTTTCATATTTTTTTCCAAACTCAATAGCTAGCGGAAGGCCAACATATCCTTGACCGATAACCGCAATTTTGACGTTTTCTAAGTTCATTTGTTTAATAACCAACTACTTGATTGTATTTTATCTCCAAGGCCATCAATTAAGGCCACATTCATTTCTTCACAAACCGTTCTCTCAGGAATCGTATCATTATTCTGATCTCCACCATTAGCAAACGATAGTTCATATTCAGTGCCATAATGACTAGCAATCATTCGAATCGTTTCACAGACGGTTCGATCCTGATCAATGGATAAGATTGCTTTGTCTACAGCTTTTATATTAGATACAATAATCATTCGTTCATCCTCCTTTTGGAACTCTTTACTTCCCTTTAGTGCTCGTTGGTGATCGTTATTAACGATAACAAAAAGCTCATCGCAAATGGCCTTCGCATTATTAAAATATTCCAAATGCCCTTTATGAATAGGGTTAAAGTATCCGGAGACTATAATTGCTTTTTTCTTCATTCTTTATTTTCTACTAAAATCATCTTGAACTCTAACGATATCTTTTTCATCAGATGGAACAGTGTCCGTATGCTGCCATATCTCAGCTACAATTCCATAATCTTCTAGTCCAATCAGACGATGTCGTTCTCCTTGGGAGAGTCTTACTTGCTCACCTTCTTTAAACCGAAGCAGCCCACCCTCAGTATCATTATCACTGCGTACAATCCCAACCTCACCTTGATGTACCTGCCAGATCTCTGCACGACGATGGTGGTATTGCCAAGAAAGGCGAGCCCCTGGTTTTACAATTAAAATCTTGGGACTAAGCTTACCTTCAACACGCAGGGTGTCCACATCAACTCCATCAAAAAATCGATTTGCAAAATCCTGAGCCTGCTCTTCCTTAATAACTAAAAAAGCACCCCAAGGGCGCTCAAAGTCTTTAGCTACAACAGTGAAGCCATAGCTTTCTATTTTTTGTTGTATTGCTATGTATTTCTCCTTGCTCATCAAATTGAAAAACTTTGATTAATCAAAGTTTCATGTCAATCCTTTTTTATAGTGTCCCGTTTGTACCGATTTCGACTACTGCTGGTAGGCCATTCGTGGCTTTTACCTTTTTCTTTTGCGAATTTACCACTATTCATTCCTTCTCTCAAACTTCTTCTCCTTAAAGATAGCGGATTCCGGTTTATGGCAATAATGTTCGAAGCACACTCGATAACTTCTGAAACCCTTTTCCGTTTTTACCCATTTTCCTGGTTACACTTGCACTAAAGAACATAGCCACATAGGTGCTGTATAAACAAAGCACAAATAAATGCTGTGCAATCGTCCCTAAGTTATTAATACTGATGTACCCGATTATTGCAATCACTTGGAGACTCCCTAAACAAAAAGTCGCCTGTTTGTGAGAAAGGCCTTTATCTAACAATAGATGATGCATGTGATTACGATCAGCCACCCAAGGCTTTTGACCGTTGGATAACCTTATCACAATGATACGTAGGGTGTCAAGAACAGGTATCACCAAAATGGTTAAGATAAAAATCACCGCATTTTGAGGGACGAAAAATGGTTCCGGATTTACAGGCTGTCTTGCGATAATTATGAGGGCATTAACAGCCAGAATAAATCCAATAACGAGCGAGCCTGTATCTCCCATGAACATCTTACGTTTCGAACTCGCAAAGTTCCAAGTTAGAAAACTTACCAGAGCACCAATCATGGATGCTATAATCACCACTAGAAATGAATTGTCGTTTACATAATAGTAAACTCCGAAAACGCTGAAGGCTATAATTGCTATAATACCCGCTAGACCGTCAATACCGTCAATCAGGTTGTAAGCATTAACCAGAAATACTATAAATCCTAAGGAAATTAAAAATCCAGCTACTGGTGTTACTGCACCAATTCCAAAAAAACCCGATAGATGAGTAACTGTAAGTTCAGAGTTTAGAAGCACCAGACATGCGGTTCCGAGTTGAACTAGTAATTTGGTTCTAGCCGAAGTACCCATTAAATCGTCTTTTAATCCTGACATAAAAAGGATAAAAGCAGAGAGTACCACAAAACCAATTGAATGCGATGATCCAATACCCAACATGGTTAGCGCGGCACAAATAAAAACTACAAATAAAGAAATGCCACCAAAAGCTGGAGTGGGAGTGGCGTGGGAACTGCGATGGTTTACCTCTGCGAACAGCTCTTTTCGTTTGGCGATAATCAAAGCCTTTTTAGAAAAGAATTGATTAATCACAAATCCTAAAACAGTTGCAAATAGCAAACTGATTTCTAAATTCTGATTAAAAAAGTCTCGAATGATCTGCTCATTCATAACGGTTGGGTTTGTTTTGCAAACATACTGTTTTCAAGGCATTTCACTATTCTTATACAGTTAAATTAGGTTGGTAATTGGTAAATTGGTTCGTTTTATGGTGGAATATTGCGGATTTCCGGTAGTTTATAGGTAAAATATAGGAATCTATTCAGTCTTAAACCTCGCTATAATCTAAGAATGTAGCATATTTGCATTTCAAACATTATTACCAAATTATGCGAAAGCTCTTATTCGTTCTTTTTAGCTTTTTTGTTTTTACCACCTCTGCTCAAACCTTACCTAAGGGGATGTCAGCTTCGAAGGCTGCCCAAACGGCTAAAGCCGCCTCTACACAGCAATTACAGTCTTATGTTAAACAGGCCAAGGAACAAGGATACACCTTAACACAGGTAAAAAGTATCATCCGTGCTCAAGGAGCCAGTCTTTCTGATGTAGCCCTGTTAGAAGAATTATGGAACCAGCCCGCTGGAAATACAGGAGCAAATACAGATGAACAAGCTAACTTCAATTCAAGCTTTGGTCTTTTTGGAAGTGAGGAGAGAGAGGAAGACAAAACAGAAAGCCTATTTACGGTAAAACGTTTTGGATCGGATTATTTCTCAGCGGCTCGAGAAGGTGAAACCCCTGAATTATACTTAGCTACCCCTGAGGTTTATCAGTTAGGCCCTGGGGATGAAATTCTAGTAGAACTCTATGGCGCTTCTGAAGAATCGTATGAGCTGCAGATTTCACGCTCAGGGACAATTAAGGTGGAACGCCTGTCCCCTGTGTATCTGTCAGGTCTTTCGATTTCTTCTGCGAAAAAACGTTTAGAAGCCCGATTTGCTGAAATTTATACCGGTCTTAAAGCCGAAGCTACTGATCCTGCTAAAGTAACCTTGTCATTGAGCCTTCAAAAAGCCCGATCGGTTGTGGTAAATATTACCGGTCAAGTAGAAGCTCCTGGAACTTATACCTTATCAGGTTTTACCTCAGTGCTGAACGCACTTTATGCCGCTGGAGGCCCTAACGCGGTTGGATCGTATCGCAATGTTCGTCTTATTCGAGGCGGTCGACTTTTTAAAACCATTGATTTATATGACTTTTTTGTAAGCGGGAAGATTCCTTCTGTATACCTACAAGATCAAGACGTACTGCAGGTTCCTGCTTTTGAATCTCAAGTAGAGCTCTCAGGAGCCTTTAAAACTCAAGGGTATTTTGAACTTTCAAAAAACGAAACCTTATCTAATGTCTTAGACTATTCAGGTGGATTTTTATCAGACGCCTATAAAGAGCGTGTGTTTGTGAACCGCGTAACAGGTTTCAAACGCCAATCTTTTACTTTAGAAACCAAAAAAGCCTCTTCAGAGCTTTTAGAAGATGGCGATGTGCTTACTGCTAACCTAGTTCGTGAAACCCTTGAAAACTCGGTAAGTATTGAAGGTGAGGTTTATGTACCTGGAACCTATTCTTTAGAGTCGGTAAATACCTTGTCTGAGTTAATAGACGCTGCTAATGGATTAAGTCTAGCGGCACTGTCTACTCGTGCCACCTTATTCCGTTCAAATTATGGAGTAGAAGGGGCTGCTTTATCGATTGATTTAACAGATGCCTCCGCACTTAATATCACCCTTAAAAATGGAGATCGACTATTTATCCCTTCGGTTGAAGATCTGACTGATTACGGTACTGTTGAGGTGCAAGGAGAGGTGAATGCTCCAGGTAGTTTTGAATTTAAAAAGGGGATGAGTCTCTCTGATGCGCTTATTCTAGCAGAGGGCTTTACCGCTAAAGCTAATGGAGCAGCGGTAACCGTATACCACCCTGAAGTAACAGGAGAAGCTACTACTACTACTACTACTATTACTATCTCGGTTGATGAAAATTTGGTGCCAGATAACAATATTGAACTCTCTGCGAATGATCTTATTGTGGTTCGTCAAATCCCTGGTTTTAAGACCATTGAAAAAGTAAGCCTAGAAGGCTTTGTAAAAAATCAAGGGGTGTATGCACTTAAAGGATCTGATTATCGGTTATACGACCTTCTTCAAGAATCAGGTGGGTTTCTAGAAGATGCTTACTTGCCTGGTATTAGTGTTACGCGTAAAGTGCTTTCTGCAGGTACCAATCAGCGAGCGATTAAAAAGGCTGTAGAGGCAGCCGCAGCTATTGCAGGAGGTGATGCCGAAGCCGAAGATATTAAAGCTGCAGGAGCTCAGCAAGTTGCTGAACTAGAAAATGAATCGATTATTATCGGTATCGATGGAGATAAGCTAATGAGTTCTCGTGGTGCTGATTCTAAAAACAATGTTGTACTGAAAGAAGGTGACATCATCACCGTCCCAAAACTGGATAATACCATTACCGTACTGGGTGAGATACAACAATCCGCAAAATTGACCTATAGAACCGGCTTAACCGTTAATGGGGCAATACGTGCTGCTGGAGGTCTTAGTGATAAGGCTCGTAAATCAAGAGTATACGTAGTCTACCAAAATGGATCGATTAAGTCTCGCCGTTCTGCAGGTTTAGGTCTAATACGTTTAGATCCTAAATTAGAGCCGGGGGCTACGGTTGTAGTTCCTGAAAAACTACCGAGAGAAGGTGGTTCAGCGCTTGGTGAAATTGTAGGATATACTTCTACCTTAGCTACCCTTGCTTTACTTATAAAACAATTAGGAATTTAAGATGAGCACACCAGAAAATTTACCTCAGGTATTTGAAGACGATTCAATTGACCTAATCGCTCTTTTAAAACAAATCTATCAGGGCCGAAAATTCATTATCCTATCTGCTATAGCTGCGGCTATACTAGGTGTAATAGTTGCTCTAGCTACTCCTAACACCTACACCTCTGGAGCTACCTTTATTCCGCAAACGGGAGGGGACTCTAAACCCTCATCGAGTCTTTCAGGCTTAGCATCACTAGCGGGGATTAGCCTCGGTGGTATGGGAGGAGGATCTGATATTCCTCCAACCTTATATCCGCAAATTATTTCATCGGTACCTTATAAACTAGATTTACTCGATGAGTCCATCGAAGTAGAAGGTCAGAATACAGTGCTTTCTGATTATTTAGCAGATGATGAGGGTTCTTCAGTACTCGGAACTATTAAGAAATACACTATCGGTTTGCCAGGCACGATACTATCTGCATTACGGGGATCGACTTCTGAAACGGTAACCGCCACAGAGGGTCAATTGTATCAAATCAGTGAAGACGATCGAAAACTCTTTGAAGCGCTTAATACGAAACTGGTATTGTCGCTTAATGAGAAGGAAGGCTTTGTAACCTTAGAATTTTCTGATGAGAATAAATACATCGCAGCTCAAGTAGCCGAGCGAGCAAAGGAATTACTTCAGAAACGTATTATTGAATTTAAGAATCAATCGGCTAGAGAACTACTAGATTTTACCACCAAGCAATACCAAGAGAATAAAGCCTCTTACGAAACCCTTCAAGATTCGATTGCGATTTTTAAAGATCAGAATTTGAATATCTCGAGTTCATTGTATCAAAACCGATTAGACCGTTTAGAACGCGAGCTTAATATTGCTTCATCTGTAGTTGAGCAGTTAGCCTCTCAAGTAGAACAGGCTAAGCTCCAGGTCAATAAGGAAACTCCGGTATTTACCATTATCGAACCGGTAACGGTTCCGTTTGAAAGATCGGCACCTAAGCGTAGTCTTATTGTGGTTATTTGGACCTTTTTGGGAGTGGTACTCTCTACTGGATATATTCTAGTAAAAGATCCTGCAAAAGAGATCTTCGCTTCGATAAAGGAGTAAGACTCCTTACCTTTAACTCATGCGATTACTTGTAACTGGAGGCGCTGGATTTATTGGTTCACAACTGCTTCGGCATTTGGTGACGAGCTATCCTAGTTATACCATAGTATGCGCAGATTCCCTTACCTACGCGGCTGATTACACTTCAATTGCTGACCTAGAAGGATACGCTAATTACTCTTTTGTAAAGTTAGATATCACTGAGCTATCGGCCGTTAAGGCTCTGTTTGAAAGCCATCGTTTTACTCATGTCATTCACCTTGCAGCTGAATCTCATGTAGATAATTCCATTAAAGATCCTTTAGCTTTTGCTAAAACCAACGTGCTAGGAACCCTTAATTTACTCGAAGCAGCTCGAGCCTATTTTGAAGATAAGACCTGTCTGTTTTATCATATCTCTACCGATGAAGTTTTTGGTAGTTTAGGTGAGACGAGCAGTTTTTCTGAAAACACCGCATACGCACCGCGCTCGCCGTACTCGGCCTCTAAGGCATCTTCAGATCATTTTGTGCGAGCTTATGGGGAGACTTATAATCTACCTTATATCATTTCGAATTGCTCCAATAACTATGGGCCAGGACAGCACAGGGAGAAATTAATCCCAACGGTGATTGCCTCTGTCCTTCAGAATAAAGCAATACCGGTTTATGGTACTGGCGCTAATGTACGAGATTGGTTGTATGTAGAAGATCATGTAAGTGCCATCGATACGATTTTACATCAAGGTAAAATAGGAGAAACTTACTGCATCGGGGGAGATTCCGAACTTTCGAATTTAGAACTGGTTCATTTGCTTGTAGATGAAATTGATCGCCAATTAGCAAACGCTCCAGGCACTTTAAAGGGGCTGATTTCTTTTGTTGAAGATCGTAAGGGGCATGACTTCAGGTATGCTATTGATCATTCAAAACTGACTAATGATCTGGGTTGGAGACCTACAACCTCTTTAGAAAAGGGTCTTGAGACTACGGTTTCTTGGTATTTAAATCGATCGAAATAAGGTATCTTCGGTGCTATGAAGGGTATTATTCTTGCAGGTGGTAAAGGTAGTAGGCTGTATCCCATAACCATGGGGGTTTCGAAGCAGTTATTACCGATTTATGATTGCCCCATGATTTATTATCCGCTATCATTTCTACTTCGAGCGGGAATTTCAGAGCTATTACTTATCTCTAGTCCTGATCAGTTATCTGCATTTCAGAACCTCTTGGGTAATGGATCTGATCTAGGTGTATCTATTTCATATGCTGCGCAAGATGCTCCACGAGGAATTGCTGAGGCGCTCATTATTGCTGAAGACTTTTTAAAGGGTGATGCTTGTATCCTTATTCTTGGGGATAATTTATTCTACGGTGATGGGGTAGAGATGGGGCTTCAAAAAGCGATTCATAGCGAAGGTGCTAGTATATTCTCGTATCCGGTTAAAGATCCTGAACGTTATGGAGTGATAGATTTCGATGCTGCTGGAGACCCTCGAGATATTATTGAAAAGCCTTCTGTTGCTCCTTCTAACAGGGCGGTAACCGGATTGTATGTATATCCTAATTATGCCGTTGAAATAGCGAAAGGTCTTCAGCCGTCAGCTCGCGGAGAGATTGAGATTACCGATGTGAATAAACACTATTTAAAGACCGGTAATTTGCAAGTAATCGGTCTTTTAAAATCAGATAATTGGTTTGATACAGGAACTATCGATTCACTCTACGAAGCGACCGATTACGTAAGAGCCCTTGAGTCGAGAGTGGGAGTTAAAATAGGGTGTATTGAAGAAGCTGCATTACAATCAGGGATGATTTCTGTTACGCAATTAAAAGCAAGAGCCGATCTGCTTTCAGGTACTTCTTATGGTGATTATCTAAATCAGTTAATGATTACCTATGGAAATTAAGAAAACCGATATCAATGGGGTACAGATTCTTCAGCCCAAAGTGCTCGAAGATGCTCGAGGTAGTTTTATGGAAAGCTACCGCTCAGAGTGGTTTTCAGGAATAAAATTTATTCAAGATAACGAGGCGGTTTCTAAAAAAGGAGTGATTCGAGGATTGCATTTTCAGCGTCCGCCTTTTGCTCAGTCTAAACTTATCAGAGTGATCTCTGGGCGTATTTTAGATGTAATCGTAGATCTTCGAAAATCCTCTGATACTCATGGACAGGTTTTCTCCATTGAACTGTCTTCAGAGAATAAAACGCAATTACTGATACCCAAAGGTTTTGCCCACGGTTACGTTACCCTCTCTGATTCAGCAACGGTTTTATATAAAGTAGATCAGTACTATAATAAGAGTTACGATACGGGAATTCATCCGCACTCTGAATCACTTTCAATCGATTGGCAAGTTTCTGATGCGCTACTTTCTGAAAAGGATCAAACCTTAACTGATTTCAAAGATTTTAAATCTCCGTTTTAATGAAAATCGCAGTCATTGGTAAAAGCGGTCAGTTAGCTACTTGTCTTAAAGAAGTGGCTCCAAGCGAACTAGAGATTACTTTTTATGGCAGTGATACGGTAGATGTTACCAAAATTGAGACCTATACTCCTCTAATACCTGCAGATTTAATCATTAATTGTTCCGCATATACAGCAGTGGATAAGGCCGAGGAATGCCCTGAGGATGCCTATGCTGTGAACCGAATGGGAGTCATTCAATTGGTACAATTTTGCGAAGAGAATCAGATTAAGCTTATTCACCTTTCTACTGACTTTATATTTGACGGAGAGGCGAGCTCTCCCTATTCTGAAGATGATTTTACAGGACCTAAGTCAATTTATGGAGCTTCTAAATTGGCCGGAGAGGAGGTGATTCTGCAGTCTGCACTTTCTGCCCTCGTTATTAGAACCTCCTGGCTGTATTCTCCTTTTGGTCATAACTTTTGCAAGACCATGTTGCGTTTAGGGGCCGATCGCTCAGAGCTATCCGTAGTTAATGATCAAATCGGTGCGCCTACTTCAGCCTTAGATTTAGCGCGGGTGGTATTTCAAATGATTCAATCGGGCTTGCCAGATATTCCAGAGTTATTTCATGTTTCAAATGCTGGACAGTGCAGTTGGGCTGATTTTGCGAGAGAGATATTTAACCAAAAGGAGCTTTCGGTTACCGTGAATGATACCACTACTGAGGCCTTTAATGCACCTGCTCCAAGACCGAAGTACTCAGTGCTTTCTACCGAAAAACTACTTTTCACGTATGGCATTGCAATGAGACCATGGAGAGATGCGCTTAAAGAGGTGCTTAGTGCCCTTTAAACAGACTTTCAAGTGCTCTTTGAAGGGTAGAGGGATAATACTCCTCTAATTCAGCAATCACTGTCCCTGGAGCGTAAATACGTCGTCCAATACTAACCCCACCGGTATAGTTGTAATCAAGCGTGTACTGCTCATCGGTTTTAGGTCTGAAATAATTAGGTTTTAAGTGCTTTTTAGTCCCTATCGGTACCGTGAATTGAAATCCGTAGTTACGGTCATAGAGGGTTCCGAATGATCCTACAATTTGCTGATCTACCTCTCTCATGAAAAAGCCAATAAATACTTCATTAAACTGACGTTGTAATAATACCGTGTAACCGGTATCGTCGAAAATGTACCTGCCGTAGTGAATGCTTAAATCGGTTGTCCATGGAGTATAGCGGTAGGTTGCCTTAAACCCATAGCTGAAATGGTTCTTATCGATGGCCCTTCTCCCAGGAGGGGTGTCTAAAAAGCGATTTTCAGTAAGAGATAGATTTAAATCTAGTCGAAGCTGATCACCAAAGAAGAACTTAGTTGCATGACCTTCGATGCCGTATTGGGTTTGTTCGAAGTACCCGGCACTTAGTCTTGTAAATATGCCACCAGGCAAACGTCCGTTATGTGAGGCAAATGCATATCTAAAACGAGAAGTTTCCCAATTGTATAGGTCGTCGTATAAAACCACTCCGAAGGTGGTGTTGATTTGAGTTCCTTTAGCTATCGTTGATTGAAGACTTGGGAGAAACATGGGTGTCCAACGAATAGGGTTATCAAAATTCCCCAATAGGTAATCAGTTCGAGCCCCAACGGCTAGGTCTGATTTTAAATAAGAGCTTTGAGTAGTCTTCTCTTTTGGTTTTTTCTTAGTAGTAAAATCAAAACTTGAACTGCTTGTAAACTCCTTAGCAGATATAGTTCCACTAATCAAATCATCTATGAGCGCTTTAGTTGTACCGATTTCTGTTACGGGAATTCCTTTGTTATAGATGATAAGTGTAATCGAATTACTTAGACAAGGAGTGTCGGCGATGATCTC
>Ga0209654_1002738_pt1 | contig 11649 bp, 14 predicted proteins | sample SaaInl1SG_22_DNA_FD_184646 | JGI IMG/M metagenome (GOLD analysis project Ga0209654, IMG submission 184646) | Marine microbial communities from expanding oxygen minimum zones in the Saanich Inlet - ESP_161SG_22_DNA (SPAdes) (version 2) | ecosystem: Environmental > Aquatic > Marine > Intertidal... | reverse complement strand
TACAATCAAATTCTACAATTAGGAAATAAATAGGCAGTGCAACCAATCGTTGCACCTACCTACTTAGTTGTCTTAAGCTGCGAAAAGTGCCGCGAAACCGATACCCTCGATAAGTGCAGCAGCAATGATCATAGCTGTTTGGATCTTACCAGACGCCTCAGGTTGACGACCGATAGCTTCCATAGCTGAACCACCGATTCTACCGATACCCATACCGGCACCGATTACGATCAAGCCTGCGCCTACAATAGTTGGAATTTCCATAGTATATAAAATTTAATTAATACTCTTAATTAGTGATGGTCGTGCTCCTCAACGGCTGCACCGAAGTACAGAGACGCCAACATGGTGAAAATATATGCTTGCAAAGCCGCTACTAGAAGCTCCAAGACGTAAAGGAATAATGTCAATCCCGTAAATGGAATCGCCGCTGTGTACGATGCGAAAATGTAGATCAGCCCTAGGATGCTCATGATCACTACGTGACCTGCGAGCATGTTCGCGTAAAGACGAATGGTCAACGAGAATGGCTTAACCACCAAACCTATCAATTCAATCACCGCCAAAACAGGGCGAAGCAAAACTGGCACGCCCGGCATCCAGAAGATGTGCATCCAGTAATCTTTTTTACCACTAAACTGGGTAATAAAGAAGGTCATCAACGCCAACGATACAGTAACGGCGATATTGCCCGTAACGTTTACCCCTAGCGGAGTCATACCCACCAAGTTTAAAAACCAGATGAAGAAAAAAACAGTGAGCAAGAAGCTCATGTAGCGCTTATGGTGCTTTTCACCGATGTTTGGAATGGCAATCTCGTCCCTAATAAACACAATTAGCGGCTCGAGGAAACGACCTGCTTTGCTCGGTACTAAACTGTTTTGATAGGTTTTAGCAACACCTCTGAACAAGAAGAACATGAACACTGCCATGAGAATGATCATGAAAACGTTCTTGGTGATAGAGAAGTCTAACGGCTTAATGTGGTGACCTGCTTCGTCTTTTAGCATGTTGCCTTCCGCATCCGTCTTGTAGATCTTGCTGTGGTGTACCATAAAGTACTCACCATCTACTTCCGCCACTGATTCTCCGTGGTGGAATTCTGCTGAAGAGAACACCTTAAGTCCGTTGTCGTACAGGATTACCGGTAGTGGAAACCCTACTGGGCCCACAATATGAAATTCATACGAATCTGCGAGGTGATGTTCAACCGTTTTTTTTACGACCGATTTTCTGCCCTCAGTGTCCGATGCTGGAACAAATTCGGCGTGCCCGTGCTCTTCTGAATGCTCAGCGTGAGATTCGTGCGAATCCTCTGCATGCTCTTGTGTTGTAGGTGCGCCTGCACTGTGAGTGTCAAGGTGCGCTTCTTCGTGAATTGTATTCGCTTGATCTTTGTCCTGAGCTGCCGCTGGAGCTGCGAACAACAGTAAACCAACGAGGGCTGAATAGGCAGTAAGCTTAGAAATCATAAAATTTATGCGTTTCCCGTTTCCGGAATTTTAGCGGCTTAAAATCGGTGCAAAACTAATGAACAATCTTCATGACCTAAAAGAAAAGGTGCTATTTATTTATAGATATCCGCACAGGAGGTATTAAATGCCCCCGAAGTTCCTCTAAGTTGTTGTAATATAATTAATTATGCTTCTTTTTCGCTGTTTCAGAGTCGATTTAATATGGCGGCCAAGAATACTATTTCAACAGTAGTGGATAGGGCGTAAGGCACGAAAAAAATTACAAATTCATTCCTTGAGAGCTCCCCGTCTAAATGAAAGGTTGGATAAATGAATAGAAAAAAGGCTAAAAACTTCAGTCCAGTTCCTGCTAAAAAAACAAATCCCAGCTTTTCTGTATGGCGATTTCTCAATCTCAATAACACCGAAAAAACGAGAGCTGCTAGAAAGTTGTTCACTAAGTAGGCTCGACCAAGAATCCCTGAAAATGACAAATAAGACAGTTGAGAATGCAAGAAAAAAGCCGCGGCTCCACTCATGATGAGCACTACATAAAACAGCAGCGGAAGTCGTAATCTCATTAATCCTTTGGCATTTCTTTAATCAGTTGATAGAATGAAATCCCAACCGCTGCTAAGACGCAGATGATAGTGTACCAGTTTTTTTCAGAAGGATATTTACCGTCTAAATATTTACCAAGCTCTGAGCCAGCATAAATCAAAACGGCCATTTGAACACCTAAAGATGCAAATCGTAGAAACTTGCGATCGTCCGTGTTTTTTGAGTTGGGCATTGGAGCGTCAATTACGCGGTTTTTGATGAGTTTCCAGCTGTTTCCCCAACCTTCTTCATAACCGCGCCCATTGCTACTGAACCGTTGATAGAAGCTCCCGGCTCCACGGACAACTTTTCTGTTTGAACATTGCCTTCAACATGTGCAGAGGCGGAAAGTGATAGCAGCTGAGCAACCACTAAAGTGCCCTTGAGCGAGCCGGCAATCGAAGCATTTTTACAAGCCACCTCACCTTCTATTATTCCTTGTTGACCAACGACTAATTTTCCGCTCACTTTTACATTGCCCATTATAGTTCCGTCAACGCGAATATCACCGTCTGTTTGAACATCACCTTGAATAGCGGTTCCTACTAAAATTCTGTTCGAGGCTTGGGCTTGTTCTGGGTTTTTCTTGGGTGACGATATCATAGTTCGATAAAATATTGGATGTAATCTTTAAGCACCTTGTCGCGGTACACTTTTCCAAAGTTCGGGTTATTTATATAAAAAACCTCACTTTGACCCATCGGATAATATTGTTTGATAGCAGAACCTTGTGATTCGTAGCTGTTTAACCAAACAACCGCCTTTGCTTTAGAACGCAAACCGCTGATAATAACGAGCTGTGTGTTTTGGTCATAAAAAATATTCTGAATTCTGAGGTTATCAAACTTAAAGTTCTCTTTATTAAAATCTGCAAGAGCGTTTCTTAAGTTGTTGATGTCGGCATTCTTCGCGGGAATGGCAAAGACCACTTTATGAGGAGCGTTTGGCTGATCTTCAAACTTTATTTTACGCACTTTTGTATCCCCAGAGCCTTTTACGTCCTCATTGTTTACGTTATCGCTCTGTAACAATGCGAGTATTTGTGTTGCGCGGACCGCCTCATCCGTCCCGCCAAACTCTTCCACGACAAATTTCAATTGGGCAACCACCTCATCAACCTTGTCTTCCAAACCTAATATATACGCTTCAAGCAAGGCTATTTTTGGCAACAAAGTGCTTTCGCGAAACTCTTTTTTAAAGGTCGTTACCGCTTGATAGGCTCCTGCAGTATTTGCTTCTGTAAATGCATCAAACGCGATGTTGTACGCCGTCTGTTCTTTTTCTGAAATTTTAGGTCCTTGGTCATCGCCCCTGAGCAGCGCCGCGTAAGGACTTCTGCTGTAATTGGACAGCAATTCGTGCTTTGCTTCTTCCCTCTTGTTCGTTTGGTCCAACCCATCGTGTAATAAATACTTCCCGTACCAAACCTTTGCCGTTGGAGAAGCCGACACAAATTCCTGAAGATAACGCTCCCATGTGTCTTCGGCCGACTTTAAATCATTGAGTCCATCTTTATAGACAAATCCCAATTCTGCCAAGGCCACAGCTTCCTTCCTTAAACTTTCTTTTAAATCGGCTTCATCCTTAAGTACTCTTGCTAAATAGTATTCGACAGAATTGTCATTACCGGGTAAGGCCCCTTCATCTTTTGTCAGAGAGTCGTTGTCGTTTACCGCCAGGTCTTTGCCTCCAAAACCGTCCACGGGCTTGTCTTTTTGGCGCCAATGATCCTCTAGCGCTCTATCGCCCCAAGCTTGTTTAAAGGCCGCCAAACCTGACGACCTTACTGTAGGATTGTAAAAATACCATTTGCCTGAACCCTGACCGGCAACAGGACCTGAATTGGCCAAAGCTGCGTTTTGAGCGGCGTTTAAGGCTGCCAACTCTGCTCGTCGGGCGGCAACTGCTTCTCGGGCTTTTTTCTGTTCAATATGTCCTTCAAATTTTTTGCGCAGCGTCTCCTCGCTTTTTCCGTAGAGTGCTTGAAGACTGTCCTGAAGCCTCACCTCACTATGGTGAAGAACCAGTTCTCCCAAGACTTCAACACGCTCTTTCAACGTGTCTGTTCCTGGATAACCCGCGGGCAACACCGTCAAAGCACTGTCGTAAAACTCTTTTGCTGCAAGGAACTCCCTAAAGTCAAATTCTACACCGGCCAACCTAAGGTAACTCTTGCCTTTTTGCCTTGGGTTATTCACAGATGATGCGATAGATTGTCGCAATAAATTCTCGCCCTCCGGGTAATGTTCAAGGTCCAATTCTTTTAGCGCCCACACATAATAAATTTGATCCCTGTAGGCGATGTTCTTATCGTCCTTAAGCATATTACGCAGCTCTTTCTCAATAATGGTGATGTCCTCCATGTAGACATCAAAGTTCTCTGCGCGCTTGATTTGGGCGGAAAACGTGATGTCATAATTGTTTGGGTGTAACGCTAAAACTTGCTGGTAAGCCAGTGCGCTTTCGTATCCCATACCCAATTCCGCCAGTAATTGTGCATTGATATAAGCCAATCTAACCTTCTCGTCTTTATTACCCGCCGTTTCAAATGCCGCCGATATCCAGTTCTGCGCTTCCTGAATATTCCCCAAATCCAAATGATAAAACGCATAACCCTTTTGCGCGGCATGCAGTCTTTCTTTCGGCAGTCTTTTTGTATAAATCTCGTCAAGCAAGGTCTCGGCTGCGAATGCGTTCCCCATACGAATATGTGTTTGGGCGGCTAAGAGCTTTGCCCAAAAAACTTCTTCCTCGGCCATTTCAAGACCCCCGAATTGGTCCACAACGTAGCTACACGCCTCGAGCGCCTGAATAAATTCATGCTTATAAAACCTACTTCGAGCTATGAGCAGATAGGCTTTAACCGCATATGGATTCTTCTGCTTGCCACTAAAGACCATGCTATGGCCTTTGATGACCTTGGCGCTTTTTTCAAGGGCACGATCCATTTTAGCAAATAATGCTGTAGCTTGTTTCTCGTCGGGCCAGTAGTATATTGGGAGAATGTGTTCAAAATCAAGTATTTCTGTTTCCTCAAAAGACTCCAACGCGTCATTGTAGGCCTCCAACCCGTTAAAATACGCATTGTAATGCGCGGTGGTTTCATGGTATTTCCTATTTACCCATTTATCCTTAGTGGTGGAACAGCCCGCAATAAGTAGTGCGGCAAGTATTAGAAAAATTGAACGGATGTGATACATAGTTGTAATAACGTGCTAAAATTATTTTATTTCATACCACGAGAGCAATTCAGAGTACGATATTTGTTGGAAGTATGGCAAAAGATTCAAAAAACGAGACGAGAGTGCAACGGTGGCGAAACAAATTTCGCTTCGTCATTTTAAATGACGACACCTTTGAAGAGCTCTTGACTTTGAAGTTAAGCCCTCTTAACATCTTCGTGTTTTCCATTATTACCATTGTCACCACCATTGCTCTTACAACCACGGTGATCGCTTTTACACCATTAAAAGAATTGATCCCGGGCTATGCCTCTGCAAAGCTGCGACGAGAAGCTATTGAACTTGCTTTGACTACAGATAGTTTGACCGCAGCCATTGACAGGAACGAACGCTACATTCAAGGAGTACAACGCATCCTCCAAGGAGAGGTTATTGATGTTGTATTAAACGAACTAGAGACGGACACCACGCCTAAACCGGTAGAGGTCGCCCTCTCCAACCCAAGTCCTCAAGATAGCGCGTTTCGCGAGTGGGTTGAGGAAGAGAATGCCTTCACATTAAGTCAAAGCGGCGCGGAAATAGGCATTCCGCAACTTATTTCGCCCCTGGAGGGTATCATTACAGGCGGTTTTGACAACTCTACCAAACATTATGCGGTGGATATTGCCACAGCGGCTAATACCCCTGTTAAAAGTTGTTACGAAGGAACCGTTGTTTTTGCTGACTGGACAAGCGAAACCGGTAATATTATCATCGTTCAACACGAGAACAATTTGCTAAGCGCCTACAAACACAACAGCGCATTGCTTAAAGAACTGGGGGATTTTGTGCGCAGCGGAGAGGCCATTGCGATTATTGGGAATAGCGGAGAAAACTCAACGGGACCGCATCTTCACTTTGAATTGTGGTATGAAGGAGCCCCAATAGACCCGCAAAACTTTATAAAATTCTAATTACCGCCCTCGTAACCAATATCCGCAGGCAAAGAAGGTTGCTTTCCCGCTTGAACCGCTAGCGCATCGCAACGTTCGTTTTGAGGATGGTTATTATGGCCTTTTACCCATTTAAACGTTGGGTTGTACTTATCGAGTAGCGGAATTATTTGTTTCCACAGGTCTGGATTTTTCTTATCCTTAAAGCCCTTTTTAACCCACGAGCGAAGCCAACCTTTGTTAATGGAGTCCACAACATACTTACTATCACTTACCACTGTAACGGTAATTTCCGTATGCTTTAATTCCCGAAGCCCCATAATTACAGCAAGCAATTCCATGCGATTATTCGTTGTTTTTCTAAAGCCCCCGCTCAATTCTTTTCGGTGACCGGCGCTGCTCTCTAACACAACACCATAACCGCCTGGCCCGGGGTTGCCGCTTGCGGCTCCATCTGTGTATATGGTAACTTTCATTGACTGAGAATAAGGTTCTCTATCCAACGCTCAATAGTTGGAGCGTAGTATTGCTGTTCTAGCGCGCGTACTTTTTTCTCTATCAATTCTGGCGACTCTCCGGGCTCAATGTCTACAAAAAACTGAGATATAATGGCCCCTTTATCGTACTGCTCATTCACTAGGTGAATGGTAATACCGGTTTCGCTCTCAGCAGACTCACTAACCGCTTTGTGAACGTGCTTGCCATACATTCCCTTTCCGCCAAACTTTGGAAGTATCGCGGGGTGAATGTTGAGCATGCGTCCATTAAACGCTCTTGTCCAAGATGGGGGTACCATCTTCAAAAAACCAGCTAAAACAACAATGTCCGCTCCTGCAATCAATTCTTTCAAGACGGCACCCGATTCTTCGGGATAATTAAACGTCCTTAGAACCGCTTTTTTGTCCAAAAACCGCTGAATTACGCCGGCTTTGGTGTTGTTAGTAACTATCATTTCTACTTGGGCCAATTCACTGTGCTCAAAATAACGATAGATGGATTCGGCATTACTCCCTGAACCTGAGGCTAATACAGCAATTCTTAGCATTGGTTTAAATTGTTAATAGGGCAAAGTTAACTCTACATTCGGGCTGCAGTGGATTCCCAAAGTTTTATTTTCTTTGTGCTTGATTATTAAAACAAACTAATCATGTCTGACATTTCAGCAAAAGTAACAGCGATCATCGTTGACAAACTAGGAGTTGACGAAAACGAAGTAAACACTGAAGCAAGCTTCACAAACGATCTAGGTGCAGATTCTCTTGACACTGTGGAATTGATTATGGAATTCGAAAAAGAATTCGATATCCAAATCCCTGACGATCAAGCAGAAAATATTGGTACTGTAGGTCAAGCTATTTCGTATATCGAAGAAGCAAAAGCATAAGTAACGTCTTTGTTATGAGCCTTAAACGCGTAGTTGTCACAGGTCTAGGAGCGCTTACCCCAGTGGGTAACACGGCTGAAGAAACCTGGAAGAACCTGCTTGCAGGTACCTCCGGCGCCGGCCCTATCACTAGGTTTGACGCCTCCTTGTTCAAAACACACTTTGCGTGTGAGGTTAAAGACTTTATACCCAACGATTTGCTAGACCGCAAGGAGGCACGTCGTATGGATCGATTTACACAATTCGGAGTGGTGGTGGCCAATGAAGCCATTGCCGATTCCGGGTTGGATTTAGAAAAAGAAAACCTGGATCGAATTGGGGTCGTTTGGGGATCTGGTATTGGAGGTATTGATACCTTCTTCGACCAAGTAAAAGGTTTCGTTGACAACGACCTCCACCCGCGCTTCAACCCATTCTTAATCCCAATGATGATATCTGATATCACTCCGGGGAGAATTTCAATGATGCACGGACTTCGCGGGCCTAATTATACTACAGTTAGCGCTTGTGCTTCTTCGACCAATGCATTAATTGACTCTTTTAACCTTATTCGCCTTGGAAAGGCGGATGTTGTTGTCACGGGCGGCTCTGAAGCTGCTATCAACCCTGTTGGGATGGGTGGTTTTAATGCTATGAATGCGCTTTCAACTCGCAACGACGATCCTACGACCGCTTCTCGTCCATTCGACGCTGATCGTGACGGTTTCGTCATGGGTGAAGGCGGTGCAGGTATTATCCTTGAAGAGTACGAACACGCCAAAGCGCGCGGTGCTAAAATTTATGCCGAGATGGTGGGAGGAGGTCTCAGTGCTGACGCCCATCATTTGACCGCTCCACATCCAGAAGGTTTGGGTGCGCGCAACGTAATGGCCAACGCCATTGAAGATGCCGGAATGAATCCTAATGAGGTGGATTATGTAAACGTTCACGGCACCTCTACTCCTCTTGGAGATATTGCAGAAACAAAGGCTATTCAGCAAGTGTTCGGGGACCACGCATACCATTTAAATATTTCTTCTACGAAAAGTATGACCGGTCACCTTCTTGGTGCAGCTGGAGCTGTTGAAGCAATGGCGGCAATCATGTCTTGTTATACGAACATGATTCCTCCAACGATCAACCACTTTACGGACGACGAAAACCTTGATTCTAAACTTAACTTTACTTTCCATTCGGCTCAGGAAAGAGAAGTGCGCGCTGCGTTGAGTAACACCTTCGGATTTGGGGGTCACAACGCATCTGTACTTTTCAAAAAAGCCGAATAGAAACGTAAATGAATCGAGCCAAAGCACGCTTATTTCCATTCCTAAAACGATCTTCTTTTGATAAAAAAATCAAAGAGGTCACCGGGTATTGGCCTAAGGAAGGCGCTTTGTATAAACTTGCTTTGCGCCACGCAAGCGCCTATCCGTTTAGAAAAAAGAAAGGTGAACGCAATAACGAGAGGCTAGAGTTTCTAGGCGATGCTGTGATCGATCTTATCGTCGCCGACATACTATATTACCGCTTTCCTTCAGACGATGAGGGGCGTTTGACAAAGCTGCGCAGTAAGATTGTTTCAAGAAACAACCTAAACAGTGTTGCTGACAGCCTTGGCCTTCCCAACTTGGTCGTGGCTAACCTCAAGGGCAATCATAGCGAAAGTATTTACGGAGACGCCTTAGAAGCTGTGGTAGGGGCCATGTATCTAGATCATGGAATGAGCCGCACGGAGCGCTTTGTCGCAAAATCTATCGTTGACCCTTTTCTGTCCTGCGGCAATTTAGAGGAAACTTCCTTGAATTATAAAAGTGAAGTCATAGAGTATTTCCAAGCAGAAAAAGCCAACTTTCGGTTCGAAGAAATAGAACGAACTGGAGAGCAGCACAATAGTACTTTTATAATGGGGCTGTATATCGATGATGTCTTGGTGGCACAAGGAGAAGGAAGCTCAAAGAAAAGAGGCGAAGAAGCGGCCTCTAAAGTGTTCTACAACCAAAACATTTCCAATGCCAAGGGTTAAACATATGAACGCCCTCAGTAATGAGAAAATGAATTTTAGTGCACTGGGTATTCGTAGTGAACTAAAGGATTACGAAATCGCCTATTGGCTCAACCATAATTACGACCTAAAATTAGTGGCTCGTACAACTGTAACAGATGTTGAGTTTGCCGGAAGTGTTTGGGAATACAACGTCTATGACGGCTTAGACCACAAGGGAGAGCGCCTCTGTATGATTACCAATATCAGCAGTGGTTGCCGGGTTAAATCTCCCGAAGAGACCACTCTTTTTGAGAACACTGTTCCGGAGAGGCATCTTTTACCTTCTATTAAACATTGGGATTACATTTTAATGGCGGAAAATGCCGACTTTGCGCTTGATTTAGAAACGGCCCTAAAACGCAATTCTAGAATCACAACCGCTTCTTATTTTGAAGCACACACACAACTGACACAAACTGAAACACATCTTTTATATGAGATCCGAAACATCTAACAACACTAAAATTGTTGCGACACTTGGCCCTGCTTCATGGCACAAGGAGGTAATGATGGAAATGATTAAAGCCGGCGTAAACGTATTTCGCGTGAACTTCTCACACGGCGATCACGAAACCCATCGCCGTACGATCCAGCTCATCAAAGAAATTAATAGCGAGCACAATTGTAAGACGGCCGTATTGGCAGACCTTCAAGGGCCAAAGTTGCGCATTGGCGATGTAGAGGACGGTGCCGTTATTAAAGAGGGTGATACGTTGACCTTCACCACAAAAAAAGTTGAAGGCACCTCTGAACTGGTTTACATGAATTATGAGCAGTTTCCTAGCGATGTAAATGCCGGTGAGCGTATACTCATGGACGACGGGAAGCTTATGTGTGAAGTGGTTGAAACCAACAAAAAAGACACCGTTGTCACACGTGTAATCCAAGGAGGTCCGCTAAAAAGCAAGAAAGGTGTAAACCTTCCAAACACAAAAGTCAGCTTGCCGTGTTTGACTAAAAAAGACCTTCAAGATGTTATAGTCGCCATGGAAGAGGGTGTAGAATGGATTGGATTAAGCTTTGTTCGAGACGCACAGGATGTAAAAGAATTGCGCAACATCATTGAAGGTTTTGGAAGCTTTGCGAAAATCGTCTCTAAAATTGAAAAGCCCGAGGCTGTTGTAGATATTGACCAAATCATTGATGCAACTGACGCTATAATGGTGGCCAGAGGGGACTTGGGTGTAGAAATCCCCTATTCTTCAGTGCCAATAGTTCAAAAGATGATTGTGGAAAAATGCCACATCAAAGCCAAGCCATGCATCATCGCCACCCAGATGATGGAAAGCATGATTGAAAGCCAAAGCCCAACGCGTGCAGAGGTAAACGATGTGGCAAATTCAGTGTGTGACGGCGCCGATGCGGTAATGCTTTCTGGCGAAACTTCGGTAGGGAAATTTCCTGTAAGGGTGGTTGAAACCATGGCAAACATTGTTGCTCAGGTAGAGTCCAATTTTGATGTAAAACCATTGACAGAAAATGAGCCCTCTATCAAAAACGAACGCTACATTACTAAAACCATTTGTTACAATGCAGCTAAAATAGCCGATCAAGTAAGTGCCGCAGCAATACTTACGTTAACTTTTTCCGGTTACACTGCGTTAAAAATTGCAGGCCACCGACCCACAACTAAAATTGTTGTGTTTACAGCAAATCGTCAAATCATGAATCAAATGTCCCTGGTTTGGGGTGTTGAAGCCTTCTACTACGACGGTATGGAAAGTACCGATCAAACGTTCGAGGACATTAAGGTCATTCTTAAGGAAAGCGGAATCGTAAACGTTGGAGATTTAGTTGTTAAGATTGCGTCTATGCCTATAGAAGAGAAGGGCTTTACGAACATGCTAAAAATTGCAGCTATTTAACCCTGATAACTGATCGAAAAAGCCCGCGCTTTTCGCGCGGGCTTTTTTCTCTTTAACCATGGCTACGCACAAAGAAGAACACCAGTGGGTTATTGTAGAAGGCGCCTTACAGAGAACCTTTGAATTTCAATCCTTTTCAGAGGCCCTAGCTTTCACTCTACAAGTTGGCAACATTGCTGAGGCCAACAAACATCACCCGGATATTTTAA
>Ga0209654_1002737_pt1 | contig 11652 bp, 10 predicted proteins | sample SaaInl1SG_22_DNA_FD_184646 | JGI IMG/M metagenome (GOLD analysis project Ga0209654, IMG submission 184646) | Marine microbial communities from expanding oxygen minimum zones in the Saanich Inlet - ESP_161SG_22_DNA (SPAdes) (version 2) | ecosystem: Environmental > Aquatic > Marine > Intertidal... | reverse complement strand
AAGCGCAAGAACAGTTTGAAGGCGCTTGGATAAGCGAAACATCAACTTATTACAGAGTTGTTTTAGCAAGTAAGTACAAAGTTTTAAATATTCACAATTTTAGTTTTTACGAAAACAAAATTATTGAAGAAAAAATTTTATCACAAACAAAAGATAATATAAAAACTTTACTTCATAACCCATCTAACGGTTATACTGTTAACATAGATTATAAAATGCAACATAAAGATACGCTTGTTTTAAAATTTACAGGTGACTTAAATAAAACAATAAAGTTAACAAAAATACTAAATGATTATGTTCATGAGTTAGCAAACATATTATACTCAAAATGAAAATAATTAATCATCAGTTCATTAATGAGCCATTTTTTATCTTGTTATGGGCATGGATAAAACCTATGAAGTCACTAAAAATTATTATTTTTAAATATAATTGTCTTATTTTTTATATAAAAAAATCTCATTATGAAACGAATCGCTATTTTTTCAATAACAATATTTCTATCCATACAGGTTAAATCGCAAAAAATAGCTGTCACTGAATATGCCAATCAATCAGAAATAAAAGTTTTTGTGGTGGACTATGCTAACCAAGCCGACTTAAAAGTATTTAAAGTTGATTATTCGAATCAAACCAAAGGAAACAAAGGCCTTTGGCACTTTGTAAAATACAACAATCAAGCAGATAAGAAAATCTATTTTGTCGACTATTCCAATCAAAGTGACTTAAAAGTCTTTTTCGTAAAGTATAAAAATCAAGCAGGTTGGAACAATAAATCTAAACAACATTTACTTTATTAACTGCATTAATAAGAGTTACTCTTTTTTATTCGATCTCTTATTTTTTCAGCCGTTATTTCCGCAACACTTGGTCGTCCTTTTTTTATCCACTCTTCAATCTCAAATCGTGAGAAAGTTAAAGGCTTACCTGAAGAAACTATTGGTATTTCGCCTCTCGAAACTTTCGTATAAATAGTCTTTTCTTTGTACCCGGTTATATCAGCTACTTCCTGAAGATAAATCATATCTGATTCGCTGCTAACAATATCAGTTGAACTATCTAAGTGCTGTAATTTAATAAACAAATCAACTACAATACCTCTCATTATTTCTTTGAGCTCCCCTATCGTAAGGGTAAAACTTGGTTTATCATCTTCTGTTATCATCTGTCATTTTATTTGCTTGGCTAAACATTGTATCTGCCTTCTGGTACAAATTGAATGATTAATGGTTGTCAAAAAAATAATAAGTTACTCCGTTCGGAGTAACTTATATAAAAAAGACAGAAAATAATTGTAAATCAATTAATTATGAATTTTATGTTTTAACTATTTTAGGAGTTAATTAATAAAATGGAGTTGAAAACTCATGATTTTGAACTACTTTCAATTGTTGTTTTTAATTTTGTAACAATTTCAAAAATACTATCGCATCTTTCACTATTCTTTCCAGATGCATCTGAAATCTTTTTGGCGGATTCTATATTAATAATATCACCCTTGTTCGTTCCTTTATTAACCTGAATTTTAAAACAGAACATACCGATTTGCCATTTTGCCACTCCCGATAAGTGATTACAAATATTCATTTGATCTATTGCTTTAATAAATTTTTTCAACTCAAAATAAGTCCCTACCCAAATTAATTTATTTTCATCGGGTATAACTGCTGGCTTAAATAAACTTATGAATGAGTCGAATTTGGTTTTGTGATGAAAAAAATCATCTTTTAATTGCATGAATATTTCAACAAAATCAGTGAACCTGTAATTTCTACTGTCAAAGATTGACTGATCATCAAAATATTTTTGAATAAGGAATGTCTTATAATCTAAGTTAATCTCTTTGTTAACCCTTGTTCCATTTTTCACCAATTGATTATGACTTAAAAACAACTCACAACCCCATGTCACAGTTCCTTGTTTAAAACTATTATTTCTATTATTATTGATCCAACTGTTTATAGCTGCAATTAAATTTTCGGAAAAATAACCCTCTGATTTTTGAATTAAAACTACATTCACAGACTTTAAAAAACGATCAAAATCCGAATGAAACAAAAATTCTAAATTGTAATCAAGAAAACTGAGTCAAGGTGAAAGTCTCCCTTCAAAAAAATGAGCCTGTCTATGATTTCCAGTTTTTAGTATCTCTGCTGCCATGCAAAAGTTAGCCACCGAAACCGTTATGCATCAGGCAGAGATGATTACGGCTGAATTTCAAGACTAAATCATGAATTATAATCAAACTAAGTATGGAGTGAAACACTTAAAATGATGTATATTAATTTGGTATAATTTGATTTAGGTCAAGGATACTTTGATTGTTCACTTCCCAATACAAAACTTCGAAAATATATTCCCAAGCAACTCATCCGTAGAAATCTCACCAGTAATTTCTCCCAAAAAGTGAAGAGCTTGGCGTATATCAACGGCTACCAAGTCACCCGGTATACCCATTCCTAGTGCATCGGTAACTTGACTTATTGCCTCATTGGCTTTGGTCAGGGCCTCGTAATGACGCACATTGGTTACCACAACTTGCTGCTCTTCCGCATTTTTTGAGTTGGTAATTTCAATGATTTTTTGAGTCAATTCTTCTAAATTATCTCCTTCAGATGCTGAAATTTGAATACAATCCAAGCCATTTAAAACAGAATTATTCTCCAATAAATCCATCTTATTAGCCACCCAAATTACATCAATTGAGTCGCCTGTTAGTTGAGATTTTAAGACTTCAAACTCATTCTGTACCTTATTCAAATCGTGCGAAGCGTCAAACAAATAGAGAATAATAGCCGATTTACCGGCTTTTTCAATTGCTCGTTGGATTCCTATTTTTTCAATTTCATTCTCTGTGTCGCGGATTCCTGCGGTATCAATAAATCGATATTTTATTCCCTCAATCACAATTTCGTCTTCCACAATATCACGAGTAGTTCCTGCAATATTGGATACAATTGCTTTTTCTTCTTTCAAGAATTTATTCAGCAAAGTGGATTTACCCGAATTGGGAGCTCCGATAATGGAAATGGGTACTCCATTTTTAATCGCATTTCCAAAAGAAAATGAATCTATTAAGCTCGTTAACTTGGCCGAAATTCTGTCGAGCAGTTCATTCAGTTGGCTTCTGTCTGCAAATTCAACGTCTTCTTCGCTAAAATCGAGCTCCAATTCAATGAGTGAAGCAAAATTTACCAATTCTTCTCTCAACAAATTTATCTCATCCGAAAATCCACCACGCATTTGTTGCAAAGCAAGTTTGTGAGCAGCTTCGGTAGTCGAAGAAATCAAGTCAGAAATTGCCTCTGCTTGGGACAAATCAAACTTTCCGTTAGCAAAAGCACGCATCGAAAACTCACCGGGCTTGGCAAATCGACATCCTTTTTTGAGTAATAATTTCAGTATTTCTTGTTGAATAAATACCGAACCATGGCATGCAATTTCTACCACATCTTCACCAGTAAATGAAGCCGGATTCTTAAATACCGTCACAACCACTTCATCGATTAGTTTTCCGTCATTTTTTATGGTACCAAAATGAGCCGTATGCGATTCGAGCGATTCTATTGATTTCGAAAACACAGTAGAAACAATGTCAAAAGCTCTGGCACCTGAAACACGAATCATAGCTATTGCACCCATTCCGTTAGCAGTTGACAGTGCACAAATTGTATCGGTAGAATCTAAAATCATGTGACAAAATTACGGTTTATTTTAATTAATCGAAGAGAATTTGTAAGGTGTTCTTTCACTCTTCTCTTCCCAAAGAAAGTGGGTTGGAATTGTATGGAAGAAATGGAGCTCTTGCAAATTTATATATGAAAGTCATTTTAATAGAAAAATGCAAAATATTAAAACCCTAATTTTTGTAAAAGAAGGGATAAAAAACTACTTTTGAATATTCATAAAAAAACCAATCAAATACAATGAGTATACTAGTAAACAAAGATTCTAAAATAATTGTTCAGGGTTTCACAGGAAACGAAGGAACTTTCCATGCAGGTCAAATGATTGAATATGGGACGAATGTTGTAGGTGGAGTAACTCCAGGAAAAGGGGGGCAAAAACACCTTGACAAACCTGTATTTAATACGGTAGCTGATGCTGTGAACGAAACTGGAGCGAATGTTTCAATCATTTTTGTACCACCAGCATTTGCTGCTGATGCAATTATGGAAGCTGCTGACTCCAATATTGGAGTAATCGTTTGTATTACAGAAGGTATTCCAACGAACGACATGGTAAAAGTAAAAGCTTACTTGTCTGACAAAGATTCTAGATTGATTGGACCAAACTGTCCTGGAATCATCACTGCAGATGAAGCTAAAATTGGAATTATGCCAGGATTTGTTTTCAAAAAAGGAAGAGTAGGGATTGTTTCTAAATCAGGAACATTGACTTACGAAGCAGCTGACCAAGTAGTAAAAGCTGGATTAGGAGTCTCTACGGCAATCGGTATTGGTGGCGATCCAATTATTGGAACAACTACTAAAGAAGCTGTTGAAATGTTTATGAATGACCCTGAAACTGACGCTATTGTGATGATTGGTGAGATTGGTGGAGACATGGAAGCAAATGCTGCAAGATGGGTGAAAGACAACAATAAAAAGCCTGTAATTGGGTTTATTGCTGGACAAACTGCACCAAAAGGAAGAAAAATGGGGCACGCTGGAGCAATCGTTGGTGGTGCTGATGATACTGCACAAGCGAAAATGAAAATTATGGCTGAGTGTGGAATTAGTGTTGCTAGTTCTCCCGCAGAAATTGGTAAAAAAGTGGCCGAAGCTCTTTCAAAATAAATGAATGTATTTTCTCTTTAGAGAAACAAATTGAAACAATAAAAAAAGCCTTGAAGTTCCTTCAGGGCTTTTTTATTGTCCAATTTTGTCGGGATGAGAGGATTCGAACCTCCGATCTCTGGTCCCCCAGACCAGCACTTTAACCGGACTAAGCTACATCCCGAAATTATTTTAAACTTCTACTATTTTTTCTAAGGTCTCTTCCATTTCTTTTTGAGTGAAGCTTAATTTTGGTCTCGAAAAATTAATGTCTTCCACCTGATTTAAAGGAACTAAATGAATGTGAGCGTGAGGAACTTCTAATCCTATCACAGCAACTCCCATTCTTCTGCAAGGTATCGCTTTTTCCACTTGAAGCGCAACCTTTTTAGCAAATACTATCATTTCTGTGAGCATTTCATCTTTCAAGTCAAAGATATAGTCAATTTCTACTTTCGGAATGACTAATGCGTGTCCTTTGGTCAATGGATTGATGTCCAAAAATGCCAAAAACTGTTCGTTTTCGGCTATTTTATAGCAAGGAATCTCACCCTTTATAATTTTTGTAAAGATAGTCGCCATTATCTTGAAATTTCCATGATTTCGAATTGAATAATTCCACCTGGAGTTTGAACATCCGCAATATCTCCAACCTTGTGTCCCAAAAGTCCTTTTCCGATAGGCGAATCCACAGAAATCTTTTTGTCCTTTAAATTCGCTTCGTTTTCAGCTACAAGGGTGTATTGAACCTCCATTCCATTCTTTAAGTTTTTGATCTTCACTTTGGATAAAATCAAGGCCTTAGAAGTGTCCATGTCTGTATCGTCCAGAACTCTTGCAGTCGAGATAAGAGTCTTAAGCTGTGAAATTTTCATTTCCAATAATCCCTGGGCTTCTTTTGCTGCATCATACTCTGCATTTTCCGACAAGTCTCCTTTATCTCTAGCTTCAGCAATTTGCTGTGAAACTCGGGGCCTTTCAAAAGTTTCTAATTCGTGTAATTCATCCTTCAACTTCTTTAACCCTTCTTCCGTATAATAAGTAATATCCGACATAATCTCTTCTTTTTTGAAATTCTTATAACGCAAAAAAAGAGAATCTTGCGACTCTCTTTCTTATTCTTCGTATAAACAAATATACAAATTTTTATTTACTTAGAACAATCTTGTTCAATTCTACTCATCCTCACTGTTACCCAACTTTAGCGTCACACCTACCGAGTGGATACCTCCAAGTACTGGTGCGGTTCTATATGAATAGTCAACACCTAAAGATGATTCGTTTTTCCCAAAAGGAAAATCTAATGACACTCCAGCTGTAGGACCTGACAGGGCTGATAACGTTTCTGAGTCAGAAAAAATTCCTTCCTCGTAAGCCAATCCAGCTCTTAGGATGATCATAATTTTCTTAGCGTTTAAGCTATACTCACCTCCTACTCTAAACTGGTCTCTTTGGAAGGAGTTAGAAGTGAAAGTACCAGCTAATGTCAACTTATTGTTTTCATTTATTAAGAAATCATAAGCTGCTGCGATATTAATCAAAGAAGGCAACTCAAAATTAGCTGTTCTTTGTTCTGTCGTGGTAGAAATTTCTGTAAAAGGGTTCATGGTTTCAATTGAGAATCCATCACCTCTATATTTCATTGGTGGACCTACATTTTTCAATGCTAGTCCAATTTTAATTTGATCATTCTCACCGGTTACATACCTAACTCCTGCATCGAATGCTACCCCAGAGGCTCTTGCATTTGAGGATCCTTCATTCATAATTTTGACGTTTATCCCTCCAGTAATTGAGGCAGAAAATTCCCTTGCATAAGCTAAGTTCATTAAGAAACTTGACGGTGAAAAGGTTCCTAATCCTCCCTCAGGTAATTCCGTTGTTGTGACAGGAATATCACCATAATTGGTTGACATTATACTAATTCCTAATACACTTGATTCACCCACACGCTGTGCCAAACCAAAAGTATTGATATTGATATCGGTTGATTGCATCCAGATTGTGTTTGCAAAACTAATTTCCGTTTTTCCAGCAAGAGCCAATCCAGCTACGTTGAGTTGCATTGCCTCTAGTCCTTTTACGTGAGCTCCAGCAGCATTTCCCCATCCTGAAGTCCTTCCCCAAGGATTTATGAGCAATTGGGTCGCTCCTGCGGCACCAATTCGGTCCTCATTTCCTGCGAAAGTGTTTACTGAAAACAGCGCTGCAATTGATAGTATTGTTAATTTAAGTTTCATAAAAGTATGTTTCTTTAAATAATTAATTTACAGTTGTGGTATCCTTAGAAATTGGTCAAATCTGGTGGTCTTAAAGCTCCAAACCACTTAATGACTTTTTCTCCTACTTCTGGAACATCAACATGTATAATGTAGACTCCACCAGCAATGGGCACACCGTTCACATTTTTCAAATCCCAATCTATTGAAGTCAATGGATCATCTTTTGTTAATGTTCTTACTAACGAACCACCTACGTTGTATATCCTAATTGTACATTTCTCAGGTAGATTCGTTATTTTAATTCTTGTGTCTAGTCTACTAGACTCATAATTTGCGTAGGCATAATATGGATTTGGCACCACATTAATTAAATCTAACGCAGATTGAGCCGTATCTAATACGCCTTTTCCAGTTGCTACAGAGTTAGTATTAAACTTGTATAGATTAAACCATTCATTTTTACTAGATGCCTCATTGTTAGCTGTAGTGGATGATACAACGTTTACCACATTACCTCCAGTAGCATATCTTTCGTAATCAGTTTCCACTCTTACCTTTAGGATGGCATCTGTTGCAAGAAATGTTCTACCAGGAATAGTCATTGGTATTCCTACCCACATACATGACCTCCAAAGTTGTCCTCTTTGTGAGGCATTATTAATTTTATCCCACACTTTTTGACCGTTGTCATATTGGGTAACAGGACTGGCGTCATTGGCCATAATCACGGGTTCAGTAACTATATCTTGATTTCTAAAGACATACAAGTAGTGTTTACCTCCAGCTACCCAGCTTCCTAATCCTTGAGAGAATGTAGATGTTGGATTGAACATCATGTCTCTTCCGTTATCTCCAGCCAACCAAGAGTCCTCACCGTAAGCAACATTCAATCTTTCTCCGGTTTCTAAATCAATCACATATCCTGGGAACCAACCCATTCCTGTTGCACTCACTAAATCACCTTCCGAACTATTGTAGCCTGGATCACCAGCTTGCCTTCCTTCTTTATCAATAGAAGCTGCTTCTCTTGGTCGCAATTTACTTGCACCACCCTCTGCTAAGGTCGTACTTTCTTGTGTTTCCAACACAACACATCTCGTCCATAAGTTTTTGTCTCTTGTATACACAACATCTACACTGTGTAACTCCAACATTCCATTGAATGACTTGAGAGCACCAGTTGCTTCTCCCACTCCTCCAACCGGTGAATTGGGCACTGGCTGAGATCCCATTAATCTGAAAGGTGCGAATGTTCCATTTGCAATTCCTTCAAACTGTTGCTGATCATCTAGTCCTTGGTAATCATTGTATGATCCGTCCGGAGTAGCTGGATCACTTATTTGTGTTCCACTCCTAATCCAATTGAATTCTGAATTTCCATCTTGGTCAGGCATTCCTGTTAACCAAGCTTTAGTTGGATCTGAGTATTCTAAACTCCATGAGATCAAATTTGTACTTGGCTCAGCCGATCCTGTTGAACTTGCAGGATCTGTTTTAACTGACACTGTTTGATGATTGTATTGCTCAATATTTACTGAAAATCCTAGATCTGGGAACAATTGCTCATATCCAAGTGCAATGCTTTCATCAGAAGTATAAACTTCACCCGTACTCAAACTCGTTAATTCCCAAGTAGCTGAATCCATTCTATTGGAAGCATCTTTAATAAATCTTAATTCATATTCATCAGCAATTAGGTTTAATGGATCAATCACTTTAATGTCAACTGGACCTTTACCTGCTTCGTAGGTTACTTCTTCCGCTCTGTTGTTTTTGGCAATATCTATTCTAGATTGAGAAGTCAATTCAAGCTCTCTTCCTCCGTTACCCATTCCTTCTATTCGAGTTATTTCAACTCCATCTCCATAGTTCGCGTTTTGAACAGTTCCTCCAGCTTCAGGAGTGGTGATATGAGGTATTCCTCCGTAAGCTGCAATTTCTCCTCCATCAAATCCTTTTCTTGAAGCGATATAAGGTTTTTGTTGACCATCTAACGCTAAAGCATTCGTAGGGTCATATTTCTTAAACTCATTGTATCCGTATGCAATAATTAAGAAATAATAGGTTTTGTGGTTTACTAATCGAGTATTTCCTTTTGCAAACAAATCTTCAGTTACCCTTAATGAGTGTTTAATTCCCTCGTCAGCGCCATTAGCCAGCAATTCAGGAACTCCCACTTCTAACACGGGGTCCACAGAATAGTTAATCAATTTGGTTATTCCATTTGCAATATCAAACTGAGCAACTAATCTTGACTTATCAATGTCATAAATATCTGAAGCCGACACAGAGTTATCTTTCAATTGGAAGATCTGGTAACCTTCAAAAGTATAGAAATTGTTTCTTCCGTTTACTCCTTTCAAACTATCTACCAATAAACTCGTATCGATAGTTGGGTCTAATTTTGCATAATTCTCTATATCAGATCCATTGGCTTTTGGATCAATAGTAAGGATTAATTCTTTGTCCAATTCTTGAATTGATAATTTAGGAGCATCTGGTCCTTCTAAAATTTCGAAACAGTTATCAAACAGACTCTGTGCTTTATCATCTGCCTGAGTCAGTTTAGCAATTGCTGATAAGTTTCCGCTAGTACCTCTTCCGTAAACTACCCCAACGGTAATATTATTCAATGCACCTGGCTCCAAAATAAATGGACCGGCTGATTGCAAGAATCTTCTATCACCTGCTGCGTTTCCAACTGATGATTCCGACCATGGTAATACAGCTACAGACGTGTTTCCACCAGTTCCCCATCCTTCTGGATCCGTATTACGACCAGTTGCCGGGTCACTTGGGAACATGAAATCACAATCAATGCCTGAATTAGATGTACCAATGGGGGCTGGATAAGCATTTCCACCGTATTGAAATTTCACTCCATCTTTCCATAAACCTCTCAAATAATTGTAGTGTTCAATTTGGTTATCTGGATCACTTTGGTTACCTCCTGCAGAATTGTTGTAGTATACAAATCTTCTCATCCCAAATCTTTCATTATCTACCACAGAATCTCCATATCCAATTCCATTACCTGGCACAGCCTCTGTAAGAAAGTTTGAGGATCCGTTTACAAAGTATGGGTTTGCTAGTCCGTCATTATCTTGGTAAGGACCTTCGAAAAAGTCAACACCAATTGCTGGAGGGTTACTTCCGTAAGGAACCGCACCATTTGAACAATTGTCGTCTGTTGCATCCGCATTATAGGCGTAACCCAATCCTCTTCCCACATCACATCCTACGTAATCATCCTGTGCACAACCTAAATCTGTATCTACGTTTTGTCCAAAATAAGTATCAAACAAAGTTTGTGTTGATCGATTGATTAACTCGTAGTTATAAAAAGTCATGTCATTAATTTCGTCATTTGTTGCAAACGAAAAGGCTTGACCTCTAATTTCCATTCCTATTGGCTCTCCACCTGACTCAGTATGAATATTACCTCTATCATTGAAAATCCACCAGATCGTAAAATCTCCAAACAAAGTGACCTGTCGACTTGTTCTACAATCTACCTCTTCTTCAATGTCATACCAAGGGTAATCACCATTTGCTACATCGTAGGTTCCATCTCCATCATTATCATAGAAAGGTGCAATGTAATAATCTTGGAACTTTGAAACATCTCCATGAGCTGGCCAATCGGTAATGCTTGAAGGAATAGAGTATCCTGGAAAGTCAACAGCTGCATCACAAGAAGGGTCTTGTGAACACTGATACCAAGCTCTAAATTGCTCAACTTCTTGTCGAGTTATAACGAAAAATTTATCCCATTCAGCACAGACGTCAGCTGTAATGTCTGCAGGTCCAAAATCTCTTTTGTCTACTCCGTTTCCTGATCCTGGAACGGTAGTAAGTGGCCCTGGCCAGTAATCATTTCCATCAGATCGGAAACGAATTGCCGCTAATTTCAATTGATTGGTTGCATCTACTCCACCCATCCAGAGCCCTCCTGCAAATATTGGAGAAGTTCCTGCATCTTTTGGTATAATGTAAGAAGCCCTTCCTAAAGAACGGTTATACCACAACAATCCACTGTTTTCGATGTAAGCACTCGCGTTGTTAAAAGCCAGTGTTCTGTTTTGACTTGCTGGTGCACACGATGCGGCCCTAGTCGAAATTGAGCTACTATTTGTTTTAGTTGATGTTCCTACCCATTCTCTTGCCGCTCCCGACATAGAAAGTGTTAGTCCCACACCTAATAAAAAAAGGTTATATATGTTACTTCTTTTCATAGTTGTTATTTTTAAAAGTCAAGTTTTACTCCTAATCTAATTGTTCTTGGTAAAGAATAGTTGAAAGGATTATTCATTCTCAAAGCGTAGTATTCTCTAAATGATGCTTCATCAATTTGAGCTGCAATAATTGACTGGAATTGAGCTTCAGACAAGTATCCATCGTCATTCGCGTTACCAGTTGCTCTGTACACCCCTAAGATATTCTGAGTGTTTAGTAAGTTATTAAATAACAAGTATACATTTAAAGCTGCTGTTTTTTGTTTCTTTGATCCCATTTTCAACATGAAGTTTCTATCAAGTTGAAGCGCCACTCTGAATTGACTTGGGTTTCTAGAACCGTTTGGCGTTCCTGCTAATACTGGAGCAAGTTCTCCTGTTAAGGGTACTGCCGATTTTGCTGCAGAATATGGC
>Ga0209654_1002736_pt1 | contig 11653 bp, 4 predicted proteins | sample SaaInl1SG_22_DNA_FD_184646 | JGI IMG/M metagenome (GOLD analysis project Ga0209654, IMG submission 184646) | Marine microbial communities from expanding oxygen minimum zones in the Saanich Inlet - ESP_161SG_22_DNA (SPAdes) (version 2) | ecosystem: Environmental > Aquatic > Marine > Intertidal... | reverse complement strand
AAAACGGTGCCTGGAGAGAAATAAGATTTAAAGAGCCGAATCAAGATCCTGGTATTGTTTGGCAAACAATTGGAACAGGTGACGCTGACGAAACAGTGTTCGGAGAATTACAAAGTAACGATACAGATTATCCGTACCCAATCTCAGCTGATCACATAATAGTACTGATTGAAAACGTTGTACAGTTACCGACTACAAACTATTCAATACACCAAACAGCTGAAATTACATCTGGCGGAGCAGAAGAAGGTCCTAATGCACCGTATACAGAAACAGATACAGGATGGTGGATTAAGTTTACAAGTCCTGTACCTGCAGGTAAACCGATCACAGTAATTCATAACCTAGACAAATAAATACATTGTCAAAGGAGAATTAGGGCATGGCTGAAAGACAAAATGGCCGCATTGGCGGCGGCGTATTAAGAGATAATCTTTTAAGACAAGGTGTTGATTTAGCCTTTGAAACTGACCTCCTTTATTTAAAAGTTTCTCCTGAAGTTATAGGTACAGATCCTTTAGAAGATGGTGATCCGAATCAAGATGCAGTAGACAAAGGTTCTATTGCAACTGGTATTGGTATTAATACAAATGCACCATCGGACCCTCTTACATTAGTTTCAAGATTTAAAACTGAAAATTTAGTTGCAGATACTCTTGCGAATATTGGTAACTTTGAAATACAAAATTCAGAAATAAATCAATTATCTAATAGTATACAACTATCAGCAGGAGTAAATATTTTTGCTACTGCTATAGCAACTGATGATTTAAAATTTGATTTTAATACTATAAGCACTACAACTCCAAATACTAACATTGAATTGAGACCTAATGGTGAAGGTGTATTAAATATTAGAAGTAATTGGAATATTACCGGCAGCTTGTACGCAACAGGAGATATTACATTCGGCGGCAATCTAACCTTAGGTGATAGTAATCAAGATAATGTTGATTTTGAAGCAGACATTAATAGTGATTTAATTCCTGACATTGCTGGAATCTACAATTTAGGTAGTAATAAGAAAAAATGGGGCAATGTATATGTTCGAGAAGGAAAAGTAGACTCGATTGTAGTTGACGATTACGTTATTGACGGAGTAAGTCTTGCATTACGACAGGGCAATACTTTTTATGTAAGTGAATTAGGTAATGATTTTAATGTAGGTGATCATCAAAATGGTGCTTTTAGAACATTAAAGCATGCACTTGAAATGTCAGACTCAAGTTTACAAGGTCCAGTAACTATACACATATTTCCAGGAGAATACGAAGAAGAATTTCCACTAACTGTTCCTCCGCACGTAACTATAAAAGGCGAAGACATTCGAAATGTAATTATTAAGCCTACAGTTGCAACGCAAGATCAAGATGCATTTCTTATTGAAGGAGATGTTACAATTGAAGATCTTACTATTAAAGATTTTTATTACAATAATGTAACGAACACTGGACATGCTCTTAGATTTAAACCAAACGGTGTAGTTAGTACTAGAAGCCCATATATTCGTAATATTACAGTTATTACCAAAGGCAGTGTAACTACAGCTGACGATCCAAGAGGATTTAACACGGGCGATGCAGGCAAAGGTGCATTAATTGATGGTGCAGAACTAGACGGAGATAGTTTAGAAGCAAGCATGTTGTTTCATAGTGTAACCTTTATTACACCAGGCGTTGATGCTATTACAATGACAAACGGTGTTAGAGTTGAATGGCTAAACTCGTTTACATACTTTGCTAATAGAGGTTTATATGCAACGCAAGGCGACGACGGAAAAATAATGCCTGATAGCACAAAACGCTACGGAGCAGAAATACGTTCGATTGGATCAGCTTGTGTATATGGTAATTTTGGCGCAGTTGCCGACGGTCCAAATACTTTAATGTATCTAATCGGACACAACTTTGCTTATATTGGTTTAGGAAAAGATGTTACAAATGACAGTACTCTTGTTACGCAAGATAACGAAGTTGTTGAATTAAACTTTGGTAAAATTTATTATAATTCTACCGATGCACTCGGTACGTACAGAGTTGGTGATAATTTCTTTGTAGATTTTGAAACTGGTACAACTAGTATTGATGCGAACAGTGTTGCATTTGATGGTGTAAGTTCTATACTAGTAAATGATGCCGGAGTAATAACATATATTGACGGAGAAAAAATTGAAACTGGTAATATTAGAATTACTGAAAATACAATTACAAATGTTATTACAGATTTAGAACTTACTCCTTACACAGGTGTATTACATATTGAATCTAATCCAGGATTTGTTGTTAGTAAAGGTCAAGATGCTGATAGAACTGATGTTGAAGGATCTATTAGATATAACACTGAAACTAACTTGTTTGAAGGCTACTCAACTGGTAACTTAGCATTTGGCGGCATATACTCCGACGACAGGCAAGAAAGTATAAGTGCAGATAAAAACAATAACGAATTATTATTTAGAGCAGCCGGTACTTTAGTCGGGAGTGTTAATTCTGCATCACTAGTATTACATGGGTTATCTTCAGAAGATATTTTGTTCGACAACAATTTAATTACTACAACATTAAGTAATAGTGATTTAGAATTATATAGATCAGGAAATGCTGTTGTTAGAATAGACGATGTTGATATTAACGATAAGACTATTTCTAATACATCAGACAATACTTTAACTTTACAAACAACCGGCGACGGCTATGTAAAATTTGATTCTACTACAGGATTAGTTATTCCTTTTGGATCAACAGCAGCACGACCAGTAACACCTGAAATTGGTGATACACGTTGGAATACTGACGATCAAATCCTTGAGACTTATAACGGAACAGAGTATCAGCGTTCTGCAGGTACAGGTGAAGAAGTTACAGATGAAATCTTAAAAGATTTAGTTGATATTTACACCCTTGTACTAGGATAATTTCAAAAAACGATAAATACTTATAATGCAGTACAGCGACCATTGTAATGCAGGTCCAAACTGTGGTTAGCCAGCAAAGAACCTAAGGGGTGAAAATTCGGCTAGAGGGACGGGATCCCCGTGTTAAGGAGAAGAGATGGCTATAGGTCGCATATCGGGTCCGCTCTTAAAGTCTAACTTACTTCGCGAAGGAGTAAATTTAGCTTTTGAGACAGACCTTCTATATTTAGATGTAAACAACAGCCGTATTGGTATAAACGTACCAGTAACAACAAATCCAGATGGATCTCCAAACACGGATGATATTACACATGATTTAACAGTAGGAGGCACAGTACGTGCTCCGCAATTTGAAGTAGCTACAGAAGCTGATATTGCAGATATTAATTTCTTTGGTAATACTATTTCAACAAATGCAAACGTTCTTACTTTAGGCACAGCTGATAACGTTATATACCAAAATAAATTAGTTATTGATAGTATTGATCTTGAAGATAATATTGTTAGTACTAATGAAACAAATGCTAATCTTGAATTTTCACCAAACGGATCTGGATCTGTAGAAATTTTTGCAGATACAAATGTATACGGAAATATCACAGCAACCGGTTCAATTACTGCTGATGGCAATATTACAATCGGAGATGCTGATACAGATAATGTTACATTTAATGCAGACATTGCAAGTGATATTATCCCCGACAGTGCAAATACATATTCATTAGGAGGAGATCCTGACGCTGGCGGAAAACAGTGGTCTACTGTATTTGCAAATGATATTAACGCAGACATTATTACTACTGACGAACTTATTGTAGACGGAATTGATCTAGCATTACGCCAAGGAAATATTTTTTATGTTGCCGAAAATGGCGACGACACACATTCAGGAACACATCCTAATGATCCGTACGGTAGTCTATCTTATGCATTAACACAAGCAAGTGCCGGAGACACTATACACATATATCCGGGAGAATTTCAAGAAGTGTTTCCGATGACAGTTCCAGTAGGAGTAACTGTTAAAGGACACAGTATTAGAAGTGTTAAGATTAAACCAACAGTAGGTACACAAAGTAATTCAGCATTTTTATTAAACGGCGAATCAACAGTTGAAGACATAACGATTGCTGATTTTTATGCGCCGGGTTATGCATTTGAATTTGCAAATAATTTTACAGTAACTACACGTTCGCCGTACGTAAGAAATATTAGTGTTATTACAAAAGGAAGTGTAACTACTGGAGCAGATCCAAGAGGATTTGACGAAGGTGACGCAGGCGGCGGCGCATACTTAGATGGTAGTTTAGCAAATTCTGCATCTAGAGAAGCAGGCATGCTTTTTCATTCAGTGACATTTATTACACCCGGCGTAGACGCAATTACTATTACTAATGGCACACGAGTTGAATGGTTAAATTCATTTACATATTTTGCCAGTAAAGGATTATATGCTGTAGATGGTATTACAGGGCTAAAAGGTACAGGACAGACTGCACTTAGAGTTTCTGGTGTTGCAAATGGCTCGATAGCAAATGGCGATACCATTACATATTATGACGCAGACGGTACGACAGTTCTTGCTACAGGAATAATTAACGGTTTAGATGCTGACGGAAAATTTTATATAGATGGCAAAGAATCTGGATTTGAATTATTTTCAGAACGTTTAGGAAAGACAGTACAAGTATTTGACGATGCTAGACTAGATACTAGTTTCAGTAAATTTGGAGGTTCAAGTTTACAGCTTGACGGAACATCAGATTACTTAAAGATAGATTCTAATAACGACTTTGGATTTGGTCCATCTCCGAGAATAGCAAAAACAATTAATACAAATGGTAATGTATCTACATCAACTCCGTCAGCATTTGGATCACAAAGTTTAAGATTTGACGGCACCGGCGATTATTTAGATATAGCATCGAGTAATGATTTTGCATTTGGTACAGATGATTTTACATTAGAGATGTGGGTTTATAAGACAGCAGATACTGGACAAGAGTCCATACTTGATTTTAGATCTAGCGCAACTGATGTAGCTATTGCACTTGGTGTAAGAAATGGCAATAAGCCTTACGTATATGTCAATGGCGCATACGAAATATCATCTGCAACAGCAATTACATTAAGTTCATGGAATCATATAGCGTATGTTAGAGAAGGTACTACTGGAACATTATACTTAAACGGTGTAAGTGTCGGAAGTTGGACTGACAATAGTAACTATTCGGCAAGGCCATTAGTAATCGGTGCGTTATATGACGGGACAGCTTTAGAATGGACTGGCAACTTAGATTCAATTCGAGTTTCAAAAGATCTAGCAAGATACACTGGAGCATTTACTGTACCTACAGTACAGTTTGTTGACGATATTTATACAGTATTACTTTTGCACGGCAACGGAAGCACTGACGACACTGCACCAGATTCAACAGTTAATGATTTTACTGTCGAGGCTTGGATTTACAAAAGTGCCGATACAGGTGTAGAAACTATACTAGATTTTAGAGCAGGAACTTCTGTCGATAATGCAGTTACTTTAGGCATTGACGGACTACAACCTTATGTTTATATTAACGGTGTTAATAGAATACAAGCAGGATCGAATATTACAACAGGTCAGTGGACTCATATTGCATATTCAAGAAGAGGATATACAGGGCGTTTATTTGTAGACGGAACAAGTGTAGGAAGTTGGACTGATACTATAAATTATGGAATTCAGAAACCATTAGTAATTGGTGCAGACTACACTGGCACATCATCAAACTTTACAGGTTGGATAGACGAATTAAGAGTAAGTACAGAAGTATCAAGATATAATAATAATTTTGCAGTACAAACTGGATCATTTTCTAGCGATAATAAAACTGTATTGTTACTGCATTTTGATGGCGCCGATAGTTCATTAGTTATAGAAGATGATAGTCAAGTTTCTCAAGACATTAGATTTGGAAACGGCGCAACAGCTAACTTTATTACATTAGCAGACTTTAGTGATTTTGGCGGAGAAATTCGTTCGATTGCATCGGCATGTGTATATGGTAATTATGGTGCATACGGAGACGGCCAAGGCGTATTAATGTACCTTATCAGTCAAAACTTTGCTTATATTGGGTTAGGCAGAGATGAAGACAACGATAATACTACAGTTATACAAGAAAATGAAGTTGTAGAATTAAATGATGCAAAAGTACGTTATACTTCAGTAGATCATAAAGGCGACTTTAGAGTAGGTGATTTATTTTATGTTAATCAAGAAACAGGCGAAGTTAACTTTACAAGTACAGATTTAAACATCGAAACATCGTCGGGCATTAGTATTACTACAAACGGTAGTACAACAAATATCACAGGCGAGTTTATTGATACTGGTAATTTAAGATTCAGTGAAAATACAATTTCAAGCACTGGCGGAGATATTTTTCTTGACGCTGAAAGCGGCACCGTAAGAATTAATTCAACAGGTGCTATTAAGCTTGCTGACGGAACAACTGCTGAAAGGCCAGCAGTAGCAGAACAAGGTATGATACGCTATAACACAGATAATAATTTATTTGAAGGTTATGACGGAGATTGGATTGCACTTAATGGTGTATATGATTTAGATTTAGACACACGTATTACAGCTGAATTAACACCAGGTGCTAACGACGGTATAATTAGATTCTACATTGAAGACGAGGAACGTGTTAGTATTGATGCGTTTAAATTAGAAACACCAAGAATCGAAGTAGATGACATAAGCATTGACGGAAATGTAATTAGAACTGAAACTACAGATACCGATCTTTTACTTTCAGCAGCAGGCACAGGCGCTGTTGTAGTTGACGATATTGCAATTAAAGATAGTACAATTACAAATAGAGCAGAAGATAGTATTTTATATTTCCAACAAGAAGGAAGTGGATATTTTAAAATTGACGGTACAGCAGGCTTTGTTGTTCCAGTAGGCACAAGTTTAGAAAGACCTGCGTCTGCATATAGAGAAACTGGAATGACCAGATTTAATACACAGCAAGGTTACTTAGAAATTTGGGACGGATTTAGTTGGGTATCTGTTGCAGGTGCAACAGGTGCTATTACAGTAAACGCTGCTGAAGACTTATCAATTGAGTATGTACTAACATTAGGATAAAAAAATGGCAACAACTTTTAAAAATAAAGTAGTAAAAGAAATAGGTAAAGAACCTCTCTTAGCAATCGAAACAGATGCAAACACAAGAACTACTATTGTAGGACTTAGTCTAGCAAATTTAACAGACTTTGTTGTTCTTGCTAGTATACTTGTTCACGACGATACAAGTGTCGAAGGTTATTATATGAAGGACATGATGATACCTCCGCAGAATAGTTTGAGGGCATTATCAGCAGGAGAAAAGTTAATACTTGCTCCTGAGAATCAATTATATGTAGTTGCTGACGAAGACGAATCGTTAGATGCAGTAATAAGTTATGTAGATATTGTATAAGGAGTAAAAAATGGCACAATTAATGAGCATGGGCGGATTAGAAACAAATTATGGAATGCTCCAAAATAGATTCTTCTATGCAATACGTAGGAATGAAGACGGCGAGTTATTTCTTTCAAAAGTCGACTCGGCTAAAAAAGGAGATACTGTTGTAGTATTTACAGGTGAAATATCTGCAGAAACACTGCAAAATTTTGAAGACGGGCAAGCATTTTTTGAAGGCAGAGACGTGTATCACGAACTAGTATATCCTGATACTTTAAAATATGAACAATACAAATGGGACGACAAGAGTGTATTTTATTATATCGATGACGACGGACAATTTACTATCAAAGTAAACGAAACTCATACTTATGATGATACTACAAGTGGCGACTAAATAATTTATAGAACAGAAAATGGATTAAACAAATGGCTGAATTTAAGTTAGACAGAATTAGGTTTACATGGAAAGACGAATGGACTCCTGATACCGCGTTTACTAAAGACGATATAGTGTATTATAGAGGCAAGACTTACGCATGTATTTCTGCACACACATCAAGTACTGATTTCTTTAACGATTACGGTACTACTCCTAGAGTTTCAAAAGTAACAGTTGAAAATGAAGTATTTTATCTTGACGGTATCGAAACACCGATATTAGATTTAAGAGTTGGAGACACTTATAAATTTGATGTATCAGATGCTTCAATGGCAAGTACAGTGTTTAGATTTTCAAATAGAGAAGATGGTCCGAGAAATGACGGTGTAGTATTTGAAACTGGTGTAGTAACGTCAGGTGCTTCTGGAGTAAGAAATTCTTTTGTACAAATTAAAATAGAACAAAATACTCCTAACTTATTTTATTATAACACACAAGAATTAGCATATGGTGAACAAGCTCTTATTTCTTCAGCCAAATGGAGATTGATTCACGATGGTACTACATTCAAAAAAGATTGGACTTCGGAAACATATTATACAACAGGCGATGTTATAAAGTATAAAGGCTATATATACCAATGTACTAAGCCGCATACAAGCACAATTGTTGTTTCTTTGGGACCAACTGCCGATATTGAAAAATGGAAAATTGTTGCTACTAGCTATAACTGGTTAAATCGTTGGGAAACTGATTATAACTATGATCTAGGCGACACTGTTACTTATAATGGTATTACATACGAATGTATCGAAAAGCATAGATCAGATGCAGATAATGCAGTAGGATTAGAAGAAGATCAAGGAAAATGGAAAATTGTTTCTAGATCTGATAACTGGTTAAACGAATGGACTACTGAAACACGTTACAGAGTTGACGATGTTGTAAGATACGGTGCAATTACTTATAGGTGTACTACCGGTCATACTTCGTCCGCAACTGCCGCGCTTGGATTAGAAGATAGTATTGGTAATTGGGAAGTTACTATCGAAGGTATTGAATACAAGTTTGACTGGCAACAAGCATATAGATACAAGAAAAATGATGTTGTAAAATCAAGCCATTCTCTTTGGATTTGTATAGCCGGACATACTTCAACTACAACTTTAAGAGAAGATGAGTCCAACTGGCAAATATGGATGCCGGGATTAGGATATGAAGAGTTATGGGATGAAGGCGTAGAATACAAAAAGGGCGATATTGTATTATATGGCGGATATGCGTATACTGCACTGACTAACAGTTTAAATAGTGTTCCTAGTGTTAACGGGTTAGTGCAAGACACCGGCGATTGGGAATTACTAAAGCAAGGCTACAAACACCGAGGCGAATGGGACCAGGGTACTAGTTATAGAACAGGTGACGTTGTACGAAATAATGGAATACTTTATATCTGTTTATCAGATATTAGCAACGAAAATCCAGACGAAGAAATAGCTTGGTCAATACTTAACACAGGTCAGCAATGGACTGCTGAATGGGAAGATAACAAAGAATATTTCATAGGAGATATTGCTACATACGAAAGTACATCATATGTATGTACTGCACGTCATATCTCAACCGCATCAGCAAGTAGACCAGATCTAGATATACTACAAACTGACCAAGATTATTGGACTGTACTTATACAAGGTACAGAAACAAATGTTCTTGCATATAGAGGTGATTTAAGAACATTTGATACTGAAACTGTTAGACTGCCAATCGGTGTACCAGGAGAAATTTTAAAATCAGAGAATAATCTTCCGGCTTGGGCTAACTATGAAGAATCAACAGATGTATTTTATGTTGCAACTGACGGAACAGACGACGAAGGATTTGGATTAACACTCAATGCTCCTTTTAAGACAATTGCATTTGCATGTCAGTATGTTAAAGATAATGTTCCCCTAGCAGGCATTAATAATTTTGGATATAATATTACAGGTAGTCCTGATGAATATGTTCTTTCACGTGCGCTAGAAATAATGTCTGATGGAACTGCACTATTAAATGCTTCGCAGTTAGATACATTTTTAAGAACAACTAACCCTAGAACTAATGCCGCTTATTTCGATATTACAGATCAAGCTGGCGCTAATCCAACAGCAGATGATATTACTGCTGCATTTAACTACTTCGGTGGTGTTCCAGAAAATTCACAGGAAGAAAATTTAAGAATAAGAGACATTGTAAATTATGTTTATACAAATGCCGAATCGTTAGCAGATGAAACTGTAGAAAGTTCAGATGGTCAGACAATGACAGTAGCATTCCAACAACGTAATGTTTCGATCTTTATTAAGACAGGACAATTTAAAGAAGTCACACCGATTAGTATACCTAGAAACACTGCACTAATTGGAGACGAATTAAGAAGCACAACCGTTATGCCAGCACCAGGGTACGAAGGTGTAGACATGTTCTTTGTAAACAACGGTTCTGGTATTAGAAATATGACATTGTTAGGTTTATCTGGAACATTGTCTGAAGATGTTAGTGCATACGGAACAAGACGCCCTACAGCAGGCGCATATGTTTCGTTAGATCCGGGGCAAGGTCCTGAAGATGACAGTGTATGGATTACTAACAAATCTCCGTATATCCAAAATGTAACAACATTTGGAACAGGATGTATAGGGCAAAAAATTGACGGAGCATTGCACAACGGCGGAAATAAGTCAGTTACAGCAAACGACTTTACACAAATTTTAAGTGACGGTATTGGATATTGGGCTGCTGCAGGCGGACGTTCGGAGCTTGTTTCGGTGTTTACATACTACAACTATATTGGTTACTTAGCAACCGAAGGCGGCGTATTGCGTGGAACAAACGGTAACAACTCATATGGTACATTTGGTGCTAGAGCAGAAGGAGTTAATCCTAATGAAACACCAATCGAAGCAGTAATCGATAATCAATCATTTGAAGCAGATGTTGATACGGTTTATACTAACGGATCAGAAATCTTAGCCTTTGCATACAGGAACGCAGGCCAACATTATTCAACTGCTGGATTAGAACTTACTGGTAGTAATGTTGACTTTGATGCTAGTTATCGTGAATTTAGAGATGAAGCAATCTTCCAAGCAAGACTAATTGATCCAGCTGATTCAAGTGTGCCTGGTGGTTTAAATTATCAATATCTTCTTAACAATGCACAAGGCGGAGACGACAGATCTATTACTTTAGCAGCAGCTGATACTGAAGGTACAGCAGATAAGTATGTTGGACTTAGAATTTATATCGAAAGCGGCGCCGGCGCTGGACAATACGGTTATATAACAGAATACGACGAATTAACTAAACGTGCTATTGTAAGTAGAGATTCCGATGACGGAAATGGATGGGATCATATTTATCCTGGGTATCCGATTGCAACAGTACTTGATAACACTACACGATATAGTTTAGAAGCAAGATCAGTTGTCGACGAACCGTTATTCCAAGCTGAAGATGCAAATTCAGGTATTAATGAAAATACTGATATTGCGTTCGGTGACGGAAAATGGATTTCAATTAGTAGTACATCAACTGCATATTCATATAGTACCGATGGCGAAAATTGGACTACAGGTAATTTTCCATCAGATGATGCATGGAGTCATATTATATATGCAAGCGGCACTTGGATTGTAACTAGTGGAAACGAGTCGCAAAATTTATTAACAAGTGGCGACGGCATAAACTGGACAGCTAGAACATTTCCTAATACACTAGATAATGCTAAAGTAGCCTATAGCTATGAAACAGGCGTTTGGCTAGCAGTATCTACAAATAGACTAGGAGATACAGGTGTAACTGTAAGAACTTATTATTCAGAAGATAACGGAGTTAACTGGAGCGCCGGCGGTA
>Ga0209654_1002733_pt1 | contig 11666 bp, 10 predicted proteins | sample SaaInl1SG_22_DNA_FD_184646 | JGI IMG/M metagenome (GOLD analysis project Ga0209654, IMG submission 184646) | Marine microbial communities from expanding oxygen minimum zones in the Saanich Inlet - ESP_161SG_22_DNA (SPAdes) (version 2) | ecosystem: Environmental > Aquatic > Marine > Intertidal... | reverse complement strand
CTGAGCGAGGCAGAATTAATAGAGCATTGCCGCGCCCATCTGGCAGGGTTTATGCGCCCGAAAAAAGTGATCTTTAGCGAATTGCCGAAAACCACTACTGGCAAAATCCTGAAAACCGAGCTGCGCGACAGGGCAAAATCCCCTTCCTAATCCAGCCCTGATATTTGCATTTATTTTTTTCAAGGCCGTTCTTTGGAGCGTTTTCTTCTGCCAGGGTTGGCTGAAAAAAAAGACTGACGCCCGATGTCAGGCAACGATTGGCGATTGGAAGCCAAGCTATGATCCCGGAGGTATCGGGACTATAGAAAATGATGATGAAAGTGGGCTGTTTTTGGGGCTGGGCTTTAATTACCATATCAGCGAGGCGGCCGCGATTACGTTTGGCCATGACTTTTATGATTCAGATGAGAGTTTGAGCTATACCCATATAGGCTTGCGCCATTATCTGAGATAGCGGTGCAGGTTAAGGCGGGGGTTAAGTTTATGTGAAAAGGTTAATTCAGGTTATGGTGTGATTCTATTTTAAGGGTTTTAGGGAAAGAATGTTGTGAATGTACTTATCTCCTCGATGGCCGCAGTAGGCTGACCTGTTAAAAGGTCAGTTTACTGCGGTTTTTTATTTCCCCCGTCCCCCCCCACTTTATATCAGGGAAAACTGTTTTTTATTGCCGCAGGGGGAAAAAGGGCGCTTACTTTATTCATGCAACAGGCAGTCCGGCTTTTTCTTGAAAAAATCCCCCATACAATTCTGGCCATCGCCTTTATGGTGATCGCCGGGGTTTTGGTGACCTTTATGCAGACAGGGGTAAAGCTGCTCAGTGGCGAGCTGCATCCTTTTGTTATCGTGTTTTTCCGTGCCTTTCTGGTGCTGTTTATTCTATCACCGGCGATTTTCTACAAGGGGGTCGGGGTGCTGGCTACTTCCTCCTATCCTTTGCAAATAACGCGCGGCCTGTTTGGCGGGTCGGGCATGGTATGTGTGTTTACCGGCCTCAGCCTGGTACCGCTGGCCGAGGCAACCACCCTGTTATTTACCGTGCCGATTTTTGCCACCCTGCTCTCTATCCTGTTTTTTAAAGAGGTGGTTGGTATTCGCCGCTGGACAGCGATTTTATTCGGTTTTGCCGGCACGATTGTGGTGATGCGCCCGGATATTGCGCTATCGGCTGGCCATTTGATGCTGTTATATGCCGCCTTTGCCTGGTCGGTATGTGTCCTAATCGCCAAAAAGCTGACCAGGAGTGACAATGTCCTGTCGATCACTTTCTGGCAGGCGGTAGGCAGTGCGCCTATCGGCTTTATTTTATGTCTGTATGTCTGGCAATGGCCGGATATGCGCCAGTTGCTGTTCCTGTTTGGCATAGCCGGCTTGGGGACATTTGGCCATTTATTGATGTATGCCGCCCTGCAACGTGGCAGCGTTTCCTTTATTCTGCCGCTGGATTATTTGCGGATTATCTGGTCAACCGCTATTGGCATTTTTATTTTTGCCGATATACCCGGCCTTAATCTGTATATTGGCGGGGCGCTGATTGTCGGGGCGACCAGCTTTATCACCTTGCGCGAATTAAAGCTGAAAAAACAGCCCAAAGACAGAGCTGGCATCGCCTGACCCCTCCCCTCTGCGTAAGGCAGGAAGAACTTGTCCCCCCATCGGCCAGGCTGAAATCGGTATAAGACAAACCCCGCCGCAAGGGTCAACGCCCTCTGGCAGGGGAGATATTACAAGGCAGTTCATCATTGCTAATTTTACTTTTTTCAGGTAGCTCTTTTCCTAACGCTTCTATGGATTTTCCTTAAATTGAGAGCCGAGGAAAAAATGACCTCTGATAAAAATATATTTTCAAACTTGCTGCGTCCTCTTCTAATCGCCATCGCCTTGCTGGCGGGCAGTGCCAGCTTGGCCTCGGCACAGGAGGTTACCTTGAAGATGCATCAATTCCTGCCGGCAAATGCCAATGCCCCGAAACTGGTTCTCGATGTCTGGGCAGAGCGGGTGGAAAAAGATTCGAACGGCAGAATTAAAATTGACCATTACCCTTCCATGCAACTTGGTGGTCGCCCGCCCGAGCTGGTCGATCAGGTTGTAAACGGGGTCGCGGATATTATCTGGACAGTGGTGGGCTATACACCCGGGCGCTTCCCCTCAACCGAGGTGTTTGAGCTGCCCTTTATGATGAAGGATGTCGGCGCGCTTTCCTGTGCATTCTGGAATATGTTTGAAAAACACATGAAGGAGACAGAATTTGCCGATATGCATATTCTGGGCACCTGGGTACATGGGCCAGGGGTTTTTCACACCGAAGACCCGGTAGAGGAAATTGCCGATCTAAAGGGGATGAAAATCCGCGGCGGATCGCGGGTGGTCAATCAGTTGCTGGAACAGGTTGGTGCAACCCCTGTGGGTATGCCTGTACCGGCTGTGCCGGAAAGCCTGTCAAAGGGGGTTATCAATGGCACGACTATCCCATGGGAGGTTACCACTTCTTTGAAAGTGCCGGATCTGGTCGAAAATCACACCGAATTTGAAGGTTCCGCCCTTTATACCCTGACCTTTATCATGGCGATGAATAAGGAAAAATATAACAGCCTGCCCGCAGATTTACAGGCCATAATCGATAAACATTCGGGGCTGGAATTTTCTGTTTTTGCCGGACGCACCCAGTCTGGCCAGGATGGCCCTGCCCGTCAATTGGCGGTCGATAATGGCAATAATATCATCACGCTTGGCAAGGATAAGGTGGCCGAGTGGCAGCAAACTGTCCAGCCTATCTATCAACGCTGGATAGAGGATATGAACGAAAAAGGCCTGGACGGGGCAGGACTGGTGGCCGAAGCGCGCGCCCGCCAGGATAGCTGTCTTGCCCAGTTAAGCCAGTAAAAAAAGGCCGGATACCCGCTTGCCCGATAGCCGTATTGGCCTTTGTTCCTCCAGATAGATTAATCTTGCTTATGAGCTGTTTTATTCAACAAATTGCCCGCCTTTCCAGCCTGTTTGGCGGGATGGTGCTGGCAGGGCTTATCCTTCTTACCTGCCTGTCTGTTGCCGGGCGGCTGATGAATAGCCTGTTGCATCTGGATGGGGTACAGGCCTTTATGCCAGGGCTGGCCAACGCCCTGATTGCCGCTGGCATTGGCCCGATAACCGGCGATTACGAGATTGTTCAGGCTGGTATGGCGTGCGTAATATTCGCCTTTCTGCCGTTGTGCCAGCTGCAAGCCGGCCATGCATCGGTAGATATCTTTACCGATAAAATGCCGAAAGAAATACGCAAAGCCCTTATTTTTATGGCTGAAATCGCCTTTGCACTGACCCTGATATTAGTGGCCTGGCAATTGGCAAACGGGCTGGGCGATAAATATCGCAGCCATGAAACCACTGCCCTGTTGGAATTCCCGGTCTGGTATGGCTATGCCGTCTCGCTTGTGATGGCCATTTTTGCCAGCTTTGTTGCGGTTGTGATGGCCTATTTTCGGGCGCTGGAACTATTGTTTGGCCAGCCGCATAAATTGCGAGACGAGAAGACGCTGTCATGACAGATATCTTTCTTGGCATCCTGTCCTTTCCTGTTTTGCTGTTGCTGATTTTTTTGCGCGTACCCATCGGGCTTGCGATGTTTATTACCGGCCTTATCGGCATGATATGGGTCAGCGGCGATACCGCTATCGCCTTTGGCCGCTTGCGCCATGAAAGTTTCAGCACCTTTTCCAATTATTCCCTATCGATTGTGCCGATGTTTTTGCTGATGGGGCATTTTGCCACGCTGGGCGGCATCAGCAAATCCCTGTTCAATGCCGCAGAAAGCTGGCTGGGACATAAAAAAGGCGGACTGGCAATGGCCTCGGTAGGAGCCTGTGCCGGATTTGGGGCGATTTGCGGCTCGTCACTGGCCACCGCTGCCACGATGAGCAAGGTTGCGCTGCCGGAAATGAAAAGGCTGGGCTATACAGGCGGGCTTTCCACCGCAACGCTGGCCGCCGGCGGAACATTGGGCATTCTTATTCCCCCTTCTGTGATATTGGTGATTTATGCCATTTTAACCGAACAGAATATCGCCAAATTATTTCTGGCCGCCTTTATTCCAGGATTGATGGCGGCGGCTGGCTATATGCTGGTGATTGCCCTTTATGTCCGGCTTTATCCGCAATCAGCCGGGGTGCGTGCGCGCCGCCCCTATGGCGTACGTCTGCGCGCGATGCTGGATGTCTGGCCCGTATTATTGCTGTTTTTACTGGTTGTTGGCGGCATTTATCTAGGCTGGTTTACCCCAAGCGAAGCGGCCGCCATTGGCGCGTTTGGCACTGGTCTGATGGCCTATCTATCGGGGGGCTTGAACTGGAAATCTCTAGCGAAGAGTTTTTATGCCACGGGTCAATCTACCGCCATGATTTTCTTTATCATTCTGGGGGCAGCTTTTTATAATGGTTTTCTGGCGCTTACCCAGGTGCCTCAGGAAATTGGCCTGTGGGTCAGCACGCAAGGGTTCAGCCCCATTGCCATTGTGATTTTCATTATTTGTTTTTATCTGATCCTGGGCTGTTTTATGGACAGCCTTTCGATGATTTTATTGACCATTCCGATTTTCTGGCCAGTGGTAATGGAGCTGGATTTCACCTTTGTTACGATGGCAGAATTGCACGCCCACCGGGCGGCCGATGCACTAACAGCCGGTATCCAGCTTGCCCCTGAAATGCTGGAAAGCGTACAAACCAGCCTTGCCGCCGGCATGGAATTAACCCGCGAGCAAATCAAGGCCCTTGAGCTGAGAGGGGTAAGCAAGGGCGCACTGGCCAGGCTAAATACAGAACAGCTGGCTATCTGGTTTGGTGTTCTGGTGCTGATTGTGGTGGAAGTTGGGCTGATCACCCCGCCTGTGGGCATGAATTTATTTATCCTGAATGCGATGGATAAAGACACCCCCATTCAGGAAACCTATAAAGCGGTGCTGTTCTTTGTTGCCTCGGATATGTGCCGGGTTGTGCTTATCCTTATCTTTCCTGTTATCACGCTTGGCGTGCTCGGCTGGTAGGCGGCTCTGTATTAATCCTTATGGGCGCGGCGGCGGCTTGCCCTGATATCTGACCAGAATATCGCCTTCTGCCTGTTTTTCATCCCGGACACCCAATATGATGCCCTTGCGCCGGGATTTGCCGCGATTGGCAATGATTTCATCTGTTGTCAGGGTGGTGCGCTGGCCACAGCGCAACGCCCAGTGATGCAACATCTCATAACCGCTTTGCACTGCCGCCTGATAATCTGGATGCCGCCCTAAATCGACCAGCTCATCCGGGTCTGTTTCGCGGTCAAATAACATAGGCGGTATTCCGCCTTCAGCATGCATAAACTTCCATTTTTCATTGGCGATCATAAACAGCCTGGCATCTTTTGGGCTGACCCCCAATTTACCCGCCAGAGGGGACATGGAATAATCATATTCGCTGACCACATAATCGCGCCATTCTTTGGGGTTTTGCCCATGGATGAACGGCAATAAAGAGCGCCCTTCCAGCCATTCATCGGGCACATCACCTGAGAGAAAATCCATAAAAGTTGCGGCCAGATCAATGGATTCTGTCAAGGCATCGCATACCGTAGCGCGGCTATTATCGGCCTGCGGGCCGGGGTCATATATAATCAGAGGGACTTTTACCGATGGGTCATGAAACAAATCTTTCTCGCCCAGCCAGTGATCGCCTAAATAATCGCCATGATCAGAGGTTACCACAATCATGGTATTTTCCATCTGGCCGCTGGTTTTCAGATATTCAAACAACACCCCCATCTGGTCATCTATCTGTTTAATCAGCCCCATATAAGCGCCCAGAACATTATTTCGAACATCCTCATCCTGAAAGGCTTTGCCGATCGCATTTTGGGTAAAGGCGGCATAGACAGGGTTGGGATCCTCCAGCTCGGAGGGGTGGCGAACAGGCGGCACAAAGCAGTCTTTTCCATACATATTATGATAGGGGGCTGGCACAATATACGGCCAATGCGGCTTGATATAGCTGACATGGCACATCCATGGCCGCGCGCTACCTTCATGCTGCTTTAGAAATTTCAGCGTCTCGCGGGTCAGCCACGGAGTTTCTGAATCCTCCTCACGGATATTTGCTGGCAAATGGCTGTTGGCATAAAGCCAGCCCGATGCCATATCCCCCTCTTCATCCAGACCCGCATTGGCAAAATCATGCCAGGGATTATCCCCGCCATAGCCCCTGTTTTGCAAATATCGATTATAGGCAGAGGGCAATTCATCATAAGCGCCATCCGGCCCTTGCCCCCATAAGCCATCATCACGGGTATATATATCAAAACCGCATTCAGCGACCCGTGCCCCGATAATACTATCCGGGGCAAGGCCTAAACGGGCCATCCCACGCGCATCTGCACGCATATGGGTCTTGCCGATCAGATAGGCATCTGCCCCGATAGCGCGCAAATGATCGCCCAGCGTCATCTCGCCCACCCTCAGCGGAAAGCCATTCCATGCCGCCCCGTGCGAGCTGACATAGCGGCCAGTATAAAAGCTCATCCGTGATGCCCCGCAGATAGGCGATTGCACATAACAATTGGTAAAGCGCACCCCCTGCGATGCCAGCCAATCCAGATTGGGCGTGTGCAAATGCGGATGGCCATAACAGCTTAAATAGTCAAAACGCAACTGATCAAACATCAAAAACAGGATGTTTTTTCTACCTGTTTCAGGCAAAACCCCCTCCGCTCGGCGCTATCTGTTTTTTTTATGTTCGGCTGGCCGGATAAAAAAGGCTAGTCAAACATATCCGGGGCATCTTCGACCAGCTGGTTCCAGATGGTCTGGAAATGCAGCCAGCCAATATAGTCACTGCCGACGTGTTCCCGGCTATATCGGGCACGTTCGGGGGGAATATAAATCGGGTCAATACCGCTGGCCGCAATATCCAGCTGTTGCTGGCAACACCGCTCCAGGGCAATAAACCAGAAAGCTGCCGCATCAATACTATGACGGCTGGCGGTTAACAGGCCGTGATTTTGATGCAAAGCTGCCTTTACCCCTTTAAAGGCTTGTGCAACGTTCGAGCCGGCATGATTTTCCACCGCCACCGCCCCGGCTTCATCGCCGATAACGACATGATCTTCATAAAAGGCACAGGCATCTTGTGTAATCGGCTCAATCGGCCGGCCAGTTGCTGCCCAGGCAGTGCCATAAGTGGTGTGGGCATGGCACATGGCAATAATATCGGGATGGGCTTCATGGACATTGGCATGTAAGACAAAGCCTGCACGATTAACCGCATACTCGCCCTTGATAACCTTGCCATCATGATCGACCAGTATCAGATTGGATAATTTAACCTTGTCAAAATGCACGCACATCGGGTTGGTCCAGTATAATTCCGGATGTTCGGGATCGCGCACCGTCAGATGGCCGGCAAAGCCATAATCGAATTTCTGCAAGGCAAAGGCACGGCACGCCGCGACCAGCCGTTCTTTTCGATATTGCCTTTCTTCCTCGATTGTTTGATTCTCTGGAATTTCCGGAAAAATCAGCCCCTCTTGTTCTGGCTGATAAATTGATACGCGCCCTGCCAGGTCCAACATCCCAGCCTCCTTTTCATGACCAATTATATTAAGGCTAAAATGATTTGACCCTATCGCCGATAAGTCAACTTAAAAAATCCTCTTTTCTCTTCTCTCTTTTCTCTTTTCTCTTTTCTTTGGCCATAGCATGATAGGCATAATTGCCGAATATCGAAAAAGCTTGGGGGGGAAGAATAAATGGAAAAAATCGGATTTATCGGTCTGGGGCGCATGGGCTTGCCGATGGCCAGCAACATCATCAAAGGGGGCTATAGCGTCTTTTGCTATGATGTGGTCGCCAGCCAATTACAGGCCGCTATCGCCAATGGCGGACATAAATGCAGCTCTATTGCCGAAATAGCCGCAGAAGCGGATATTATCATCACCATGCTGCCGAATTCTGCCATCGTGCGCGAGGTAATAGCGACAGGCGCAGATGCGCTCTTATCCAGGGCAAAATCAGGCCAGCTGATTATGGATATGAGTACGGTTAGCCCGGAAACTACCGATTTCATCGCGGCAGGCTGTACAGAAAAAGGTGTGGAGTTTGTCGATGCCCCGGTTGGCCGGCTGGCCTCGCATGCCGATAATGGCCAGTCCCTTTTTATGGTAGGGGGCAGCAAGGATGGCTATCAGCGGGTCCTGCCTTTGCTGGAATTAATGGGCAGTGATATTTATCATTGCGGGGGACAAGGGGCAGGCACGCGCACCAAGCTGGTGAATAATTTTCTGGCGATTTCCTATTGCCAGATGAATGCCGAAGCCCTGTCTCTGGCCAGCGGATTTGGCCTTGATCTGGATAGCACCCTTGATGTCCTCTATGGCACAACAGCGGTAAATGGCCAGTTAAAAATTGCCTGGCCAGCCAAAATACTAAGCGATGACAAAGCCCCGGGCTTTACCATTGATCTTGCCCATAAAGACCTCAGCCTGGTGGTAGAGGCCGCCAATAGTCAGCGCGTTTCCATGCCGATGGCCGCCGCTGCCAGAGAGGCGTTCAGCCTGGCACGTTCCCGCGGCTTTGGCGGGGATGATTTTTCGGCCATGCTGGATGTACAATGCGATCTAAATCAGCTGACGCCGCCGCGCCTGGCAACGGGATCAAAATATAAGCCTGGCTGATATCTGTCTGTTTTTGTCTCTCAGGCCAGCCAGGCCAGCGTGAATAGCGATAAAAAGGATGTCCAGATAATAATCGGGGCTATACGCTCGGTGCTGATGCCATATAGCATGGCAATCGCAAAGGGCATCGCCCCTGCCGGGCCTGCCGCGTTGAGCACCATTAATTGCTGCCAGTCCGCTGGCCAGTCCCCCAATAATAACAGCCCGGCCACCAGCATGGGCAGGGCAAATAATTTTATCCCCGATAGCACAAACACCGTGCGCGAGGGCATCAATGCTGTCCTGGATAATATGACCCCCATCGCAAACAGCGTGATAGGCGCGGTAGATACGCTGATAAAGCCAAGCGCGGTTTTAACAGGCGCAATAACAGACAGGCCAGCCAGATTAAACCCTATCGCAAGGATAATGGTCAGCAGAACAGGGTTTTTGGCAAGCCGTTTAACAGACGCCCCTATCGTTGCCTTTTTATCCGCCCTTAAATTATGTGCCAGCAAGTCCGATGATATGACAAAAAAGGCAAAAACAATCGACGCATCCCAGGCCACAATCGCCACAATCGGAATATTGCCGGCCTCGCCATAAATCAGCGTTGAAATCGGCCAGATATAGAGCAGGGAATTGACAAAAATCATCGCCATCGCCAAAAGCCAGCTTTCCAGGACATCATGGCGCAGGACAAATCGGCACAACAGATAGGACAGGATAAAAATAATCGCCTGCCCTGCCCCATAACTTAATACCGCCAGATAGTGAAAAGCCGATAAATCTGCCTGACTAAGCAGGGAAAATATCAGGGTCGGCTGTAATACCATAAAGGCAAAACGATTAAGGGTAGCGGCCTCTGCGCGCGAAAACATCTGATATTTGCCCAAAATAAATCCCACCAGTAATACCGAAAATACCGGCAAAATATTTTGAACAAGAATAGTAAGCATGAAACGCCGCCACAAAGGATAAGGGAGCAGAAGATAAAAAGGCTCTATGCTCAACCTGCCCCAGCGCCCGCTTGCCGGTCAATGATAAAGATGCCCGGACAGATTGCTCCTGTCTGGCAAAGCTGGCAAGACAGCAAAAGAGCCATTGCTTTATTATCTCTTTCCCATATAAAAATAATATATCCTGCCTGTCAGGCCGTCTTTATATATCTTTAAAACAGCGTCAACCGGTTGCCCCTCCTTATTATCTGTCCCCTCACACAGAATGCCCCGTTAACGGATTAATATAACAATGCCTTTGTTGCCAAGTTTAAATGACATCCGGGAAGATGCGGTAAAGATGGGCATTACCTTTGCATTGGCGCTTTCCAGTGGCTGGCTGTTTTTTCAGGTCAATATGCCGGCTCCCTATTTGATGGGCAGCTTGTTCGGGGTCTGGATTGCCGGCGGGCTGATACGCCCGATACAGCCCTATTTAGGGGTGGCAAGATGGTTTCACATTCCGGTAATATTGGGGCTGTCTGTCATGATCGGGGCAACCTTTGGCCAGGATCTGTTCCATGAGGCTGTCCGTTGGTGGAAAAGCCTTTGTGTGATGATGGTCACTACTTTTATTGTCTGTATGGCCGGGTATCAGTTACTGACCAGATGGCGGGGATATGAAAAAAGACTGGCCTTTTTCTGCTCGCTGCCGGGCGGACAGGCAGAAGCCCTTATTCTGGCACGCCAGCTTGTCGATAAAGATTATGTGGTGGCGCTTTTTCATTTGGTACGGGTGACGATTGTTTTTGTTTCCACCCCTTTGATGCTGGCATTTATTCAGGGCGGCGAGGCGGTCGCGCTGTCCAATTTGCGTCTGGCAGATATGCCCGGTGTTTTTGATCTGTCACTTTATCAGACAGGGTCATTTATATTTCTGGCGCTGGCCGGCCTCGGCCTGGCGTTACTTTTGCGTTTTCCCCTGCCATATCTGCTGGGGCCTATGTGCTTGTCCATGTTATTTCATTTAATGGGATGGGCAGATCTGCCGCGGGTGAATGAATTTGTAATCCTGGCCCAATTGGCCATTGGCGGCGCGATAGGGGCAAGGCTGGCACAAGTGCCGTTTCACGAAGTGCTGGGCTATCTCAAAGACGGCTTTATCAATGCCCTGCTTATTCTGAGCCTGTATCTGGTCGCCACCTTGCTGATGGCCAGGCTGGACGGGTTCAGTTTTCTGGAAGTCTGGCTGGCCTTTGTGCCGGGCGGCTTATACGAGGTAACCTTGCTTGCCCTTATCTTTGGCTTTGATGTGGCCTTTGTGGCCTTTCATCATACCGTGCGGATTATCCCGCTGTTTTTTGCCATGTCCTTTATCGCCAAAAGATTGCCAGACAGCAGGCCATAGCCCGCCACACGCCCCCCGACAAAGCTTCCCGGGCAAAATCAGGCCTCAAAAACAACCGTACCGGAAACCGGATCGGTAACGCCCAATTCTGGTGAAATCTCTTCCAGGAGATCGCGCGTAGTGTTGAGCAGGGCAATCATGCCTTTACGGGCTGCCACCATCGCCTCTTCGCTCTCCCAGAGACCATAAGCCACATATGTATTAGCCCCTATTTTTTCCAAAATATGAAGTAGTCTGCTTAGGATTTTAATAGGGATAATCTTAAGGGATAAATGGTAGCGGAGGAGGGACTCGAACCCCCGACACGCGGATTATGATAAAACTGTTTTAACTTTCTATAAATTATATCAATGGCTTGCCAGCAAGAAAAGCAGGTGTGTTAAAAAGTGTGTAATATGTTGCATACGCAAGAAATCAAAGTGATCAAATCAAAAAAGCTCTCAGCCCATAACCTTGTGCTAGCCACAATGTGGAATTGAGGAACAGCTATCACCTAAACTTCACCCATGTATTTATTGCCCTTTTGGCGCGGCTATCAGGCTCAAAAGACGCACAAAACACACACTCTTTTCGCCGACAAGAAATTTGTGTAGTGCCGCACTTTTATGTTAGATTTAGGAGGTAATTTAACAGGTGTCAGGTGCGGAAAAATGAC
>Ga0209654_1002725_pt1 | contig 11688 bp, 14 predicted proteins | sample SaaInl1SG_22_DNA_FD_184646 | JGI IMG/M metagenome (GOLD analysis project Ga0209654, IMG submission 184646) | Marine microbial communities from expanding oxygen minimum zones in the Saanich Inlet - ESP_161SG_22_DNA (SPAdes) (version 2) | ecosystem: Environmental > Aquatic > Marine > Intertidal... | reverse complement strand
AAACCGTAGGTAATTATTTGATGGAATTAGAAAAATCTGGTTTTTTAATTTCTGAAAAAGTGGGTAAAGAAAAATTATATCTTAACCATAAATTAATGGCTATATTGGAAATCCCTTAATTTTCTTAGGTTGCAAATTTTTGAAAAAAAGGGTTGAAGGAATATTCAATTATTTCTTTTACTGGTCTACTATTAACAAACCCTGTAAAGATCTTTTAGAACCTTTAGTAAATATGTGAAATTTATCGGAATCATCATTATGTATAAAAAAATCAATTTTCTTTACAAAAGGAATGTGATATGATAAGATAACTCAGAAAGTTTAAACACTATAAAAGGAACTTTTGTGTTACTCAGTAAGCTTATGAATTTGAAAAATTCATGGCCGTTTAGTAATGAAATATCTACCTAAAACAATATAAGATGCTGTAAATCAAGTTATTGGTTAAAATAGATCGACTACAGTCCGTAGTCTTTTCAAAAATAAATTCAATTTAACCTTTTATTTATCAATGTTTTAACTTTTTTATTTTAAAAAAATAACGTATCTTGATGTAGAAATAATCGTTAAATATTTTACTTTTATGTGTTAAAACATAAAATTAATAACGTTATTTCTATGTTAAATAAATAAAATAACATACGTTATATGCACGTTAATTTCTATAAAAAACCACAAATAAAGACACAAAATACACCTCTAAAAGTAGAAAAATCGATCTTATTTTTAGACTATTTAGCACATTTTATTTCCAATTCTGCTACAAAAAGAGTGCAAGGATATGGAACGGTCGGTTTGGCACATAATACCATTCGAACGTATAAATCTTTACAAAGAATTATAAAAGTCTATGAGTTAGAAAAATCTGAGAAATTGTATTTGAATGCTATTGATAAATATACTGCTGAATCTTTTACTCGTTTTCTAAAAACTGAACAGCAGTATAGTGATAATTACTGCGGGCAACTCTTAAAATTATTGAAGATTATTTTGAGAGATGCTGAGAAAAGTGGTTTGGAAGTTCACCCCTATTCCAATTATATCGAGTCTTTTAAACAAAAAAATTCCGATCGTATTTTGCATATTCTCAATCCCTCTGAGATTAGAGCTTTAAAAGGGTTAAAACAAATACCAGAATCCCATAAAGATAGTTATAAGTGGTTATTAATAGGGCTGTCTATAGGACAGCGTATCTCTGATGTATTAAAATTAACACCTAAAAACCTTAGAAAAGCTCCTTCTGGTTTGTATATAGACATTTTACAACAGAAAACAAAGAAGGCGGTAACGGTTGGTGTTGCAGATTCTATGATCATTGAACTATTAGAGCATGAGTTTCCAAAAAAAGTCTCACAAGTCGCATTTAATAAAGAAATTAAAACACTTTGTAAGTTAGCTGGTATTGATGAAAGGGTAAGTGGCTTTAAAAACAATCCGAAAACGCGGAGAAAAGAAATTGTAAAAGCACCCAAATATGAATTTGTAACCTCACATATTATGAGAAGATCTTTTGCTTCTAATTACTATGGTAAAATTGAAACACCATTATTAATGAACATAACGGGACACACTAAAGAGAGTACTTTTTTGACCTATATAGGTACACATCAAAACAAAGATGCTTTAGCAGATTTATTTATGAAGCAGGCTGGAGTTATTTGGTAATCTTATCATTAAAACCTAACTGAATTGTTTTTTCTTTGTACCAGTTTTTATCGGTGAGTCTTTTAAACAACCAAACTCTATATTCTTTGTACATGATAGATTTATAAAGTATGTTTAATCTAGATTTAATAAATAAATAAATCTTTATACGTTTGTGTCGTCTTTTTGTTGGTATTGGATTGGTAAACTGACTATTAAAAATACTCAAATAAGAGGCTGTTTCTGCAGTTGGATTGTATTCCAAACTTTCTACGTTATTAAAAACTTCATAACAGGCTGCTAAAAAACAATTCAAAGGATTGGTTAATTTATCTAATGCATTTACCGCATCTTTTGCATTTGTTTTTTTAGACAATAAAAAAACATCATAGGCATTTCTTAAAGCCATAGTTTTATAAAAAAAACCATTATCGTTTATTTGATTCGCTATGATTGATAAGGAAATTTGATGTTCAAAACTTAATACATTAACATTATTTATTTTTTGAACCTTCTTATTAATAAGTTCATAATTAAACTCATGAGGGAATTTTTCAATAAACAATTCTTTATGAATTTCTACAGCAGCTATCCGAGTGCTTTTTATTAATCTTGGAGAGTGTCTGAAATTTGGAAATAAATAACTTTCATTTATTTTAGTTTTGTAGCCATTATTCATTAAAATCTCATAAGACTTTAAAGAATCTTCAATCGAAACTATAAAATCAATATCACCCACCATCCTTTCGCCAACATCTTTATATAACCCCTCCAAAAGATTTCCTGTCCCTTTTAAAAATACTGGTCTAACATTTTTCTCTAATAATAAACTATTTAGTTCCTTTGCTTGTTGAATAATTTGATTATTCCTATCTCTATTTAAGTTAGTTATGTGTTTCATATAATCAACCAAATCAGCTGGAAGGTATTTTAAAAAATCAGCTCTTTTGAAATTACAGTAGAGCGCAGGAAAGACATAATGCGCTGTACTAACTTTTACAACAGCATCCCAATCTACATCCGTTGTTTTAAGAAAGATCTCTATTTCGTCTCTATTTTTTTCTTCCAAAGAAATAGTCAAACATTTGGCAATAAAATAAAGGGCTTCTTTGTAATTCAAATGATTATTATTGTCTAGAAAAATATTACTTAGTAGGATCTGGATCTCGAAGCATAATGGGTTGATCTTCAATCTCTTTTAATTTGTTTAATGTAAACTTATCTCGAACAGACTTTGTTTTTGGAAAAATATAATTAGAAAGCGTTACAAAAAGTTTTACCCGCTCTGTTTTGGTAAGTTTCTCTTGGTTTTTCAGCAGATCATCCAATACTTTTTCATATAGAAGTTCCATCTTTTCTTTAATAGCTGGTTCCTGTTTTTTTGCAGGGCCTCTTTTAGATTTTTTTCCTGCTTTTTGTGCAGACTCTGGATCAAATGGCATGTCTAATTGTAATTAAATTTAAAACCAAATGTAACAAAAAACGTTTACTTTTTCAACAACCAACTACTCGACTGTATTTTATCTCCTAGACCATCTACCAAAGTAATTCCCATTTGATCGCAAATAGGTCTTTCTGGAATGGTACTGTTATTTTGGTCTCCACCATTAGCAAAACTCAAGTCATAGGATTCCCCGAAGTCTTTTGCAATCTTTTCAATGGTTTTACAGACGGTTCTGTCTTGGTCTATAGATAACACACAATGATTTACAGATTTTATATTAAAAACGATAAAAATACGTTCTTGCTCTTGTTGAAACTCTTTAGACCCTTTTAATGCTCTTTGATAATCATTATTTACAATCACAAATAATTCGTCAGCTAGGGCTTTCGCATTGTTAAAATACTCGATATGTCCTTTGTGTATGGGATTAAAATATCCAGATACTATTATTCCTTTTTTCTTACTCATGGTATTCCTTTTTATCTTCCAAAATCATCTTGCACACGTATAATATCATCTTCATCCGAAGGATGGGTAGCATCGGTATGTTGCCAAATTTCTGCTACAACTGAAGTTTTGTCTAAACCAATTAGTCGGTGACGCTCACCTTGTTTTAAAATGATTTGATCCCCTTCTTTATATTCTTTCATCTCATTTTCTTCATCAGAGTCACTTCTAATAATCCCAGCAGTTCCTTTGTATAATTGCCAAATTTCAGCACGTCTGTTATGATATTGCCAAGACAAACGAGCATTGGGTTTTACAATGAGTATTTTTGGACTCAATTTCCCTCCAATTTTTAAGGTGTTTACGTTGATGCCTTCAAAGAATTTATTTGAAAAATCTTGTGCTTGACTTTCATCAATCACTAAAAATCCTCCCCAAGGTCTTTCAAGATCATGAGAAACTACGTTGAATCCAAAAGATTCGATCTCTTTTTTTATTTCTTGAAACATATATATTTAAATTAAAAATTACGCTTTGGTAAATCTTTAAACCATTTTTCATATAATTTTGATGTTGGAACTAAAATCACCCAAGCCGTCATAAAAATTAATTGTAAATCTAAAAAAAAGGAATTATGTTCTTGATACCACATCTCTAGTTCCCCTTTATAAGGGGCTATAATACGTTTGTAAAACTCATGAGGATCTTCATCTTTAACAGCTGAAATAATTGACTCCTCATCTCTAAAAATAATAGAACCAATTCCTGTTAACCCTGGCTTTACATTATATATTCTATCTCTAATTGTTTCTGGATAAGCCTGAAAATCTTGTTCCACCAATGGCCTTGGTCCAACAAGACTAATATCACCTTTCAAAATATTAAAAAGCTGAGGAAGTTCATTGATTTTAGTAATCCTTAAAAATTTTCCAATTTTAGTAACTCTAAAATCGTTTTGAAGTGTTATACTACCTGACCCCATATTCATAGAATTCTTAAGCATTGTAGCAAACTTCCATATCTGAAATCTTGAATTGTGAATTCCATAACGTTCTTGAAAATAAAAAACCTCTCCTTCAGCTGAAAATCTTAGAATGATAATAATAGGTATAAAAACTGGTAATAAAATAATTAGTGTTATGAAGCTAACTACAATATCTAATAAACGTTTAAAAAATTTATACATAATTTACATTTTTTGATCTAAATGTTTACCAGTTTCTATGTGCATAAAATTTGGAACATAATTTTTAATAATAGTCACAATATCTGACTTCTCTGAATTAATATCATTAAATATATTTTCAAAATCAGATTCTACTTCTTCAAAAGATATTTCAACATCTGGAGTATTTATGAATCCTAAAGAGTCATATTTATTAATTTCATAATCTTCCTCTTCAGAAAAAAACTCCTCAAATGTCTTTTCACCAGAAGTTTCAGTCTTAAAGAAATATATCGGATATTTTGTAGGATAACTATTAAAATCAAACTCTTTCGCTTCTTTTTCCGATTGAACTAATACTGGTTCAAAACTATTCTCTTTTAAAAAATCTAAAGCGATTTCCTTAAAATAAATCTGGTCTTTATGGAAATCTAATTTAGGAAAGAAAATATTTCCTGATTCACCCAAAAAAGTAGCCAATAAACATATTTGACCTGATTGTTCTGGAGTTACAAAAAAACGCTTAATATCTTCTGGGCAAGAAAGCGGTTGTTTTTTATTTAATCTGTAAATAAATCCATCTAGTAAACTTCCATTAGAGAAAGCAACATTCGCAAATCGAGCAGTTGAAACTCTAAAGTTATTTTTCTTTGATAAAATTAATTTTTCCATTAAACTTTTAGATGCTCCCATAATATTTACTGGATTAGCAGCTTTATCAGTGGATACACTAAAAAAATATTTTGGTGGGTTCACTTCACAGAGGTTTAAAAGTTTGATAGCCCCAAAAACATTGTTTTTAATCAAGGCTTCTACAGAAATCTTGTCTTTTTCAGAACGTACATGTTTATGTGCAGAAAAATTCGCTACTACTCCCCAATTATCAGAATTAAATATTTTATTGAATGTATCACTTAATAAATTTACGGGATAGGTAATGTATTCAGGATTATAATCTAATAAACTTGAACTTCTGAGGTCTCGAGTTAATTCAGTTAAACCGTTTTCATTAATATCTACTACTGTTATTTTTGAAGGTTTAAATTTTAAAACTTGTTTTATATAACTCGATCCTATAGAACCAGCTCCTCCTATTACAAGTATTTTTTTATTATTAATTTTTTCAATTAACAAATTAAAATTATTTTTTAATTCATTTTCAAAAGATATTTTTATGTGTTTATTTGATAGCATTTTAAAATAATTTTATAGCATTTGTAATTCGTGATTTTTCATCTTTACTTAGATTTGAACCAGAGGGAAGACATAGTCCAGTGTTAAATAAATTCTCACATATATCTTTTCCATAAAATTTATATGAACTGAATATAGGTTGTAAATGCAGCGGCTTCCATAAAGGTCGAGACTCAATATTATCTTTATTTAAAACAAAACTTAACTCATCTTTATTAAAATTTGATATCTTTTCATCTATGGTAATACATGTCAACCAGTGGTTTGAAAAATAATCTGGTGAAAATTCTTTATGAACTTTTACACCTTTAATATTTTTAAAAAGATTTTGATAAAACTCATTATTATCTCTTCTTAAGCTGATGTGTTTATCCAGGACTTCCATTTGACCTCTTCCGATTCCTGCAAGAACATTACTCATTCTATAATTATATCCAATTTCGGAGTGCTGATAATGAATTGCATCGTCTTTAGCTTGAGTAGCTAAAAAAACTGCTTTATTCTTTTGTTCAGAAGTTTTGCAAATTAATGCACCACCACCAGATGTAGTTATTATTTTATTGCCGTTAAAAGAAAGTATACCATAATCACCAAAAGCCCCACATTTCCTACCCTTAAATGAGGAACCTAAAGATTCTGCAGAGTCTTCTATCAAAATAATTTTATATTTTTGAGAAATAGCAACAATAGCTTCTATCTTTGCAGGCATGCCATATAAATGAACAACAATTATCGCTTTAGGCTTAATTCCTAGACTAATTCTTTCCAAAATAGCCTCTTCTAAAGCAATTGGACACATATTCCAGGTGTCCTGTTCACTATCTATAAAAACGGGTTTAGCTCCTAAATATAATATTGGATTAGCGGATGCTGAAAAAGTCATACTCTGACAAATTACTTCATCATTTCGTTTTACACCTGCTAAAACAAGTGATAAATGAATCGCTGATGTTCCTGAAGATACACATGAAATTTTAGAATTACATCCAATATATTCTTCTAAATCATTTTCAAATCTATTAATATTTTCTCCCATAGGGACAATCCAATTTGTGTCAAAAGCTTCTTTGATATATTTTTGTTCGCTACCACCCATATGTGGAGATGAAAGTAATATTTTATTTTTCATTTTATTTAAATATTAGTTTTAATGTGATTGTCTTATAATAAAAAGTAATTACACATAAAAATCAGCTAAGAACTTTGTAAGTTTTATGATTGAATTTAAATATTATTTTTTAAAAAATCTTTTAATGACATTAGTTCTGATTTATTTAAGTCATTTATATATTTTAAATCAGGGAGGACAGGCCAACCTGGATCTAAATAAGATTTATTTTGAAATTTTTTTAAGCTAGAATACCTTGGTATTATATGAATATGAACTTCTTTATCAAGCATCATAAGAGTTAAATAATTAATCTTATCATAATTAAAGACTCTTTTTAAAGTCATTTCAATATCTTTAATAACGATTTCTAATTCTACAAAACCTTCTCTACTTACCTTAGAAACACTATCAACGTCTTCTTTATAAGCTAAAATTAAAGAACCAAGGGTTACTTGTTTATCTCTAATTAAAACGACCCAATAATTATATTCTTTTATTAAAGATTCGGGATAATTAAATTTATAAATTGTATCATTCATTATTAGATATTAATATTGTTTTCATACTTTTTGTAATCATTAAATAAGTCTACAAATGCAGAATGACTTGGGTATAAGCTTTTAGTTCTTTCATCTGGCATTTCCATATACTTACTACCATATCTTAGCTCTAAATACTTCTCAACATTACTAGGAACAGGTAACATAGTTTTTGAAAAAGAAACATACCTTGGATTCCCTAAATATTCACTTAAAAAGGATGTGTTTTTAAACTTTGCGCGTCCAAAAAAATGGCCAACATATTTTGTGTTTTTATAATTTAATGACCTCACAATTTTGATAAGTAATTTCAAAATATTATGACCAATTAGCCTTTTAAAAACTACCATAGATATTTTTTTTAATTTACTATTCGTTATATAACCTCTTTCAGCAATAGTTTTAATAGTTATTAGTCTAGCTGCTAAAAACTGTATATATCTAAATAAAAAAAATGAAGAAACATTATTTAAACACATAACATCTATATAAAAACCTTTATGCATTTTACGGTCTTTAGTATCCTCCTCAATAAAAGTTGTTCCATTCATTCGTAATTTCGAAAAGAATAGTGGCCACTCAGTAGTATTTTCTTTTTGTAAATAATAATTATCTGTATCTAAGTTTGCCTCACAAGCATTAAGAAATTTGTTATAATTTTCATAAGTCATAAAAACATCTATATCATCATCCCAAGGGATAAACCCTTTATGTCTCATAGCACCCAATGCAGAACCTCCCATTAAGTAATACGTTATATCGTTCTTCTTACAAAACTCATCAAAATACACCGCTATTTCAAGCAGCTTGCTTTGTATTTCAGACATTGTAAACTCACTCATATTTTTTTTGCTAAATAATAAAACTTACTAATAGATTTTTTTAAAAATGGAATCTTTGTAATGATTCGGACAGTGGACCTAAGTGTAAAAAAAATATTTCTATGAAGAAAAGCAATTATTTTATATTGTCTCCATCTATGTGGGTGTGCACTTATAATGAATGTCTTACTTCTATCTTGCATTAAATTTACTACATCATTTAAATCTTTTATTTCTATATCTTCTGATTCATTTTTATCATTATTTGAAATATCAGTAATTTTTTTCCATCCAAAACCGGCATCAGAAATATAAATTAATTCTTTATTAGTAAACTTTTCAGGGTTAATAACTATGTCTGCTATTTCTGAATATTTAACATTTAATATTTCATTTCTGAAAAAATCTTTATTTGATGACCATCCTGCCCTATCTTTAACAGGATTTCCATGAGGACAAACAGTTCTCACATTCATCCCTAAATTCTTAAATTTTAATAAAGTTTTATCAAATTCTAATTCTGCTAATTTAAAATCACCATTATTTGAATCTAAAACATCGTAATGATAAGTAACTTCATGACCAAGTTTTAAAATTTGTTTCAAAATTTTGACATTTTCATCATTTTCTATCAAATAAGATTGAACATAATAAGTTGCCCTTAGGCCATATTTATGTTCTATCAAAGCTAAATTTAAAGCTTTTTTAACATTTGTTTCAACATCATGTTTTAAAATAAAATAATTTTCTACAGATTTAGAATGTTCGAGTGCATCATATGCTGTGACAGATTTTATTTGTAGTTTTTGAATTTGTGAACAAAAAATCTCCCATTTTTTATAGACGAACATAGTTATTTATTTAGTTTGATTAAAACCTCTTTCAATAAAGTAGACGAAACCTTTTTAGTGTATGGGATATAAGAAACAGTAGAATCTTTTTCAGATAAATCCTGCTCAAGTTTTTTCCAAAGTGGTTTGCCACGCCAATCATCTCCAACAAATATTACATCAAATTTATATTTCTCATAGGCAGCCATTTTATCTCTAGATTCCTGTGGTATAACTTTATCTACGTATTTAATAGCTTCTACTATTGCTAATCTTTCTGTAAACTCTATTACAGGAGTTTTTTTCTTATAACTTTTAACTAATTCATCAGTGCTAACGGCTACAATTAGATATTCACATTCTTCCTTAGCTTTTTTTAATATGTTAAGATGACCAATGTGAAATAAATCAAAAACACCCGACGTATACCCTAACCTGTATTTTTTGTTACTTTTTATCATTTACGTGCTAATTTTAAAAATATTATTTTTCTTATTTCTGCTGGCATTAAAATTTGAATTATGAATCTAATAATTATATTTAAGCTAAATCTATACAATGTTATTAAACCCTTTTTTTTCATTAATTTCTGTATTTCAAACTCACTTTTAAAGTATTTCAGTCCACCCCTCCTCTTATACATATTTATATCAACTCTAAACTTAACTAGAGTTTCTCTTAGGTTATAAAACTTATTGTTATTTAGTATCATTCTTATCCACAAATAATAATCTTCATTACAAAACCAATCCAAATATCCGCCTGCTTCTAAAACTTTATCTTTTCGAAACATAACTGTCATCTGGTTTATGGGACAGCGATATTTGAGATATTCTTTTATTTGGATATCAGTTTCAGGTACTTCTCTTTTTGAAATAATATTATTTATACTTCCTTCAAATTCTTCAATTTGACCACCAACTAAAGATACTTCTGGATTTTTAAGCATAAAATTAAACTGCAATTCAAACCTATTCGAAACACTAATATCATCACTATCCATAAGTGCTACGATATTGTTGGTACAATTACTTAAACCAACTCTTCTCGCATTTCCATGTCCCAAATTTTTCTTTAATTTAATTACCTTTAAAAAAGAACATTCTTTTTCAAATCTATTAATTACTTTATTAGTTTCAGTGCCTATTGGACCATCAACCACTAATATTATTTCAGACGGTATTAAGGTTTGATTAACAATACTCTTTAGGGCTTCATAAAAGTGTTTCGGATTATCATTAATATAAACCGAAATGGAAACAGAAAAATTATTTACATTTTTATTCATTATTTTATCTTAACAAATTAATTTTTAATCTCCTTAAAAAATAAAATAATCTATGTGGTACAATTTGTCTTAATGATTTAAAAACGTATAACTTTAATGTATAAATTAAAGTTTCACGTCTGGTCATATAATCTCTTTTTGTTACAAAATCACATTGAGTACTTTTCTTTGATTTCAAAAAGGCTTGTTTATGTAATTTACCTTTAATTATTACATTCTCGTACTCCAAAACATTAGAATAAACACATTTATAACCAATAGAATTGTCTATAAATAAATTTACTTTTTGCTCGAATTGCCATGGGGAAAGATTGTTAAGACCTTTATTATTTAAAACTTTTTTCATGAATTTAATATCCCAACAAGAGAAAACCAAATTACCTCTATAACTATCAAATTTATTAATCTCAAATAAGGTTTGTTTTTTTATTAAATTGAGAATCTTTGCCCATAAATTAACATGACTACTATTATAAATTTTTAAATACTTGTCTCTATTTAAAACCATTTCACTTAATGCGTTTTTAAATTTAACCAAAGAAAAATCTTTAATAATCAAGTCATCAAAAGAGAATAGTATTTGATCATAATAATTTAATTCATTTTTATTTACAACTTCGACCAGAGCATCACTCCAAGAGATGTTTTTAGAATAAATTAAATGACTAAACCCATTATTCTTTAAAAGAAAAAAATCGTCCTCAGTGAGCATGGAATCAGAGGTTATAAAAAAATCGACATCAGTTATAGCGTTAATTATATTATTTTTATAACTTTTTAATAATAATGGCCAAATATCAGTATAACTAGAGTGAGATAGAATCACAAAACAAATTTTATTCATATGTATATTACAGATTAATTGTTTTTTTTCTCAATAAAAAATAAAGAAAGCAATATATAATAGTTAAGCTAAATATTTTATTAATAAAATTTATATCTTCGGTTAAACAACCTAGAAGAGAGATGAAAAACCCTAAATAAACAGAGGATTTAAAAATCTCATTACAACTAGCAGCCTTATATAAAAAATAAAAAATCAGAAGTAAAACAGGTAATAAAAAGATAACACCTAAAGCACCTCCTGAGGTATTATAAAAAAAAACTCCTATTGGAATTGCAACTCCTGCATAACTATTTAATCTTGGTAAACCTAATCTGACTTTTTCATTATCTATATTTCGAACAAAAGAAGTTTTAAAATC
>Ga0209654_1002718_pt1 | contig 11715 bp, 9 predicted proteins | sample SaaInl1SG_22_DNA_FD_184646 | JGI IMG/M metagenome (GOLD analysis project Ga0209654, IMG submission 184646) | Marine microbial communities from expanding oxygen minimum zones in the Saanich Inlet - ESP_161SG_22_DNA (SPAdes) (version 2) | ecosystem: Environmental > Aquatic > Marine > Intertidal... | reverse complement strand
TCTTTCTTTGGGTTGTCTGACGAGCTCAAGCAATTTATGACACCAATCACGCCTTGTGGACTGAGTTGTGACGCAGCCCGATCAAACCAATAGCAGGCTTGTTCAAAGTTTTTGTAAATCAGTTCCTTTTCGGCAAGAAGTAATTGTGCTTTGACGTACCCTAATTGCCCTGATTCAGTAATTAGGCTCCACCCTTTTTGATTGTCCCGTTTGACAGCTAGTCCGTTTCTAAACATGAGTCCACGATAGAATATCGCTGTTGGCGAATTAATTTTTTTGAATGTATCGAATGCTTCGATGTAACGTTTTTGTTCGAATAAAGCGATACCCTGTGATTCGCTTGACGCGAAAGTCATGTGTGACAAACTACAAATCAGTATTAAAAGTGAACGAGTTACATATTTCACGAATTTAAAACACCATTTTTTCAGGACCTATCATGACTAAGAAATCACCGTACCTATTGATCGCATCTGCACTTATGTTGGGCGGTTGCGCGGGTAAGCCACAGATTACCGTGGACCCTAATTCAATTACAGACACAGCTCAATATAAAGTCGATTTGGAAGAATGCGAAACCATCTCGAAGAATTATAAAAACGACGAAGCTGTCGGAAAGAGCGCGGCTTTAGGTGCTGGCGCGGCTGTTGGAACAGCATCTCTCGTTCTTGCAACAGGCGGTTTATATCTTTTACCTGCAGGAGTTGGTTTGGCAGCTGGTGGCGGGGCAGCAGTTGGTGGGGGCGTTTCAAAGGCTCAAGAGTCAAGTGCGCAAGAAAAGATTTGGGCTGAATGCATGAACAGTCGAGGCTATTCAGCCTACACGGGTGGCTAGCGCTGCGATGTCATCGTGTTCGTCCCTGATTTTTGTTACCAGAACCTTATTGTTTGGTTTCGATATTGAACACACGGTTGTTGATGTTGTTCGTTTAATGTTAAAACAGGCGTTCGAATGAAGCTCGAACAAGAGGGATAGAGCATGAAGATGATGAAAGCGTTGGGGGTCAGCCTCACAGTTATGGCAGCTGCGGTTGGTTCTGCAACAGCTGTCGCTCAAGAACAATTAGACTTTACACCCGGGTTCTACATGGTTGCGACCGCCGGGGAAACCAAGATCGACTTCGCTGGCTCACTGTCTTTGGGTGGTAATGGGTATGCGATTGGCGTAGGTTATGACGTCAGTAAGTACGTTGCGGTCGAGGCAGCATACAATAGCTTTTTCGATCAAACAGTAGACGGCGATGCTTACGCAATCGATGGGTTTGCATATCGTGGAATGTTGCGTTATCCGATGGGTTCTTGGGCACCTTACTTCGGTTATACCTACATCACAGCTCAAGATACGTTGACTGTGAACTCGACAAGCTATTCAGGCGCGGGAACTCTGACCGGAACCTCGATTGGAGCAGAACTTGCTTTGACAGACACTATTTCGTTGCGATTCATGCATGATGCGCTTGAAACCGACACTGGCTTCGATGCTACGGTCTCACACTTAGGGATTGTGTCTCGTTTTTAGAAATGTGAGGAGGCTCCCAATTTGAACGGAAGCCTCAATTTTGGGGAGATGCAATGAAACAGCGGCACCTCTGTGCATTGTTGATTCTTTCGTTGGCTGCCGAGATGACCTATGCCGGCGGTATCATTCCGTCATGGATGCGCCGTGATAAGAGTCAGTCAGCGCCCGCCCCTGAACCTGAAGTGGTTATCCAGAAGTCGGAGCCTGTTGTGCTTCGACCTCCGGTTATCAGTAATCTTCGAGTGGAACTTGATCCATCGGGTAGAGAACTCGTCGTGTCTGGTCAGGTGCTTGATGATCGCCAATTAGATCATGTCTCTATCAACGGAGACATTATCCGCCTGCGTAATTCTGAATTTTTGTATCGAGCAACACCTGCGGATGGGAACAACAGTTTTGTCGTCAGGGCCGAAGATAGTGACGGTCTCGTGTCTGAAGGGTCTGTTAGCTTTTATGTTGCTGGTGTGCCCAGTGGCGGAGTTGATGCCCAGCAACTTTCTGAGGATGCTCAACCTCCTGTTATTGAGATCGCGGAAGCGAGTGATGTGGGCTCAAAAGTAGTCCGCTTGAAAGTACGTGTGACAGACAACGTTAAAGTTGCTGAAGTTTTGATGGATGGACTTCCACCTGATTCAATTGATGGTGACGTCTTTACGTGGGAGCGTTTTATTCCTGCGACTGGACTGAACGCATCGATCGTGGCTTACGATGTGAAAGGTCTGCAAACATCACAGCGATTTGAGTATCAGCGGTCTGCGATTGCGACAGCGGGAAGTGGGCTAGAGGCTGCTGACCCATTCAAGGTGAAGCCAGTTAAGTCAAATCCAAATCGTGTTGCATTGATTATCGGTGTTGAAGGATATCGGACGGCTGCTGAAGCGAAATATGCGGCAAATGATGCGGCTGTTTTCCAAAACTATGCCGAGATCGCGCTAGGCGTCCCTGCGTCCAATATCAAGGTATTGACCAATGAGCAGGCAACACGAGCAGATATTCTCTTGGCTCTCAAAGCGTGGTTGCCGACCGTGACACGGAAAGAGCAGTCTGAACTCTTCGTGTTTTACGCTGGGCACGGAATGCCAACTGCAGATGGTTCGTCTGCGTACATAGTTCCGTTTGATGCCAATGTTCAACTACTTGAAGACACTGGGATTTCTAGAACCAGACTGTATTCCGAGATCAAAGCTATCGCACCAAAGTCTGCGACATTTTTCTTCGACAACTGCTACGGAGGAACCAACAGAGACGATCAACTTCTTTTGGCGTCTCGCCCCCTCTCGATCAAGGTCGAAGAGTCTCCAGTACCGGCGAACTTCTTGGTCTTCAATGCCGGGGAATCTGATCAAACAGCTGGGGTTCTCGATGAAGTTAAGCACGGTCGCTTTTCATACTTCTTGTTTAAGGGGTTAGAGGGCGAAGCAGACATGGACGGTAACGGTAAGATTTCTGCTGGTGAGCTGCAGGGCTACATCCGCGATGCGGTTAGTCGCTACTCTGCAGGCTCTCAGACGCCAACAATGTTAGGTAACACAGAGCGGTTGGTATTGAATTGAGGCTTTTCGTTGCTCCTATTTACTTGGCGATCGTACTTGCCGGCATTATGGTCGTCGTCAATGTCATTACCTTTGATTATCCGGGTGTCTGCCCGTCAACTCTGGCTCGGGCAGAATTCCAAAAGGATAAGTTGTTCTCATTGCTCGAAGGAGAACAGGGTCATCTAGGTACTGAAATTCGCGATGTTGTCCTCGCAATCGAAGATCAAGTTTGCCCTCTATTAGGATTGTGATTTGAATTTTGAACGGATCATTGGATCTTAATTCCTTCGAATACGCCTTTCTCAACAACTTTATTGTACGTTCGTCCGCCTGCGTTCTTGAGTTCAATATCCACAGCTCCCACGAACGTCTTTTCACCAAAGGAAATATCGAGGTGCATTTCAATCACGATTCTATTTCCTCGCTCCATCCTAATCTGTTTGATAGGCCCTCTAGCGGTCTTGGCTTTTGGATCGATAATCACTTCATCAAACGTTGTCTTAGCGCGATTAAATGCTGGATCCTTCTCAACCACGATCGTTTTTATTTCTCCATCCTTGACTACCATCGAGAACACATCGGTTTTTCCAACATTTGATTGTTCATTGAGAGGCTTATAGATGTATGTGACTTGATAGCCGGCGATATACTCACCATCGATTTCATTTGCGAACGAATGCAAACTAAAAGTCGATAGTGCAATGACCATCATGTATTTGATCAATATTAAGAAATAGTTCATTTTTTTCGCCTTCTGTAAAAGTAGCATTTAGTAATTCGGTTGCTTAGATGGTTTTGAGTTTACGAATCTAGTTGAAAAATTTTTGTGCTGTCTCTGTGCTTGGTGGAAACCTAGTCATAACACGTTACAATCCATTTATGACATATGTTCACACCTTGAGTAAATCCCTGCTTGTGTTGTTTTTATATGGCACGGTGGGGTGCCAGCAAAACACGCAAAGCTCCGGTGCTTTGGGTGCGCTTGATCCAAGCTCTCATTCTGACGCTGACGTTTGCAGATTCTACGAATTTAGTTCGAAGTGGGCTAAAGAAGCTGAAATTAGAGGTTTGGATTGTTCAAAACAGATTTCTGATGAAGTGCCGAGTGTGGCAAACAATAAACCATCTGTTGGGTCACACGAGGCAGCGAGACCTGATGGCACAAGTGAAGAGCCTCCTGCGTTTATTACAGACCAACTGGCCCGCAAAGAGCAAGATTTACTGCAGAGGGCTAAATTGCAGGCAGAGGAAGCAGCTCGAGAGACCGAGCAGAGAATCATCGAAGCAATGTATGCGGGAGCTAGTGACTCAGATCTGTGCTTAATATTGGAACGACAATACTCAGGCGTGCGTGGTGAAGCGGCGATCTACCAGAGAGATTTAAGAAATTTGAAATGCAGGGCGTCTGGCAGCATCTCTACTCTCAATACTGTAGAAGATCGTGTCCCGCCTGACTTAGTGATCGAATCCGTCCGTTTCAGTGACTCGCGAACCGTTAATGTTATTGCGCGAGCATCTGACTTGTCTGGGATCGGCGAGATCACTTTCAACGGTCGGCCACCGGAGTCGATTGATGAGACGTTATTTAGCTGGTCAGCATTTGTTCCGCGGGAAGGTCTTGAGGTGAATATCAAGGCGGTCGATGGCAACGGCCTAGCGTCACTAGTTACAGAACGTATTTTGCGGAAGACGGTCAGAAATGTTGAGCCCGTACTCGCGCCCGTAAATCCCAATGCTGGACCTAAGCTCAAACCCTCTAAAAAACGAGTGGCTCTAGTGATTGGCATCGAAAAGTATGCGAATGCGCCGGATGCAAAATATGCGTCGCGGGATGCAAATTACTTCGCTGATTTCGCCGAAGTTAAACTGGGTATTCCGTCTGCGAATATTTTGCTTCTACGTGATGATCAGGCTAACGAGCGAGAAATCTTGTTGGCATTGAAGTCTTGGTTACCTCAGATGATCGTGCCCGATGAGACCGAGTTATTTGTTTTCTACGCTGGACATGGGATGCCAACGGCTGATGGCTCCACTGCATATTTGGTGCCCCATGATGCGGAAGTGCGACTACTGGCAGATACTGCAATTTCCCGCAGCAGATTCTTTGATGAAATCATTGCATCAAAGCCAAAATCAGCAACTTTCTTTTTCGATAATTGTTACGCCGGTACGACACGATCTCAGGATCTTCTATTAGCCGCCAGACCCCTTTCGATTAAGGTGAAAGAAGACGAGTTACCGTCAAATTTTATTGTGTTCGCTGCTGGGGAATCGGATCAGACAGCAGGAGTTATAGAGAGTGTGAGGCACGGAAGATTCTCGTACTTTTTATTTAAAGGTTTGGAAGGCGAAGCAGATATTGATGCGGATGACAAAATATCTACTGAAGAGTTACATCAATTTATCAGATTGTCTGTAGGTCGGTTTTCAGCTGGAGCCCAGACTCCGACGATGTTGGGTGATGGAAGTAGGTGGGTGTTGCGGTGAGAGAATTGCTAATCAGACTGAAACTCTTGGCTTGGTGTCTGGCGTTTAGCCTCTCAGCTATTGCGGGAGATGCTCAAAAAGGTTTTGAAGCTCTACAAAACGGTGATTACCAGAGAGCTTTGAAGGAAATTCGGCCATTAGCTGAAAGGGGGGATGCTTGGGCTCAGACTACTCTCGGAATGATGTATCAGAATGGACAAGGGCTTTCAAAAGATTTTTTACAGGCAGCGATCTGGTATGAAAAAGCAGCGTTACAGGATTTTGCTTGGGCTCAGTTTTCACTAGGGTATCTCTACGAAGTTGGCAATGGTGTTGATCAGGATCTAGCACGAGCTGTGGTTCTTTATAAAGACTCCGCCAAGAGTGGGTTCGCCGCTGCTCAAACGCACTTAGGTTTGCTTTACCTAAACGGAATAGGTGTAGAAAATTCGGAATACCAAGCGAATCAATTATTTCAAATGGCCGCTGATCAAGGAGACGCCCAAGCCCAGTATTTCATCGGGCGAGCCTATTTAGATGGATCAGGGATACAGAAGGACGAGAAGAAAGCGGAACGCTATCTAGCGATGTCTGCAAAGCAAGGTAATTCTTGGGCGCAATCCGTATTGGGCGACCTTACGAGCAGACGCCAAGATTTTGTTAACGCTTTGCTTTGGTTTGAGAAGGCTGCTGGTCAGAATGATGCCCACGCTCTCAACAATGTAGGATCTATTTTGCTTGATGGTAAGCCGGGGATTCAAGCCGACCCGAAGCGAGCAGAATTGATGTTTAAGAAATCAATTGAAAATGGTGGTGCCAGAGGTGCACCTGAGACCTCTTTGGGTTGGATGTATCTAACTGGCTTCTACGAGCCTTTTGTAGCAAAAGATTACGCTGCGGCCTTGACTTGGAATCTAAAAGGAGCCGGCAAAGGTAGCTCGAATGCACACTCGAATGTGGCATTGATTTATTTCGCCGGGCTCGGTGTAGAACAAAACTTTGAGAAAGTTGTTTTTCATTTGGCTAAAGCTGTCGAGCTCCACGATGCCAATAATGATTGGATTCTCAAACAGCGAGATGAATGGCTCGATTTTAAGGATAGAGCTCCAATTGCGTATTGGAGGGCAAGAGAGTTGTATTGGAGTGCTTTGCGTAGTAGGGATGATTCTTATCTCGAACGCCTAAAAGCAATGGTTGATGTTCCGGTGGGAGTTGAAATTGTTAAAGGTACTTCCGGCGATGATCTGCCTAAATTTTCAATAACTAATCTGTCGTCGAAAGGGCCTAGCGGGCTGGTGGAAGGATTTGTATCTGAGGGTTCAGCGATAGCCCAGTTAACAGTGAATGGCGAGGCGGTCGCGATTAATCGGGCCGGTCTGTTTAGTAAAAAAATGTTTGTTCCTCTCGGAGGTATCACAGTGCAAATCGTAGCTTATGCTAATAATGGTTTGTTGACCAAGCAGACTGTCCGGTTGGATCGCGCTTCTCAGACTGAATTCGCAAAACTCTCTTTTGACAGTCTCAACCCCACAACCCGTCAAGTTAAGGCCAACAGCAACGCCATTGCTCTCATCGTCGGCGTCGCAGAATATGAAAAGACCGCCGGTGCTGAATTTGCCGATAAGGATGCCCAAGTCTTCTACGATTACGCCCATCTCAAGCTCGGGATCCCACAGAACCGGATCCAAACCCTCGTAAACAACAAGGCAGATGTCGTCGGCCTCCTCACTGGGGTGAACAAGTGGCTCAAACGATCTGTGAGGCAAGGAGAGAGCGATGTGTACATTTTCTTCGCTGGACACGGCCTCGCCTCCGACGACGGGGGTACGGCCTACCTCATTCCCTATGATGGGGCCCCCGACTTCCTCGAGAGAACGGCAATATCCCGCGACGAAGTATTCCGGGAGGTTTCATCGGTTAATCCGCGTTCAGTCACAGTGTTTTTGGACACCTGCTACTCGGGCGATACACGAGGAGAGTCCCGCCTCATCGCAGGGAGACCACTCAGCATAAAACTCCAAGAACAAAGCCTACCGAAAGGCTTCACAGTCCTCACAGCGGCAGGGGGCGACCAGATTGCAAAGCCCCTCAAAGAAGCCCAGCATGGGATGTTCTCGTACTTCCTGATGAAGGGGATGGAAGGGGATGCTGATGCCGATGGTAACAACGAGATTACGGCCCATGAGTTACATGCCTACGTGCGGGAGAATGTGGTCCAACAGAGTGGTGGCTCACAGGTTCCTGAATTGCAGGGCGATGGTGAGAGGGTGTTGGTGAGGTTTCGGTAGGGTATGTCCACGATGTTTTTGTTGCGCAAATAACTCCTTATAGAACAATCGGTTAATTACATAAACACTTGGTTCTTATGGGGTTTTGGATTATAATGAGTCCTAGTTGAATACCCACAAGCCTTTGGCTTCTAAACGTACTTAGTACGCAGACAAACCACCGGGAAGTTTTTTTGGTGGGATTTGCCTCAACTGATCTCGAGAAAGAAGCCTATGTCCACAAACCACATCATAGAGACTGTCGTTGAAAAACTCACTACAGGGTTAAATGATCACTGTACTGATTACGGGTTTGAGAAACGAGTTAAGTCAAAACTCCCCAATCTCAAGCTGGCTGTCAAAGCCCTCATTGGTAATGTCCTTGTTGCAGAGAGTAATTACTCTGGTAAGGGATATGCATCCATCCACTTAGATAAGAACTGGTATAGCGACTCCACTCGTTACAAGACAAAACACTCATACCGGATCTTTGTTGAAAGAGCTTATCGGGGTCTCATCCATCTGGAATATCTATCCCAAGCAAAAGCCGGGGTCTCGCACGGTTCTCGTGGCTTATATCTCACTCGTTACAGAGCGACACCCAAGCTACTGAGGCTCTTTGATTCAAAATCGCTCATTGCACTTCCCGTTCTCTTCGCTGGACAGCTTGAGGTTGGTGAAACGATACGAGTCCAACACACCTATCAAGAACAGGTTCCGTTGAAAGAATTTGATAAATACGGACAACCGAAGACCCGCACTGTGAAATACAGAGAATTGGTTGAGTATGACGATACGGAACAAACCAACCAGATGCGTCACAACCTCCAACTCATTAATGACCGTATCGCAACGAAGTGGATTGACCTCGAGTTAAGCAAAAAAGAGCACACTGACTTAGTCACCCAGATGGCTGAGAAGAACAAACAGAACTTCAAAGAAAGCCCCGATGATTACCGTCCACTAATGCTCTCAAAACGAAGTCTGTATCGAGTCTTCAATGATACTGAGTTCAAGACTGGTGGTCGCTTCTACGGCGGCTGGTGGCAAGAGATACCGTCCAAGTATCGTGACCGCATCACCATTGATGGCAAGCGTACTGTCCAACTCGACTACTCGGGACTACATCCACATATCTTGTATCACGAGAGGGGTCTTGAGCTTGGGGGTGATCCGTATCAGGTCAATCTCATCCCAAGCAAGAATGTTGAGGATGCGGACGGATTCCGGAAGTTCATCAAGAGATGCTTTAACGCGATGCTCAATGCTGAAGCCGAGATGACGCGACCTCCAAAAGCAAGCAAAGGGAAACCTAAGGAAACTCTCGGTCACTGGGGCGTCACTTGGAAGCAAATCGTTAAATCCATCAGAGAACGACATCCCGATATCGAAGACCAGTTTTTCACAGGGGCCGGTCTCAGGCTTCAACGTATCGACAGTGACCTGTGTGAAGCTGTGATACTCGCAATGATGAAACGTTCTTCTGAAATTGTCGTCCTACCCGTTCACGATAGCTTCATTGTACATCACGGGTACAAGGATGAATTGATGGCGATGATGCTAGGAGCTTATTGCATCAAGTATGGAAATATCCCCTTGCCTAAGGCATCCGAAGAAATGGTGGTTGAGATGACTGGCGTTCCAGAATGGGACAGTTGGTCCTCAGGAGCGGTTGATTGCGATAATCTCGCCGATTTACTTGAGTTGGCTGAGACAGTGCCTAGCGAAGTACGGCTGAATTTATTTCGCACGACAGTCCATTGATGTCGGCACAGCCTGTCTCGATTACGAACGAGCCTGAATTGGAATTATGGCTGAGCTCGTATGAAGGAGAGCAGTCGCCATTTGAATTGCGATTGTTATACTGAGATATATTGTTCAATTTGGAAACAAGATGACTGGAAAATATTTAAGCGGAATTAGTGCTGTTCTTATTTTAGTTGGCTGCGGAGAGGTGAAGGTCATAAACGATCAATCCTCACCTATTTCACGTGTTAACCCTATGACTGAGGTTGTTGAAGTAGAAACCACTGTGACTAGTGTTTCTCAGTTGGACTGTTTGCGTTTGATCGATCCCTTATTTGCGGAAACTGACTCTATAACGGATGCAGATCGCACTACATTTTCTCGAGCAACGAAAGCTCATCTTGCGCCTCTGAACTACCAAATCGACCCGAAATGCGAGAATCAGTTTGAGTTAAACGTCCGAGAATATAAGACTCAAGAGATTTTGGTTGCGTCCAGAGTAATTGTTGATATTGAGGGTGGTATCCAAGACGCTGCAGGAACAACTTTATGGAAGGCATCTTATCGTCTGACTGAGAATGCTGGCTCTGTGCCATTCGATCCAATTTCGATCGGTATAGGGGCTGTATCAGCTGCTCGTAATTCGAGTGAAGATAGCAAGCATAATGCAGTTTATTTGGCTGTGAGACGATTGTTGATGGCCTTGCCAGAAAATACTGCATTAACCGCTATGTCTGACGAATCAATAGAATCACCAGAGAATCGCTCGGAAATGGAAAGGGCTTTGGAACTTTGGAAAGATGGTCAACAATCTGAAGCTCTTAAGCTAGCTGAATCAGCATATACGGCTGAAAACCGGACTGAGGTTGGTTATCAGTATGGTTTGATGCTGGAAGCTTCTGAGTTGGATGCCGATGCTGCCGACGTGTACTCAGATACAGCGATCGCTCAATTAGAGGCTGGTTCTTTCGACACAGCACTCCGCACTTTGCGTCGGTTGGACAGACTGAATGAATCGAATTCAGGGATGTTTGATTCACAATTGTCTAAAGCTCTTGAGTTTGTGAAACGTTAAGCTGACTCCTGATGAAGAATTGGAAGATCATTCAGTTTCAAGCGAAAGGGTTATTAAGCTCATTCGCTTCTGTGGGATTTTGTCTTCTCATTCTTTGTCAAAGCATCAATGTGGGAGCGGCGAACTTTAATGTTAAAAAGTTGACATTAGATGACTTGGAAACACTCGAGAAGCGACGCGTCCCGAAGGACTTTCCGCATTACGCGACTAATCTGATACAGAGTTGTGAGACTAGCAAAGGAAGCAAATGGAGAGACACTGTTCGCGCTGGATGGACCAATGACTTTTTTTGGGGGTCTCATATTTGGCGTAATGGTGCGCGATTGCTTATCGGGCAACGACAAAATCGAAATTTTTTCAGCATCCGGGTATCAGAAGCCACAAAAAAGTGGAGAACCCAGCCCAACTGGATCACCTATAAGATCTCAGGCGGCGACCTGACGAAAGCCCTCGAGAAAGGGGTGCGGGCTGAATATCTTAGTGGAGGTGGATATTGGCGTAGATGCACATTAAAAGCGGGCGCCCGAGTCCGAGAATACGATGCCATAGCCGCCGATACACAAAAGAGTGAATTGAATAAGCTTACACGTCATACGAGAGAGTTAGATCTACTCGCTGTTAGACAAGAAATGGTTGCAATAGAGATTTCTAATTATGGGCTCGAGATAGACTATCTGTTTGATTTTGATTCGCTGATTCCTCCTCTTGAATCGAGAATTGCAGAGTTGAAAAAAGTGGAGGAGTTGCGGATTGCCAAGCTACCCAAGCGAGAGAGTGCTCCACCAACCAAAAAAAATAATCAAGTGGAAGTAAATCCTTATGCTCGCAATTCATCGCCATTCAAAAACTGGCCTGATCAGGAGTTATGTCAAGTTGTCAGCAATGCACTGGCTAGCGAACAAATAATGATTGAACTGAGGAGTCGCGGCATCACTTGCGGGCTATCAGGTGAAGTAATAGCCGAAGCACCTCAGGGAACAAAACAGCTTAGGAGGACCGAAGAAGAGAAGCGGCTTGCTGATGCAGAGAGGGCTCGTAAACAGGCTGAGGACGAGAAGCGGCTTGCTGATGCAGAGAGGGCTCGTAAACAGGCTGAAGAAGAGAAGC
>Ga0209654_1002715_pt1 | contig 11725 bp, 12 predicted proteins | sample SaaInl1SG_22_DNA_FD_184646 | JGI IMG/M metagenome (GOLD analysis project Ga0209654, IMG submission 184646) | Marine microbial communities from expanding oxygen minimum zones in the Saanich Inlet - ESP_161SG_22_DNA (SPAdes) (version 2) | ecosystem: Environmental > Aquatic > Marine > Intertidal... | reverse complement strand
GAAGTAGAAGAGCAAGAGATTTTAAATACAGCCTTTGATAATTTACAATTTGAAACAGGTAAGGCGATTATTAAAGAATCTTCTTTTGAGTCTTTAGATAGTCTAGCAGCTTTGTTAATTAAGAAAGCAGATTGGAAACTTCAAATATCTGGACACACAGATGCAGTTGGAGCAGCACAAAACAACTTAATACTTTCTAAAAAACGTTCAGAATCAGTAAAAGCATACATAGCAGCTAAGGGTGTAGAAGAGGAAAGGTTAAATGCATTGTTTTTCGGAGAAACCATGCCAATTGCAGAAAATGACACTCCAGAAGGAAGAGCCCGAAATAGGAGGGTAGAAATGGTGATAATCTTTGATTAAGAGAGAGAAGCTAAAGTTAAATCTCCCTCTTTGATTTATTACAGATTGGGAGTTTTTTGAGTTAGTTTTATAGTACATTCATACTATAAATTTAAAGTTTTTATTCCTTAGCTTTGATTTTTAGCATATTAAGTACAATGAAAACACATTTGCAAAATAGGGTAAAAGCAATCCTTTTACTCGCCTTTAAAGAAAATAATACTGTTAACTTTTTAGTAAAGCAAGGTCATAAAAAGCTTAAAAGATTAGAGAACTTAATAGAATACTCTATTCATTACGGAGAAAGATTTGGTAAAATTTACCTTGCAGAAGATGAATTGAGTTGCGCTATACTTATAGATAAGGATAAAGTAAAATTCTCTTTTTCTATATTGCTTTTAAAACTCAAACTTATATTTAAAACTATAGGCGTAACTAGAGTTTATAAAATTATAAAACATCAGAATAAAATTACCTGTACCCAACCAAAAGCAAACAATTACCATTTATGGTATTTAGGTGTTTTACCCACACAACAAGGCAAAGGTAAAGGTTCTGCTTTGTTGAATAAGATCTTATTAGACTGTAAAGAAAAACCCATTTATTTGGAAACCTCAATACCAGATAATTTTAAATTTTATGAAAGCCAAGGTTTTGAAGAACTGAAAACAATAGTATTTGAAGAAGATATTACTTTAAAAATATATAGGAGTTCTAGAGCTAAGTTGTCACTTAAAACTAAAAATACTACTGAAAACTTTACAGCACATTTAACGCCAACAGAAATTAATGTTGCAAAATCTATTTTAGAAGGTAAAACATTTAAAGAAATAGCGTATGATTTAAATATAGAATGCACTACAGCAACCAAACATGGCTCTAATATTTATAAAAAAGCAGGTTGTAAATCAAAAAAAGAATTAATTAATATTTTGCATCAAGCTCAATGGTTACAACGTGAGCAACAGGAATACGTAGATGCGTAGAACATTAAATACGCAAAAATACGTACACTATTTTGTAATTTTTTTAAAGATTACCGTTAATATCGAAACACGATTTATCGATAAACAATATAAATCTGACGATTAAACTAATTTTTCATCAGACAAAATATTTAAAATAAAAAGAGAGTGCTGGCACACACACTTTAAATTAATACAGGGAACTATGAAAAACAGATTAATAGTACTTACTTGCATTTTAAGCTCTTGGTTATTCAGTCAAGAATTTAACCACATTGAATACAAGCAGGCCTACAATAATGCGTATAGCATTGCAGCAGAAAAACCAGAACAGGCTATTAAAGAAATAAAAGCAAATAGAAAAGAGTTTAAAACTATATATGCGGAAGAAATGCTTTTGTTAGCCAAATGTTATCTCAATTTAGATAAAAAACGCAAAAGTGCTCGTTTATTAAGAAAGGCATGGAAAAATAACTTCTATGATATTAAGACAGCCTTTTCTATTGACGAAATAAAGTACAGTAGTTTTAATAATGTAAATTCTAAATGGCATAAATGGAAAATGAGTAAGGAAAATAAGAAAACCCAAAAAAAGTTTGAATATGAGAATTCTGAACGCTATTTATATTTCGTAGAGTTAGATAGTTTAGATCAACTTTATCGTAGTCAGATGATAGAAATTCAAAATAACAACCAAAAATACGATAGTCTAGAAGTTCTTATGAAGTATCAAGACTCTTTAAATCTAAGAGGATATCAAAAGTTTATTATGACTAATGGTTACCCTGGAGAAAAAATGTTTCCAATGAGTAATGATGTTTCGGCAACTATACTCAACCATTCTACGGCTTGCAGTTGGTTTGTAGAAGAGATGTATCCTGTTTTGCAGAAAGAAGTTGTGCTTGGTAATATGGCACCCAGTTCTTTTTTATATTGGTTAGATATTATGGCTAGGTCAAATAGAAAGCCTGGCTTTTACATGTTACCCAATGATGTGTCAGGTTTAAGCAAGGAAGAGATAAAAACTATAAAAAGTGAACGATTAAAATTTGGAGTAGTTTCATCATTTCCTATTCCAGGTAATATGTATTAAAGATTTTCATGCGGCAACATGAAGATAAATTTGCCGATTTATCAAAACAGTTTTACGGGCAGTCGAAAAAGTAAAACGTTCTAACAATCCAGAGTAGACAGAAATTAAATTAAACTAAAATGAAAAGGTTAGAAAGATTGAACTCTGATAATTTTAAAATTATTGATTGTTCATTAATTATTGGTGGTGCTGTAGAGCCTACCTATGGTCGCAAAAGATCCACTATTGGAGCGGATTGTAAAAGAGTAACTACAAATCCAAATGGTTCTCCAGGAAATGGAGTGAAAGACTGGGATAAGTGTTAACAAATTAGATTTGGTTAATGCGCAAATATTTTATTTGCGCATTAACCATTAAATAGGAATAAAAATGGTTCTAATTTTTTGTGAAGCCGATGATTTGACGGCGAGAGACGTCTTAAGAAAATTAAAAATTTTAAACTATGAATTTGTTGTTTTCTCAGAAAGAGATACTATTCAGTTTGAAGTTTCCATAGAAAATTCCTTGTTAAATACTAAGGTTTTAAAAAACAATAGTTTTCTTTGCTATTTAGAAAATATTGATTCAATATGGTTTAGGCGTCAAGATGTTATGGTCCCTAAACTTGATGTTCTAGGTGCCGAATTTAAAGACCTTACGGGTTATTCAAAACAGCACTCGCTAGACCAAGTTAATTATATAAGAACGAAGTTAAATCAAAAAAAATGTTTAGGTACATTTGGTAAAGCAAATTTCAATAAAATTGAGTTCTTAGAGGCTTGTGTAAGTCTGAATATTTTAACACCTAAAACGCTAATATCTAGGAATAAATTAGACATTATTGATTTTATTAATTCTAATAGGAATGGAACGATAGTTAAGTCTTTAGCCTTTCCATTTTATAAAGAAAGAACCCAAGAACATGGTATGACCAAGTTTATAGGATTTACGTCTGAAATAACCGTAGATGATGTAAACAACTGTAATGACACTATGGATATCAGTATATTCCAAGAGAAACTAGAGAAATACGTTGAATTACGAGTCATATATTTAGACGGAGAATCTTTTTGTGAATGCGTATTTTCTCAATTGACCGATGAGTCGGTTTTAGATATGCGCCTAGGGCTAGGTTTTAATAGTAAAATGAAAACATGTAGCTTTGACTTACCGCAACAAATCAAAGATGACATTGTCGATTTAATGAATAAAATCAATCTAAATTTTGGGGCAATCGATATTATTTTAACTACAGATATGGACTATGTCTTTATAGAGGTTAATCCCAACGGACAAATTGATGCAACCTGCGATAATATAGGACTAAATATTGCTGATAGAATAACAAATTTTCTAATTAAATAAATCATGTATAATACATTTGATTCGAAGTTGAGTAAAGAATTTTTTTTTAAAAGACAAAATGATACACTAGAAAACAGTCAACTTAAGGGAATGGATAGACTTCAGCTCGATAAAGTATATTCATATCAAATTCCAAAAAAGAATACCTCATTAATAACAGATAATACTAAAGTATATGAACATAAAGCAGAGAAATAATCAGTATTTGATTCCATTTTCTAATGTTAAAATTACAAGAGGTGCTACTCGTTCTGTAATTCATGATTTATTTAGAGAAACCATTGCACACGTTCCAAATGACTTGGTAGATTTACTGCAGAATGAATTTAAAAACCATCAGATTAGTAAAGTAGTTAATTATTATAACGACCAGAAACAGGTTATAATGGAGTATATTAATTTTTTAATCAATAACGATTATTGTTTTTATGGAAGCAAGGAAATTTTAGATTGTATGGATATGCCTCATGATGATTTTAAATTAAACTCAGTAAATATTGAGAATAGTATTATTGAATTATCGAGAAACTCCGAATACAATCTTCAGGACTTATTGCATCAATTGGATGAATTAAATTGTTTAAACATTGAATTTAGGTTTTTAGATGGTGACTCCTTTTTAAAGTATTTTACTATTATACGAGAAAGTATCAGTTCTAGTTCTCTTGAAAGTATGATTTTCATCGTGCCGTTTTTTCCAGAATTAAAGAACTTTCTTGAAACATCAGAAAAAATGCCGAAATTATTTAAAATGATTGTTTATAACACAGATGTAGGGTTTGATGCATTAAATTATAATATTTTTTTCAGTAGTCAAAATCAAATTGTTTCTACACTATGCGGTACTGTTAATACTAGTATGTTTATACCAACCAAAGAAGTCTATCATCATATTACCGAAAGTAAAACTTGCTTACATTCGAAGGTTAGTGTCACGGATAGTGGTAATATTGTAAATTGTCCAACAAGTTCAAAAGTTCATGGTCGCATGGACAGCGATTCTATACTTTCTATCGTAGATAAGGTCTCTTTTCAAAAAAACTGGTATCTAAATAGAAGTAAAGTTAGTGATTGTAAAATTTGTGAGTACCGAAATGTCTGTTGGATTTGTCAATCTGATGAAAATACTATTAATGTTAATAAAAAACCCGTAAAATGCAATTATATACCAGAGACAGGCAAATGGCTTTAAATAAGATAAGAATACTACTAATATTTTTGATTTTTTATCAGAATGAGTTATTAAGTCAAAATTTGTTTTCATATAAAAAAGTAGATAGCACTGTTGTACATTTCGAACCTGATCAATATAATCTCTGCCAAGATGAATTGGAGAAACTAAGCTTGTTGAAAATATGTGATAGCTGTGTTCTAGTTATTAAATCCTATTCTGATTCTGTAGGTACTGAAAATTATAATCTTGCTTTATCAGAAAAAAGGGCAAATAGTATTTTAAGTGCATTAAAGTATAGGATTAGCGTGATTTCGAAGATTGAAATTAACAACTATGGAGAAACTCATTCTTATTTTGATAATTCCAGAAAGGTTGAAGTATTTATTCTAAAGAGCATTCAAAACTTTAAATTTAACGTACCATTTAAGCTAAAAATTAACTTTTACTCAGGTACTAATCGCGTGAAAAGAGAATCCAATATAGTTTTAAAAGAGCTTCATACCTATCTCTCAACCTGTACTAATAAAATTATTTTAAAAGGATATGTATCAGGTAGCCCCGATATGAAGTTATCCTTAGAAAGAACTCTTACAATAAAAAGATATTTAACGCAAAAAGGTATTGTAGCAAGTCGAATACAATGCGTAGGAATGAGTAATAAAAATAAGTTAAATAAAGAAGCGAATGAAAAAGAGTCTGCTCTAAATCGTAGGGTGGAAATTACTATATTAGAATAATACCGAAATTATGAACAAATGTGAATAATTTAAGTGTTATATAATTTGGTTCTTTTTGTAAAGGATGTATTATATCAATACATCCTTTACAGACATTCAAAATATTCTTGCAACGGTAAGGTGATTTGATTTTAATAATCTTCTATAAAATCAGTTTCAGCGATATTTGGTTCAAATTTTCTATTACTTAAGATCAACAAATGAAGAAATTCATATTATATAAGCAACCTGACTTTATGGATTGCGGTCCAACTTGTCTTCGTATGATAGCGAAGCATCATGGTCGTGCTGTAAGTTTAGGGAAACTAAGTAAACTTTCAGAAACTACAAGAGAGGGGAGCAGTCTTAAAAACATTTCTAACTCTGCAGAAAAGTTAGGTTTCAGAACACTAGGTGTAAAAATAAACTTCGAGAAACTTGTTTCAGATGCTCCGTTGCCATGCATAGTGCATTGGAATCAAGAACATTTTGTTGTTGTTTATAAAATTAAAAAAGATACTATTTGGATTGCAGATCCAGGTCATGGTTTAATAAAATTAACCAAAAGAGAGTTTCTTAAAAATTGGATAGGGTCATCGGCTACGGAAAAAACAGAAGAAGGTATTGCTTTATTGTTAGAGCCAACACCTCGTTTAAAACAAACAGAGGAAGATGATATTGAAAAGAAACAGGGATTTGGGTTCTTGTTTCAATATCTGTTTAGATATAAAAAGTTTCTTGTTCAACTCATTATTGGTTTATTAGCGGGTAGTTTATTACAGCTCATATTTCCGTTTTTAACGCAGAGTGTAGTAGATATTGGTATTCAAAACCAAGATATAAACTTTGTTTACCTCATTTTAATTGCACAGCTCTTTTTGTTTGCAGGGAGAACTTCTATTGAGTTAATTAGAGGTTGGATACTTCTACATTTAAGCACGCGTATTAATATTTCCTTGGTTTCAGACTTCTTTATAAAGTTAATGAATCTCCCTATTGCATTCTTCGATTCTAAAATGACTGGAGATATAATGCAACGGATCAACGATCATCAAAGAATAGAAAACCTACTTACAAATTCATCTTTAAATGTTTTATTTTCACTTTTTAATCTTGTAATTTTTGGTGGAGTTTTAGCTTGGTATAACATTAATATATTCTTTGTATTCTTAGCCGGCAGTGTACTTTATTTTGTTTGGGTAGTACTTTTTTTAAAAAAGAGAAAAGATTTAGATTATAAGCGTTTTGCCCAGATGAGTGATGAGCAAAGTAAGGTAATGGAACTTATCAATGGTATGCAAGAAATTAAATTGCATAATGCAGAGAAACAAAAGCGTTGGAGTTGGGAGTATTTACAAGCAAGATTATTTAAGATAGAAACTAAAAACTTAGCACTAGAACAAACACAAACCGTAGGTTCTAATGTAATTAACGAGTTAAAAAATATATTCATTACCATATTATCTGCTAAACTGGTAATTGATGGAGAAATAACTTTAGGTATGATGATGGCGATTACCTATATCATTGGTCAACTTAATTCTCCTATTCAACAATTAATAGGTTTTGTGTATACGGTGCAAGATGCTAAAATAGCCATAGAGCGTTTATCAGAGATACATAACAAAGAAGAAGAGGAAGATATTAAAGAAGAAAAACTATATGATATTCCTGTGGATTCTGATATTGTTTTAAATGATATTTCATTTCGTTACTTAGGTACTGCAAATCCTGTGATAGAAAATTTAACCTTAACTATTCCAAGTAAAAAAATAACGGCAATTGTAGGTGCTAGTGGTAGTGGAAAAACGACGTTAATGAAAATGTTGCTAAAATTCTACGAAACTGAAACCGGAGAAATGAAAATAGGAAATTTCAACCTTAATTCAATAGCGCAAGAAGCCTGGCGAAACAAATGCGGAGTAGTAATGCAAGAAGGCTATATTTTTAATGATACTATCGCTAACAACATTGCTATTGGTCAGGATAGAGTAGATATACAAAAACTTTTAAAAGCAGTTGAAGTTGCAAATATTCATGAATTCATCTCTGATTTACCATTAGGTTTCAACACCAAAATAGGTATGGAAGGTGTTGGAATGAGTACAGGGCAAAAACAACGTTTATTAATCGCTAGAGCTGTATATAAAAACCCAGATATTATTTGCTTTGACGAAGCAACTTCTGCCTTAGATGCAAAGAACGAAAGGATAATAATGGAAAACTTAAATAATTTCTTTAAAGAAAGAACAGCAATCGTAATTGCGCATAGATTGAGTACAGTAAAAAATGCAGATCAAATAGTTGTTTTAGATGCAGGTAAAATCATTGAAAAAGGAACACATGATGAATTGGTAAAGTTAAAAGGAAATTATTTCAGTTTGGTTAAGAATCAGCTGCAGTTGGATAAACTTTCTTGAGAATGGATAATTGACAATTAATAATTGATAATGAAAGAATGACAAGATAATTTGTAAAGAACTTGGGATGAAGAAGAATGTTGTAAAAGAAAAGAGTTTTGAATTTGCGCTGCTGGTTGTTGAAACGTATAAATTATTGGTTAATGATAAACGAGAGTTTGTGATGTCTAAACAGTTTTTAAGATCTGGCACTGCTGTTGGTGCTTTGGTAAGAGAAGCTGAGCATGCTGAGAGTAAAAAGGACTTTATTCACAAATTAGCAATTGCTTTAAAGGAAGCGAATGAAACTGAGTATTGGTTAAGCTTAATGCATCAATCGGGTTATTTAAACGAATCTGAAAAAGGTAAACTGGAAAAAGAAATTGCAGAGCTGTTACGCTTATTAATCGCAATTATCAAATCAACAAAACAAAACCTTCAAAAATAATTTAGGATATAAAAATTATCAATTGTCCATTTTTAATTATCAATTAAATAAACTTTGGAAGAAAATAAAAACATAGAACAAGAATCGCCTCAACCAGAGGTTTCCCTTCGGTCAGATGAGGTGCAAGAAATAATGTCTAGCGTGCCTAATTGGATGATACGCTGGGGAATTACATTAATTTTTGGATTAATTGTGATGTTTCTTTTCATATCCTTTATCATTAAATATCCCGATGCGATATCTGGTACGGTAACATTAAACACTTCAAACCCTCCTATAAAATTAGTGAGTAAGGCTAATGCCGAACTTAGCTTAATTAATTTTGAAAATAACACACAGATAGAAAAGGGTGATGTGATCTGTGTGCTTAACAATTTACTCTCGTTAGAAAGTAGAAACGAATTGAATAAAGAAATAGCTTTAATTGATAGCTTACTAAAAAATAATCAAATCAACACCTATAAAATTTCTAATACGCTTAATTTAGGAGCCTTACAAGCTACGTATATAAACGTAAACAATGCCGTAGCAAAGTATAGAAATGTAACAGAAGAAAATAATATTGAATTTAGAATCCAGAATCTAAAAGATCAAATAAAAAATCACACTATACTTAGGTCTGTTACTTATCAGCAGTTAAATACATCAAAAAAACAACTAGTAAATGCACAAGAGAAATTTAATGCACAGAAACAGTTGTATGAAAAATCTATCATTTCTAAAAATCAATTTTTTGAGGAGCAAACACTATTGATCAATGCTGAAAATGCAGTAGAGAACAATAAAAAGTCCGCTGTTCAACATTCAATCACTTTAACAGATTTAGCAAAACAGTTGAATGATATAGAGTTTCAATTCACCAAAGAGAAAAAAGAATTTTTAAATGAAATACAAAATCAATTATCCTTATTAAAAAACGAAGTAGTAAATTGGGATTTAAACTACTCAATAATTTCGCCCATTAACGGAAGATTAACCTATTTAAACACCTTTAGTGAGAACCAATACATAGAAGCAGGTAAAGAGCTTTTTGCCGTTGTTGCTAAAGACGAAAACTACGTAGGTTTCATAAAAATTCCGAAAGCTGGGTTTGGTAAAGTAAAGCTTGGTCAGAAAGTGCGTATAAAACTAGATAATTTTCCAAGTCATGAGTACGGACAAGTAAATGCCCTTGTTAAAGAAATATCCCTACTGCCAGAAGAAGAAACGTATCTAGTTAAAATAGAACTTACAAATGGGTTAATAAGCTCATATAATCAAGAATTACGGTTTACACCAGAAATGTCTGGAACAGCAGAGATTATTACAGAAGATTTAAGGTTGTTAGAAAGAATTTTCAATCAATTTAGATCAATTTTTAAAGATTAATGAAAGTAGTAATCTCTATATTTATTTTATTTCTGCTTAATTCAGCTTTTGCGCAAAGTTGGAATTTAGACAAATGCCTAAAAGAAGCATTAGAAAATAGTTACGACATTAAATCACAAAATATAAACTCTTCTATTGCAACCGAAAATTTAAAAACTGCAAAATTCAATTTTTTACCCACTCTTAATGGCGGTGCTACACATGGTTATAATTGGGGACAAACAATAGATCCTTTTACCAACCAGTTTGCTACAAATCAGGTTCAAACTAACAGTTTTTATTTAGCCAGTTCACTTGTTTTATTTAATGGGTTACAAAACAGATATAATTTAAAAATCAAACAGTTTGATTTAGAAACAGAACAACTAACCTCCGCTATTAAAATCAGAACTATCAAAATTAATACTGCAACCGCCTACTTTCAAGTATTGCTTAATAATGAAATTTTAGAGATTGCCAAACAACAACTTCAATTAACGCATCAAGAAAAGATAAATGTAGAAGCATTAATTGAGCAAGGCAATGAGGTAGAATGGAAATTAGACGAAATTAAGACGCAAATAATGTCTGATGAATTTTTGATGTTACAGGCTCAAAATGATTTAAACTACTCACTTTTAATGCTGCAACACAGTATGGCAAAAACGTATGACAGCAGTTTTAACGTATTAAAAGTAGATAGTTCTATTACAGAAACAAATAATGGACTTACAGAAATTAATAGACTGCCAGAAATTGAATTACTACAAATAAAATTGGATAAAAAAGAGATAGAACTTAAAGCTTCAAAATCTAAAGTCTTACCCAGTTTACAAATTAATGGATCCATGGGAACTGGATATTCTGGAAACAACAAAGAGTTTGATACAAATGGAGCTTTAACCGTTAAGCCATTTAGAAATCAAACAACAGAAAATTTTTACCAATCTGTTTCTTTAAATTTGAGTATTCCTATTTTTAATAAGTTAAGCACCAATCAAGAAGTAAAACTGCAAGAATTGAATTTAGCGCAGCAAAAACTAGATCAGAATCAAGAAAAGATGCAACTTTTTCAAAAAATAGAAAAACTACAATTAGATATTTCGGCGGGTAAATCTCAAATTAAACTTCAAAAAAGTTTGTTAAACTTAACAGAAAAAAAGACTAGTAATTATGCGCTACAGTATAAGCTAGGCGTAATTACTCGAAATGAGGTACAAATACAAAAAAATGAATTGTTCGAGATGCAGTCTAAGTTAATACAAGCAAAATATAAGTTATATTTAAATCAATTTGTTCTTTCTCTTTATTGAATTAATTGTTGCTAAAGTTAAAACTAAAGGCACATATTTTTATTTAATAAATTGAGAATAAAAAACTTAGTAAGTATTTGTTTTGGTGTTATATAATTAATGTGAAGTATGCTTTTTTAGATGCAAATAATTCTAAAAATAAAACTGCTATTTTCGAAAGTAAGATGTTAGGGTATAACCAAAAAAAAGGTCGGTGGTTAGCTGCATTTGATGGGATATTTTACATTAAAACCAATCAAGTTTCTACATCAATTTATTAGCATACCTAATTTAGATTTATAAGAGTAATTGCTCAATCTAAGCACTATTTTAAATAGCCAAAACCCTTAAATATTTCTATTTACTTAACTTATCAGTCCATTTTTACGTTCTTTATTAAAAATCTACATCAAAACACTTAATTAACGTTATGAAGCACATAATAATTGGCATTTTGTTTTTATCTGCCATTGTAGGATTTACTGCCTGTAAAAAGCAAGTAATTCAAACAGATAAGATAGAAACTCCAGAGTTATCTCCAAGTTTTGCTATTCCATTGGGGTATGCAAACTTAAACTTAGGAGATGTTGAACGCAGATTTGATG
>Ga0209654_1002714_pt1 | contig 11726 bp, 12 predicted proteins | sample SaaInl1SG_22_DNA_FD_184646 | JGI IMG/M metagenome (GOLD analysis project Ga0209654, IMG submission 184646) | Marine microbial communities from expanding oxygen minimum zones in the Saanich Inlet - ESP_161SG_22_DNA (SPAdes) (version 2) | ecosystem: Environmental > Aquatic > Marine > Intertidal... | reverse complement strand
AAAAACGCTTTGATATGATGACATGACCCACCTTTAGTCTTTATAATCCGCCTTGCTGCCAAGGATAGCCAATGACCTCACCCAACGCCACATTTGTTTCCAGCCTGCGCGACAGGCAATTATCGCGGCGCGTTCTGGCGTTTTTGCTTTTGGTCACGATCGCCCGCAGCATTGCGATCATCACGAGCCCCCTAGAGCTCGGCGTTGATGAGGCGCAATATTGGCTCTGGAGTCAGGCCTTTGACTTTGGCTATTACACAAAGCCGCCATTAACCAGTTGGATTATCGGCCTCTCACACGCGATATTCGGCCATGAAATTTGGGCTGTGCGTCTGCCTGCGCCATGGCTACATCTGGCAACGGCGTTGGTGCTTGGCCGCGTGGCGCATCAATTCTATGGTCCGGCGGGCGCCAGATGGGCCAGCATCCTGTGGATCTTGCTACCCGCGACCAGCCTCGGCAGTTTCGTCATTTCAACCGACACACCGCTATTGCTGGCTTGGTCATTAGGGCTCTGGGCGTTGGCACATGCCCTGAATAATGAGCGCGCACGCACCGGAATGATGGTTGCTGGCGCTGCCTTTGGCATTGGTATGCTGGCAAAATATGCCGCCATTTACGCTCTGGTCGGGATGGTTTTATTGGCTGGCTGGCACTTTATCTCGGCCACACAGAAAACCATCAAGCCGGTTAATCTAGCGCTCTTTATCCTCGCGATGGTGATCGCCGCTAGCCCTAATCTGTTGTGGAATATTACCAATGATTTCACCACCGTCAGGCATCTTGGTGACAATGCTAACCTTGCCAATCAAAACTATGATTTTGGCCATGTCATTGATTTCGTCGCCGCCCAGTTCTTTGTTGCCGGACCAGTGGTTTTTGCGCTGATGCTATTGGTGTTATTGCCACGCCAAAACGATCCATCGCGCCGCCTCGCCATCGCCTTTAGCATGCCCGTGCTATGTGCGATGATGGTGCAGGCCTATCTAAGCGAGGCAAACGCAAATTGGGCCATTACCGCCTTGCCAATACTTGTCGTCTGGTTATCTGGATGGCTTGCATCTGCTGGCGGGTTACGCTGGGGATTGCTAGCGAACGCGGTCAATGGCGGCATTGCGGCGGTGTTCTTAATGGCCAGCATGGCGGGAACATTGGGCCCAATGACGCCAAAATCAGACCCCTTGCGCCATCTGCGCAATTGGCAATTGCTGGCGGCGGATATCCGGCCAATCATAGATGCGCATGAGGCCACATTAATCGTCGCCGACCGCCGGGCCAGCGCGGCCCTATTGAGCTGGCATTTTTATGATCAGGATGTGGCGATACGGGTGCATGATGATGATGCCATTCCGAGCAATCATTTTGAACAAAACCTAGCATGGTCGCCACAGGCCGGACGCCGCATCATCGTCATTGATGGCCGGGATACCCCGCCTGCTCTGGCTGGTGTCACATGGCAAGCGCAATCAACGCTCTCGCGTCATAGCATCAGCGACAGGCGGGATCGGTCGTTATATATTTATCGGGGCATAGAGCAGTAGGGCGGCTGGCTAGTCGGTCTCTGACTTTTGGGTAATCGCCTCAAATACCGCCAGCGTTTCGGGGCTGACATGATGTTCGATCCCCTCGGCATCTTCCTCGGCGATTGCCGCTGGTACGCCGATAGAAATGAGAAAATCACGGACAATCAGATGACGCGACTGGCTCTGCGCCGCCAAAGCGCGGCCATCGTCGGTTAGAAAAATAGAACGATATGGCTTGCTGACAACAAGGCCTTCACGCTGTAACCGCTGGATGATCGCGTTCACCGTCGGGCTGGTCACGCCAAAGCGTGCCGCCAGATCAACCGTGCGGGCCTCACCTGTTTCAGCAATCAACTCGGCAATCATCTCGACATAATCTTCGGCGACTTCGCTTTGATGGGCCAGACGAATGCGGTTGAACTTTGCCGCACTACCAGCAATAGCGTGGTCGTTAGCCAGCTCGTCTTCGGTTCTTTTCACAGAGGACATAGCGGCCCATCCACACAAATTGTAGTTGCGCTATTATAAAGAGATGTAAGAAATTTAGCCACACCAAAAAATTTTGGGAATTCTAAATTAAACTCAGAAATTGAGAGTAGCCAGCAAGCCCGATGCTACAGCGCTTGGCCGTTTAGCTGTTGATTCAGACGCTCCACAATGACGCGCAGATTATCCATATGCGGGTTAATCGCGAGGGCCGCCTCATAGGCCTGCACCGCGCCTTGTAAATTACCCTCTTCAAGATGGATCATCCCAAGACCGGATAATGCGCCGAAATGACGGGGCTCTAATTCAATCACCTTGATGATATCACTCTTTGATCCGGCGTTATCACCGAGCAAGAATCTGACCGTTGCACGTTTGTTCCATGCTTCGGCAAATAGCGGGGCATCAACCACCATCTGGGTAAACCTGTTATTCGCCCCGACCAGATCACCTTCATTCATCATCTGGACGCCAGCACGCATGTCGGCATCAATCATCTGGTCATCACCAAAGCGCATCCATAGACGCCAAATTTCGGTCTGGATCTGGGCGGCTTGATCACGTCTTGTGGTTTTGCCGAGCGCGCTAAATAGCGGGACCAATGCCGGATCATTCTGATCGGCGATGGCCGGAGCATTGATACCTAACGTCAAAACCACGCTGGCTATTATTGTTAGCTCTGGAACTCTTCTCATCTTACCGTATATAAGAGTATTTCATGCGTTTCCAAGACCAACCGCCTAGATAAAACCCTTTGATCCATTTGGCTGATCGATCACCTGATATTTGTCGAAAACCGCTAAATAGCCTACAATGCAGTGAATGCGCTTTGGAGCCCCTTTATGACACGATTATTTGTCGCCAAACCTTGCCGGGCGCTCGCAGGATATACGGGCACTTAAATGAAGTTTGGGTTACCACAAAAATTCAGCCTATATGCTCGGCTTCTGGTCCTATGTCTTGGCGCTAGCGCCATTATCATCGCCATTGCCATTGCCATATTGCATAACCACCGCAACAAGGTTCATGCCAATGAACTCAGCGTTGAATTGGCGACGATTGCCGAGGCTGTTGGACCGGTTGTGATGGAACAACTGGCGATCGGTGATCTTGAAGGTGCAGTGAAAAGCATGAGCGTCTTTGCCGCCTCTCCATTTGTGAAATGCGCCGAGCTAATCCAGAACGGTCAGGTAACGATGTCATGGCCGCCGTCTTTCTGCCTGCATCTCGCTGGCGAGCAAAACAAGCTACAGACCCCGATCATTACCGGCAGTGGAAAAGTGGCGACGCTTGCCTTTGTTATCGAGAATAAGAGCTTTCGCTCGATGCTCATCCGCGAGACATTTGTTCTTGCCGCAACCATTCTGGTCATTGTTCTGGCAATTTTCCTGGTGCTGACAATCTCTTTCCGCCGGGTGGTACTACACCCGCTGGAGCTATTAAAAACGGCAATGGTTCTATCAACACCGCGGGGGCCGGTGCGGGGCGAACTCGTCAATGACGATGAAGTTGGCGAATTGGTGAACGCCTATAATAAGCTGGTCGCAGGATCGCGCCTATTTATCCGCCGCCTAGATCAATCGCAAGCATCCCTTGCCACCAGTGAAAAACGGTTCCGCGATCTGGCCGAAGTATCGGGCGATTGGTTTTTCGAGATGGACCGCGATCTGCGCATAACCTTCATGTCGGATAATTTCTATACCCTGTCGGGCCTCACATCGGATCAGGTGATCGGCAAATTGCGTAGTGAGATTGCGGCTGATATCGACACTAATCCAAACTGGAAAAAGCATTCAGAGGATCTAGCCGCGCACCGGGAATTCCGGCGTTTTGAATATCAGCTGCGCACCGCTGGCGGTCATTTGATGGATATCAGCATCAGCGCCGTGCCGCATTATGATGATGCCAAGAAGTTCATTGGCTATCACGGCATCGGCGTCGATATTTCCAGCCTGAAAGAAAAAGAGCATCAGCTAGCCGAGGCCAATCGCAATTTTGGCGATTCCGTAAGCTATGCCAGCTCGATCCAGCGGAGCCTATTGCCGAATGCCGAAACCCTCAGCCAGCATCTTGGAACAGCAAGAACAATCTGGCAGCCAAAAGATCTGGTTGGTGGTGATTTCTATTGGTGTAAATCGATTGGTAATGTCGATTATTTGGTGTTTTTCGATTGCACCGGTCATGGCGTTCCCGGGGCCTTTATGACGTTGATTGTTACCTCGGTTCTGGACCAGATCGCGGTATCGGCGCCATCGGCTCTCAAGGCATCACGCGTTCTGCAATTGATCCATGACGGGGTTTGTCGCTCGCTCAACATCACCGCGGAAAAAGGTGGGGCGGACGGCCTCGATTGCGCCGTGATCCGGCTCGACCGGTCCGAAGATAGTATTGAATTTGCCGGTGCCTCGATTGATTTGTTCGAGATTACCCCTGACGGCACAGTCGAGCGCCACCGCGGTAGCCGCGCCACCCTTGGCTATGAATTTGAAAAACGCCCCGGCGATCACCCATCGGTGTCTTTGCGCGCAGGCAGTAACAGTTTTGTCGTGACGTCAGACGGTCTATTGACCCAGGTTGGCGACAAGACAAAAAGGGTTCTTGGCAACCGCCGCTTTACCGAAGCATTGGGTGAGGTCGGCGAAAACAGCCCGGCAAAATTATTGCGGGCGACTGGCCGTCTCTTAAAGAATTGGCAAGGCCGCGAAGACCGCCGTGATGATGTGGCGGTGGTGTGCTTTAAGCCGAACGATTTTTAGGTTTCATATTTAGGCGCGTTGATAGGCGCGTTGGGCGGCGCTGGTTATTCTTTTAGATCAATCGCCGCTTTTACACTGGCCGTATGAATCTCGGTCTGCATTTTGAATTTGCGCGGGATCGCGGTTGCGCCTTCCATCGATGCTTGCACCCATTCCATCGCATCCTCATCTGGATATTCCCAGACTTCAAACACCACCAACGGGTCTTCATGACAATGGTAAAAGCGGTATTTCACGTCAACCGCGGTTACCCGCTCTTTGATCAGCTCGACCGCAGACATGAATTCCGTAACGTCGGCTTCGCTGGCAAAGGTGCGTTTATATATGCGCGCAAGGTTTGGCTGTGTCATAGCCCGCTTCTTCCTATTTCCTGTCGCTAATCCAACTGCTTCAAGGCAGCCATCAGCAGATCCCTAGCCGCCTGTTTATCAGAAATAACATTATTATCCATGTAAATTCTGAATCCATCGACGTTGCCAACAACAAGTTCGCCATCACTCTGGCTTTGCGCTGGGTTGACTTCATAGAGCTGGACCGGTTGCTGGCGGCCCTTGAGCTGGGCCAATTCACGGGCATCACAGGCATAGGCATCACGCACTCGCAATTGTGTATCGGCGCCAATGAGGATGCCATCGGGGGCGCACAAATCCTGAATGCGGGCAGCTTCGTTCACCGTATTACCAATCGCCGTGTAATGCATCCGCCGGTCAGATCCAAAATTACCAACGGTCGCATAGCCGGTAGAAATACCCATGCGCACATGCAAAGGCGGACGCAGGCCAAGATCAGCCCATTTTGCCCGAAGCGCGGTTAGCCGTCTTTGCATATCAATAGCCATACCAACGGCGCGTTGGGCATCCGTCTCAACGCCCTTTGACGTCGGCGCACCAAAGAAAATGACAATCGCATCACCAATAAACTGGTCGAGTGTTCCACCCCATTTGTCACAAAGCGCGTTCATTTCAGAGAAATAATCACCAAGCAGGGTTGATAGCTGTTCCGGCTCCAAACGCTCGGTCATCGAGGTGAAACCAACAATATCGGAAAAGAACACGGTGAGCTGGCGCCGGTCCTTTGTGGCAAGATTATCTCTGCCGGTTTCCATCAATTTATCAACAACTGTTTGCGGCACAAATCGCGACAGATTTTCCGTCAGCGCCGCCAATGTCCTATTCATGTCATTGAGGCTGGCCTCAGAAGCGTCCGATAATTTGGTGAGCCGGTCGAGCTTGCGGTTTTGCCGCGCCAACGTGGTCGCCAGCAATTCGGCGCTCTCTTTTATCGCGTCTATATCTGGTACTTCGGCATTGATCAACGCAGTGATGTGGGCAATTAGCTCGTCGTGCTTATTCTGCATCTAGGTCTAGGATCTTCAAGGTTGCACCCTTTACTTCAAGGGCAATATCCTCGGCAAATTCACGGGTAATATCGTCATCTGGATCACAGTACCAATTCACATTGACGACAACGCTGCTAGCGGCATCCTCCAATTGGTCGAGTAATTCCATGAGCGCGCGGGCCGAGCTGGAATTGAAATAAGTAAGCTTGATATCAACGTCAAAGCTGGCCGGCCCTGTGGCAAGATAATTTGTGATTTGTGCCGTTAGTTCGTTGAAGAAACTACGAACATCTTCAGGGTATGATTCCCCGGCAATGAGCAGAGTACCTGCCTCTGGGTCAAGCTTAATCGCTGGAGTTCGGCTAGTAGCATCGATGACATAACTATCCATAATAACCGCCCTTACACTGTTGCCTTGATCATAAAGAAGCTAAGCCCATTATGGGTGTCGGTAACTTCCCAACTCAAGGGCAAGGTTGATCGCCGCGCGATTTCGATGAGACCAAGGCTGGCGCCCTTTGATTTCTCATCTGGAGCCTCACGCAGTTTGGTACGGTATAATTCCCGCAATTCTTCTGGAGTGCTTGAGCCAAGAATAGCCAGCTTGTCGGAGAGGCCTTTGGCCTCTTCTGCGCTCACAAAATTGCCAGCAATCACATCCATCGTGCCACCATTCTCGGCCACCATCACAATACCAAATGATGGCTTTTCGCCAGTGTCGGGTCCAGGTTGTGGGCCATCGACACCATAGCGGATGATGTTTTGCATCAATTCAACAAAGATAGAAAATACGTTGCGGATTTGGGCAACGTCTCGGGCATGATCCTCAAGCCTTTGACGAAGCGTATCGCCAACAGCCTCGAGGATATCCTCTGACACATAGCCCGAATAACTAAGGACAAATTCGTCCTTCAGCAACAGCTGGCTGAATTGAAAAAACCGATCAAACTCCATAACCCTGTCACTTTGCCGCAATTAGTCGGATCATGCCAATAAAAACGTCTGTAACCATGCCAAAAGCAGTATTCAGTTACGTAATGCCACTCAAAAACTACCGCCCGCAAAACGCGATGGTGCATGGAGCCGCGTGAACCTTTATGGCAACTAGCTCTGGTGCCACGGGAGTTGGTGATGCTTCCAACCCTCTATGGTGTTGCGATGACCACTCTCATCGGCCCTGCCCTCGAACCCTTCGATGATATTTGTCAGGCCGCTAAAGCCAGCCTGTGAAAGCATATTGCAAGCATTAGCCGACCTGCCACCAATCCGGCACAACAGATAGAGCGGGGTGTCAGCAGAGGCGATTTCATTAACCGAATCGATGAATTGAGGATTAGGGCGGCCCGCCTCATCAACCAGTGATATCAGCGCAACTTTTTTGCCAATCGGCGATAGATCCGGCATGCCAGTATATTTCCACTCAGAAGGTGTGCGACAATCGATCAGCACGGCGTCCTTGGTTTCACTAATTTCTGCGAAGGCCTGCGGGGGGGAAATTTCACGAAACATGTTGAGCCTTTTTACTAGATCTGGTTTGCTTTGCTATGGCGATACGCGCCACGCACTAAATAACACTGTTTAACCCTCGCCAGCATTTACGCCAGCAACTGCCACCTTGATATCACTGTTTTAGCAAAGGTCATAGCCATGTTCAAAGCCATAATCGTCGATCGCCTAGAGGATAAATCGGTAACGCTAGCCATTGATGAAATCAGTGAAGATCGCCTGCCCAATGATGGCGAGGTTGATATTGCGGTCGAATATTCAACGGTGAATTACAAAGACGGCCTTTGTCTAAACGGGCTGGGTGGGTTGGTACGTAATTATCCGCATGTGCCGGGGATCGATTTTGCCGGAGAAGTCAGCGCCAGCACCGATGACCGCTATGCGGTTGGCGACAAGATTATCATGACTGGCTGGCGCGGGGGTGAGGTGCGCTGGGGCGGCTATGCCCAAAAGGCCAATCAAAAAGCCGACCATCTCGTGCCCTTGCCAAAAGGCCTGACCACGCGTGAGGCGATGGCCATCGGCACGGCTGGATTTACCGCGATGCAGGCGATTATGCGGCTTGAAGAGGCTGGCATGTCACCAGATCAGGGCGAGGTGTTAGTCACCGGCGCTGGCGGCGGTGTTGGCTCGGTTGCCACAATCATTCTGGCCGGGCGCGGTTATCAGGTAGCGGCCGTAACTGGCCGTGCGGAAATCGGTGATTATCTAACCGGGCTTGGTGCTAGCCGTATCGTAACCAGAGATGAAATGATGGACGATAGCGGCAAGGTTTTGGAATCGAGCCAATGGGCTGGCTGTATCGATTCTGTTGGTGGCGCGATGCTGGCACGCATTCTAAAACAACTAAATTATGGGGCGTCTCTTGCCTCTGTTGGCAATGCGGGCGGGGCTGCCTTTAACGCCACAGTTATTCCGTTCCTGTTGCGCGGGGTTAATATTCTTGGAATCGATTCGGTTAATTGTCCGTTTGATCAGCGGGTGAAAATCTGGGGTGCATTGGCGGCTGAAATGCCAAAACATTTGCTGGATGAGTTAACCAACGACATTGCCCTTAGTGACGTTCCCGCCGCCGGCAAAGAGATTCTGGATGGTGCGGTCAAAGGCCGGTTGGTGGTTGATGTAAACCGCTAGACCAAATTTCTCGTTGAGACTCTGACCAAATCTCTTGCCCAAAAAACCTGAATGGCGCAACGTCAAAAAGGATAGTTTGGTAGGGAGATTGATTATGGACCAGACGATTATCGGCTCTAACCGCAAAATTGACCCGACCCGCCGGGCGCATTTGAAACGTGATAACACGCCCGACGATAATGACCGTGTTGAAATCGGCCCGACCGCCCTCGCCTTTGCCGAATGGGAACAGGCCGGCATAACCCCACCCGACATGCCGGCGCTTCGTGAATACCGGCTGTCACGGCTCCAGCAACAAATCCGCGCCCATGATTGCGCTGGCCTGTTGCTGTTTGATCCGCTGAATATCCGCTATGCCACCGACACCACCAATATGCAGCTATGGACATCGCATAATCTGGCGCGTGCCTGTTTCGTGCCGCCAGAGGGCAAAATGGTGCTGTGGGATTTTCATAATTGTGAACATCTATCCGCGCATTTGCCGCTGGTCGGCGAATTACGCAAAGGCGCCAGCTTCTTTTATTTTGAAACCGGCGACCGGACCGAACATGCCGCGACCACCTTTGCCAAGCAAATCATCGATGTGATGAAACAGCATTCCGGCAATAACAAGCGTCTCGCAATCGATAAGATGGAAATCATTGGCTATAACAAGCTGGTTGATCGCGGCGTTGAGGTGATCGAAGGACAGGTTTTGACCGAGCATGCCCGCGCTGTCAAAAATGAAAATGAGCTAAACGCCATGCGTTGTGCGATCGCCGCCTGTGAGGCCGCGGTCGAGGAAATGCGCGAAAAAATGGCGGCTGGCATTAGTGAAAATGAAATGTGGGCCGCGCTTCATGCGGGCAATATCAAACGCGGTGGTGAATGGATCGAAACCCGTATTCTATCATCTGGCCCGCGCACCAATCCATGGTTCCAGGAATGTGGACCGCGGATCATGCAGGACGGCGACATGATGGCGTTTGATACTGATCTGGTCGGCACTTATGGCTATTGCTGCGATATTTCGCGCAGTTGGATTGTCGGCGGGGTCAAACCAACCGATGAACAGCGCGAACTCTATCAGGTCGCCTATGAGCATGTGATGACCAATATCGGCTTAATCCAGCCGGGCATGAGCTTTACTGAAATGACCCAGCTTGCCCATCGGCTTCCTGAAAAATACCGGCCTCTTCGCTATGGCGTCGTGGCGCATGGTGTTGGTCTTTGTGACGAATATCCGGCGGTGCGCTATCCCGAAGATGTCGAGGCGCACGGCTATGGCGGCGCGTTCGAAGTTGGCATGACAATATGCGTCGAGGCCTATATCGGGGCCGTCGGTGGGCGTGAAGGGGTAAAGCTAGAGGAACAGGTTTTAGTGACCGAAACCGGGGCTGTGCCGCTATCAACCTATCGCTATGAAGATGATTTGCTGGCCTAGTCTTTGACCACGCCGATATGCGGTAGATTGCGTCCTTGCTGGGCGTAATCGATTCCATATCCGATGACAAATTCATCCGGAATGTCAAAGCCAACCCAATCGACATGAACATCAATCTCACGGCGAGACGGCTTGTTGAGCAAGGTACAGACGCGCAGCGTTTTAGGCTCGCGTGTTTCGAGAATATTGACCACTTGAGACAGGGTGTGACCGGTATCAACGATATCCTCTACGATCAGAACATCACGGCCCTTAATCGGCGTTTCCAGATCCTGAATGATCCGCACCTGCCGCGATGACACCTTTTTATTGCCGTATGACGACACTGTCATGAAATCGACTTCGACCGGCAAATCCATCCGCCGCACCAGATCGGCGATAAATACGAATGAACCGCGCAACAGCCCAACAACAACCAATTGTTCAGTATCGGCATATTGATCCGAAATAAGCCGCGCCAATTTCGTTGTACGGGCGGCAATTTCTGCCTCAGTTATCAGAATTTCGATATCTTGCTGGCTTGATAAAACGGTCATGGAACGCCCTGTTGCTGTAATCGTCATCACTATAGGCGCAACGGCCTTGATTGATAAGACCTTATTCGCCAACTTAGGGGTAGTTATAACAAGCCGGAATGGCAATATGCCGCACTGGTTGCCGCATTGGATTAGAACCCAGCAACGCACCACCGGCTCGCAAATCGATAGGGCAGTGATCATGGCAAAAGTAGCATTCTTAGGGTTGGGCGTAATGGGCTATCCAATGGCAGGGCATATCGCCGCAAAGGGCCATGACGTCACCGTCTATAACCGCACGACTGCCAAGGCCGAGGCGTGGGTTAGTGAACATGGCGGCCACATGGCAACCAGCCCTGGCGCCGCCGTTGCCGATGCTGATTTTGTATTTTCCTGTGTCGGCGATGATCCAGACGTCATCGAAGTGGCATTAGGCGGCGTTACAGATGCCGATCAAAGCCCAAAAGGCGCCATTGGTGCAATGAAGCCGGGGGCGATCTATATCGACAATTCCACAATTTCCGCCGATGTCGCGAAACAGCTTTATGCCGCGGGCAAGGCGGCGGGCATAGGTGTTCTTGATGCACCTGTGTCGGGCGGTCAGGCGGGCGCGGAGAATGCCAAGCTAACGGTCATGGTTGGCGGTGATCTTGCTGATTTCGATACCGCTTTGCCGATTATGGAATGTTATGGCGCCCGCATTGTGCGCATGGGTGAGGCGGGCAAAGGGCAACAGGCAAAAATGGCCAACCAGATTTGTATTGCTGGCCTTGTGCAAGGTCTCTCCGAGGCACTGAATTTTGCGATTGCGGCTGATCTTGATACTGACGCTTTGCTAGAGGCTATTTCCGGCGGCGCCGCACAATCATGGCAGATGGTCAATCGCGGCCATACAATGGTTGCCAATGAGTTTGATTTTGGCTTTGCCGTTGATTGGATGCGCAAGGATTTACGGATCTGCCTAGCCGAAGCCAAGCGCACAGGCGCACCCCTACCAGTGACCGAAATCGTCGCTGGCTATTATGCCGAGCTCAGTGAAATGGG
>Ga0209654_1002713_pt1 | contig 11729 bp, 13 predicted proteins | sample SaaInl1SG_22_DNA_FD_184646 | JGI IMG/M metagenome (GOLD analysis project Ga0209654, IMG submission 184646) | Marine microbial communities from expanding oxygen minimum zones in the Saanich Inlet - ESP_161SG_22_DNA (SPAdes) (version 2) | ecosystem: Environmental > Aquatic > Marine > Intertidal... | reverse complement strand
ATCGACGATCTGGTTGACATTCTTGACTTTTGTGATGATGCAGCCAGTAAAAAAATTCATTTTAATTCTGAGTGTCGTGGTGCGTGCGATCACATTTGTATAGCTAGCTGGGGCTCATTATTGAAGCACGTAATAACATCGTGAGTTTTTCGGATTTACTTGGCAAAAGCGATCACTTTAGGGCTGGTGGAAATAATTGCATTAGAAAGGTTCGAGGTGAAAATTTAGCGATCAAGATATATATGAGTTCGAAAGCTAACGCCTTTTGGAATGAAATTCAGTTTTTAACTGAGGCGAGAAAAGTTGGTTGCGAAAATGTTCCACGTGTTTATGGGTCTTGGGAAAGAATTCCTGCGATTTCAATGGATTTCATTGAAGGTAAGCAGGCAGAGCTGGATGAGCGATACATTAATGCCTATCTGAATTTTCTAGAAAGACTCCGGCTTATCCCGCTACGAGGCTATCAACGATCAGCTAGTGAGGGTGCTAGGTCAACCAGCGAATTTTACAAGCTAGTTAATAATAAACTTGATGTATTGTGTGACTTGGCGAGTAAGAGTGAATTGAAGAAATTACAAACAGCTATTGCTGATATTCGGTCACGTTTGTCAGGGTCAAAACTGCACTTTTCAGTGGTTCCGTCGGATTCAGGTATCCATAATACAATCCTAGATTCTTATGCACGGTTATGGTTCATTGATTTCGAACACGGTGGCATAGACGCTCTAGAACTAGAGCTTTCAAAATGGGTGAACCAGCCACTCATGAATTTAGATTTTGGTGCTCGGTGTTCCTTGCTTGAACATGCCTTCCAGGAGATAGGTATCTTAGCAGATGTTGAATTATGGGTGGCTGCCGGCGCGTTGTTTTGGGCCTTAATTAGGTTTCGCAGAAATGGTGATTTTGTTGAATCTATTGGGTCTACTGGTGTATTTGATAAAGTTCTGTGAGGAAGTATGGGAGAACGTATAGATTTGCTAGAGAGATATCATGGAGGGGGGCAGAGAGATTATTATGCGAGGGTAAATAATCCAAAGATTGAGAAATATCAGGCCGCGACACGTGCTAAACGATTTGATTTTGATTATTGGGATGGCGATAGGAGCATTAATTACGGTGGCTACACATATCGTAAAGGTTATTGGGATGCGCTTGTCAAAGCCTTAATTACGCGGTATGGCCTAAATTCGTCTTCTCGCGTGCTAGATATTGGATGCGGAAAAGGGTTTTTGTTGTACGACCTTCAGCGTCACACCGGGTGTTCCGTCGCTGGGGTAGATATTTCTGATTATGCTCTGGGCCTAGCCCCTGACGAGCTTGTAGCAGATTTAGTTTGCTGCGATGCAGCTAGACTCCCCTTTGAAAATCAGAGTTTCGACTTGGTGTTATCAATTAATACGCTGCATAATTTATTGCTTCCGAACTTGATAGAGAGCCTTAAGGAAGTCAGTCGGGTATCTAAATCTCACTGTTTTATCAACGTTGAGTCCTACTCCACAGAATTACAAAAGCAGAATTTGTTATACTGGCAGGTAACCTGTGAGGCATTTTATACGCCTGAGGAATGGAACTTTATTTTTGAGTTGGCGGGATATCAAAACGATTATGGATTTATTTTCTTTGATTAATCGCGGTCTATGAAACACTTCGGCGCAATCCTTACTGCTCAAAACACCCCGTTGACTCTAGATCACTACACAAGCGATAGCCTCAAGTTAGGTCAAGTCCTGGTGTCAATGAAATATGCCGGCATCTGCGGGTCACAACTGGGTGAGGTGCGTGGAGTTAAGGGTCAAGATCCCTACTTGCCCCACCTGATGGGGCACGAGGGAATAGGTAAGGTTGTCGAAATTGGTTCTGGAGTTAGTAGCGTTTCAGTAGGCGATCCAGTCATTCTGCACTGGAAACATGGGGATGGTCTTAATGTGTCTATCGACAACCTTATTTGGAATGATCGCCACCTCAATTCGGGTTGCGTTACAGCCTTTAGCGATGTAGTCGTTGTGTCGGAGAACCGAGTGACCAAGATTGCAACCTCGACTGCGCTCCCTGAGGAATTATTACCGATCCTCGGATGCGCGATTCCGACGGCCTGGGGCGCACTTGAGAACATTGCGCGTATGAAGATAGGAGAAAGAGTTCTTATTACCGGAGCAGGCGGTGTTGGTATTGCATCCGCAGTTGGTGCTAGAGCGATGGGGTGCTCGCATGTTTTTTTGATGGATAAAGATATTTCAAAATTATCAAACTTGGGATTCAAAGATTGGATCGATCTTGTCGACGCTTCCGACTTCGATAGGTTCGAGAGGTCTTGGGATGTTGCTATAGATACGACTGGTGACCCAAGGGTTATTGAAAAGTTATATGACCTGGGAGGAGTCGGAAAGAGGGTCGTTTTGTTAGGAGTTATGAGCCAGGCCGAAAGGGTAACATTACATACCCTTAAACTTCACTTTGATTTCATTTTTCAGGGTTCTCATGGCGGAGATGGTTATATTTCGAGAGATTTGGCACGTTACGTTAGAGCGTTGGAGTCTCACAACGAATGTCTTGATTTATTGGAATATCAGGTGCGACCACTGTCTCTGATTAATAACGCATTCTCCGACTTAGAAGCTGGGCGTGTGAATGGTCGTATTATTGTTGATTGTCGGGCCTAGTTTTGGATTCTAATTGGTCATGTAAGCTCTGTGGTTCCGGAGATTTGTCACTTCTTCTTGACTTAGGAGCTTACGAGCTCAGTACGGTGTACCAGCCCGCTACTAGTCCTCAGCAGAGGGAGATTCCAATTAAGTTGTCGAAGTGTGAGGAGTGTGGGCTTTTTCAGATACCGGGCGATTTTCAAAATTCGTGGGTTCGTGAGGTTCCTTCGCAGGGTGAATTTCACGAGCCAGAGGACCACCTTGACCAAGTGTCCAGTGAGGTCGCTAGATTTTTTCCGCCTCACAGTAGCGTCAGAGGATTTTCGAAGAAAGATCAGTCGATGCTGGCGAGATTGGCGCGGTTTGAATTCTTGGTAGAGATCGACACAGTACTGAATTCTTATGAAACTTCCTGTCACTCCCTCAGTTCGGCGACGCAACAATATCTGGCAAGACATAAAGAAAGTTATAGAACTGCGGAACGCGAATCATGCAGAATATTGGTTTGCCGCCACGCACTTGAGCACATAGATGACCTCAAAAAATTTTTGAAGAAAATAGCGTCTGTTGAATACGATTATATTTACTTGGAGCTTCCCGATGCTCAAAACGTTCTGTCTGGAGGTAAGTTGTGGTATTTGTGGGAAGATCATCGAAGTTATTTTCTAGACGAAAACCTGGTAGCGATAGCATCTTGCGCAAACTCGGAGGTGATTTGGAAACAAAAAATCGAGAGAAGCTCGGAAAGTCTTTTATGTTGCTTGATTAAAAACTCTGACATGCCCGCTGTTCCCCCTCTTACTCGGCGGTCTAGGTCTACTGGTAAGATACAGAATCTAGTTCCCATTTTAGAGACGTGGATTTCAGCTAATATACAGCGTCGAGCCGTCTACTTTTTCGGAGCTGGGCACTTGTGTTCACGCATGTTACATCTGGTATTTTCACTGAAACCTGCATTAGCGAACGATATTTTCGTTGTAGATGGAAGTACTCAAAAAATTGGTAAGCGTTTACCGAATACTGATTTACTTATTGAGCCAGTTGGATCAATCTTGCCGAATTCTGTTGTAGTTTTTGTCGTCAATCCGGAAGCCTATGAAGCTATGCACGAGTTGAAAACTCGGTTAAACGCTCAAGGATCTGAAGTATTTCAGATAGACGATCTTTGCGCCGAGTTGCACGGGAAATCTTATGATCGAGTTTAAGACACTAGACGACAATGTCCTCGGATTTGGTAGCGCATTGCGTTACTTCAAGCGCGATGATTATGCCCTAGCTTTTTCGCGCTTGAGACAATCTCAAAATTGCAATGGTTTATCGCGGATCAACTTCCATTCTGATCCGAATGACCCTTTACATGTAATGCTCGTCCGGTTGGCGGGGGCGATACAGTATCCGAAACACAGGCATTTAAATAAAGACGAATGGTACCTCGTTGTCGAGGGGACCCTCGGCATTGTTTCTGAAGGTGCAGATATAAACCTGCAACCGATGGATTTTATGATGATGCCCAGAGGTAAATGGCATGCGACCATGGCTCGCACGAGTGAGGTGTTTTATTTTGAGGTCTGTAACGGTCCTTTTGATAAGACTCAAACAGAATTTTTTAATCGGGTCGAATAAGGTGAATATTGGAATTGTAGGTGGTGATGGCGTTGTTGGTGCGTATCTAGGTAAACACCTAGAGGCTTCAGGTTTCGAGATCACGTTAACATCTCGAAGAACGAATAGATTAGCTCCATTGAAATTTTTCGATTTAGAAGATTCAGCTTTTGAGGATAGGATCTGGGAACAGGTAGGGCTGGTTGTCTTATTAGCTGGAATAAATGACTACCGCATCTGCAGAGAGGACTGTAATAGTGACTTGATTAATTGTTACTACGTTCCAGAGTTTGTAAAGAAATGTCTACTTAGAGGAAAGAGAGTAATTTATGTTTCGTCTAATTCGATATTCGATGGCTCATTTCCGATGCCGGAGCCTCATCATCAACCGACCCCGCGCATTGATTACGCCCGGCAAAAGTATACAACCGAACGAATGATAACCGGCCTTGCTCGTCAACTAGACGCCCTAGACCGACTAGCTATCGTTCGCTTATCAAAAATTATCACGGCAAAGACTGCTCCGATAAATCGGTGGGTTGAGACATTAACCCAACCTGATGCTATGGTTGAAGCGTTTTCCGATTTTGTGGTTTCGCCCATTTCGCTTGGATATGTCGCAGAAAGGTTGACAGAAACGATTATGTGTTGGCAAGCCGGTATCTATCATTTTTCTGGTGATCAAGATGTTTCTTACTACGAATTAGCCGTCCTGCTTGCTGAGAGATTGGAGCAGGGGAGTGCATGCGTAATTAATGTCGATTCTTCTGCTAAGGGATTTGCCATAGAATTTAAACCAAAGTTCAGCGGGTTAATGTCGGGTTTCTCCAACTTTTTCACGCAAGAGAGTGCACGTTTGCCAAGCTGTTCGGTTGAGCGAGTTATTGATGAGATTGTGATTGCAAATGGGTAATCAAAAAAGATGTCGCTTGTGTAGATCCTCCGCCCTAAGGACTTTTTATAATATTAGCGATGTTTATTTGGGCGATCACTTCGCCGCAAGTCCGTCTGAGTCGCTAAATTCACCATGTGCAGACGTCAGCGTCTTTGTTTGCGAGCGATGTTTTCATGTACAACAGCCAGACGTTGTCAAGCCAGATTTGGTATGGAAAAAATACACATACCGATCGGGGATGGCTTTGGGAATGAAGGCACATTTGCAAGATCTGAAACAATCTATTTCTAAGTTTATGCAAGGGGTAGTCCCCTCTGCAGTTCTAGATATTGGTTCTAACGATGGTACGTTTTTGTCTTTGTTTGATGCTCAGAGAAGTCGAGTTTTGGGTGTCGATCCAGCGCCGCAGATTGGTATGCAAGCTAATGAACGAGGAATCCCAACAATCAGCGGATTGTGGGGTAAAGCGCAGGCGTCTGCAGTAATCAATCTAATTGGCAAGCCTGATCTTATTACGGCTTTTAACGTTTTTGGTCATATGGAGGACTTGGAGGATTTTATTGCTGGTGTGAGCATGTGTTTAGGTCCGGAGGGAGTGTTTGTTTTTGAATGTCAGTATCTTCTGGATGTGATCGATAAGACGTTGGCACCCACTTTTTTTCACGAACACGTTAGCCACCATCACTTACTTGCACTCGATAACTTTTTTTCGCGTTTTGGACTGGAACTCGCGGATGCTTTTCATGCAGATATCCAAAATGGTGCGGTGGTTGGTTTTGTAAGGTGGCGAGCTTCTCTTCCGAAGACGTCTCGACTGACAAGGCTGATCGAAATCGAGCGTGTTTTTCAAGAAACGTTACTTGAAGAGGGGTTGTTTGAACGCAATGTCGCAAGGACTATTGAGAAGATAGAGCGGTCGCTAGAGGCACACGCGAGGGCGATAGGTAAAACGAGGAGCGACTTAGTAATTGTCGGGTTCGGGGCCTCGAGAAGTGCGTCTGTAATAATGAGGCTGATTCCCATTCTTGGAAAAGCCTATTGCATATTTGACGAAAATCAACGCATCAATGGTTTTTTCTACCCTGGCTCGAGACTTCGCATAACGGATGATTTAAAAGTGCTGGATTCAGCGGATATCATCATCAATTTAGCCTGGTCTCATGCTGAACCCATTGTTGAGCGATTGATAGAGCAATTTGGCGGCGAAAGGAAGCTGATCCTGAATCCTTTCCCGTATATAGATAATTTCTGTGAAGTATAAGACAGCGGCTATATCAGGCTCGTTTAGCCGGTTACATTCTGGGCATATTGCGATAATTGATTTCGCCAAGGCTATCTCTGAGAGCGTGACTATAATCCTTGAGAGACAGGCTGAAGTTGACCGAGCAGACGACCGTCATTTGCAATTTGTCTCTCAGTCGCTCGAGCAGGTGGCTGGCGTTGATCGAGTGTTGGTGGTAGCCAATGCGTTGGCAGGACTTAAGGACGTTAAACCAGAGGTTGTTATCAAAGGAGGTGAGTTCAGGGACAAATACAACCCAGAGCGAGAGTTGATCGAGCAATGGGGTGGAGAAATTCTTTTTTTTGATGAAATTCAAATATCTACTGTAATACGAGATTTCTCGAGTCCGGAATATCCTATCGATTTAGCAGATATTCCACGTGAAATTCGCAGTTTGGTAGTGAGTAAACAACAGCAACTATTGAAGATTCTTGAAGGTGTTAGGCAATTACGTCCCTTAGTTTTAGGTGATCCTATCGTTGACCATTGGGTGGAATGTACAGCGGTAGGGATGTCACAGGAAGATTTTAACGTTGTTCATTTACCCTCGAATGAACGGAAACAGGTTGGTGGTGCTGCCTTAGTGGCTAAGCATCTCCATGGAATCGCAGGTAGGTGCTGTTATCTATTTGTGAATGGAATTGACGATGACTTTAAGGTCGTGGACTCGGATTTGTCTCAATTGGATGGTTTGGATCGTTGTTGCTTTGGGGAGAAAGGCAGGATTACGGTTAGAAAAACCCGATTTTGCTGTAATAACGTGGTGCGATTTCGGTTAAATAATTACACCGACGAGCCAATGCGAACTTCTACACAAGAATACTTATATCGACGCTTCGAAGAGTTGTCAGAAAACGCGCATATTGTTTTGTTTTCTGATTTTAATTATGGCGGACTGCCAAGTGAATACGTGAAAAAAATCATTGAAACTTGCGGAAGTCGGCGAATTTTTATGGGCGCAGATTCTCAAAAATCGTCTCAAGCTGGAGGTCTTGTCAAGTATAAGGGTGTGCAGTTCGTAAGTGCGACAGAATTTGAAGTACGTGATTTTGCTGCATCGATAAAGTTGCGTGGTGGTTTGGAATACGTTGGAAGCACCATGGTAGAGGAGCTTGATCTGACCTATCTTTTCGTTAAGTTAGGATCGTCTGGCGTGATTGGTTTCCAACGAGAAGTTGAATCACCGATTTTTATGCCTAGCATCAACAAGAAGCCTCTTGATCTATCGGGCGCAGGTGATTCAATGTTGTCCATTGCAGCGCTAAGTCTAAGCTACAACGGCGAGCTTGAGGATGCCATGTTGTTGGGAAGTCTTGCGTCTGCACTCCAGGTTGCCAAGGCTGGTGCATCCGTGTTGAATTCGGTTGACCTTAGACGATTAATTTATCAGATTAGCGATTACAGCGGGTGATCAAATGAACTTTTCGCGTTTTATGGGCCATTCTTTCCCTGTGTTAGATACTCAAGATTTTAGTCGAGTCAGATCATTCGTCGGTGCAGCGCTACTAACGCACTTGAATAAGCGGTCTCCTGACAGTTTCGATCTGCTCTCGAGCGATCTAGAGAACATCTGCGAAATCTACTCGCGAGAATTGACCGATGAGTTTCACAATCAATCGATGTCGAAACGTAATCGTATCCTATCGGATGATGAGGTCGATCATTTTGAGAGAACTTCTTTTTTTTGCTGGCTAAATGAAGTTTTTGAAGGGATACAAATTTCTTCTCAGACAGGCCTAAGCAATCGAGAGGTAAACTGGAGGTTAACCCGGCCAGAACAATTTACGGATGTCGGTCCGCCCCATCAGGATGGATGGTTTTGGGAAGCAAATGGCTGGTTTTCGCCATCCAAAAAACAAGTTCCAGTAAAAGCATGGATACCTTTGCTTTATGAGCCAGGTGTTTCAGGTTTGGCTTTTTGGCCGCGGGAAGTGGGTGAAGAGCAAGGCTATGAAGTAATTCAAGCGGATGGAATATGGAAGCCTAGAATAATCGGTGCTGAAAACCTGCCTGATCCCCGTATATTTGATGGTCAGGCACGGACTTGTCTGTTATTTCTTGGTAATCGATTACACCAAGGTCGCGTGGGACAGAAGTTTTGTAGAGTTAGTATTGAATTCACGTTCTTTGCTTCTGTTAGCTCTGTTGATCGCCTTCAAAATGAAAAAATGATTTTGGCGTGAATTGTTTGCAGCGTGCGAGAAGGGCCGTTCGTTTACTTGGCCACGCGACTATTGGCTTGGTACTTGCGCCAATCCTTTTCATAGTCAGTATTATCAGACCCTTTCGGATAGGTGCCATAAATGGGATGCGTATCGGGCATCTTAGTTTTGAGTCAAGTCAATATCGGGCTCTTTATGCAGGAAAGCCTGGGCATGTTTTCTTTTTAAGCGGGCCGATCTGCAATGTTTCGGCGGGAAAAATTTTTACTCGAGGGCTTTTGATCCTGCCCGAATGCCTCCTAAGAGTCCCATTTTCGGTGTTTCGGCGTAGTAGGATTCTGAGGGATCAATTAACAATTGAACCAGTGGGATATCAGTTTGACTCCGGGGGTCGCGTGTATAAATTGGATAGCCCTGTATTTTCAGAGTTTGAATTAGGTAAGGCTAAAGAGCAGATAGCGGCGCTTCCCATTGATTCCGAACTTCCGTGGGTTACCTTGCACGTGCGCGATCAACATTATTTAGATGCGCAATATGGACGCGCGTTAACCTCTCATCATGATTACAGGGACGCCTCTGTTGATAATTATGGCACTAGTTTCGTTGCTCGTGGCTGCGGGATTCATGGTGTTGAGGGTGGGTTCGTCCAAAAGTCCTCCAGCTGGATTCGATCTTAGAGGATATTATGACTACGGCTTGCATTCTGCGACACCGCTCCTCGATTTGTATATCATTAGACTATCTAGGTTCATGATTGCGACAAATTCAGGTCCATCGAACATAGCGTACTGTTTTAAAATACCTATTCTTTATGTGAATGTCTGTCCGGTGTTGGGTAATTATGGTTTTGCTTGGAACCAGCACATAACTATTTTTAAGAAATATTACTCGCGACGTTTGGGGCGCCTTCTTGACCTTAGTGAGATCTTTTTCATGGGATTAGGTATGGCTGGGGAAACATCTGAGTTCGATGAACATGAGATTACTCTGATAGAAAATACCAGCGAAGAGATCGCACAGGCAGGAGCGGAATTTCTCGTTATGTTAGAGGGAAAGTGTGACTTGAATGATGCTGATCAGCAACTGTTAGAGAGATACCGCAATGTGATCTTAGAGGTACATCAAGGCGGTAGAAATTACGATCGAAGTCTTATACCAACGCCGGCTGTTTGCTTCTTGAAGAGCAACCCATGGTTACTTCGGTAGGATTTTAGATGCTTCAAAAATTGATTTATGGATCACGTTCTTTGCATATTTGTTCAGTTGTTTTGATCAAAAGGTGGTGCTTAGAGAGCTGATCCACAGTCTATTCATAACTTGAATGCTGATAAATCCGACAAAAATTCACCATATGCTGTGGATTTAGGGTGCCATCGAAAGCCTCAAAACTCCTCACATTATAATGGTGGTGGACAATGATTTGTCTTCACAAGATAGTACCTCTGATTGTCTCGCTTCTAGGTTTGATTGTCGGATTATTACTGCTCGCCTTGCTATTAAAACGTTACTGGCCTTTCTATTGGGCAATGGCTTGCTTAATGATTTGTTCATTGCCACTAATAGCTCACTCGATCTGGAAAGGTCTAGAGTCTGATTATCCTTATCTACCGATATCTCAAGTTCCTAAGCCTGATGCCGTTTTGGTACTAAGCGGTATGCTTGGTGGCTTTGAATCTGAGTATGGATACGTCACAGAGTGGGGTGATCCAGATAGATTCTTTGTCGGCGTACAGTTAGTCTACTCCGGCAAGGCCGAACGGTTGATCTTTACACGTGGTACAATGCCTTGGAACACGGCACCTCCGGAAGGAGAGATTCTGAAACAGAAGGCGTTAGAGATCGGAAAGTTGCCAGATCAAGTACTACTTTCTTCTGTGGTTTCCAACACTTCCGAGGAAGCGTTAGCTGTCAAAGACTTAATGGCGCAACATGGGCTCAGTGACATCATTTTGGTTACTCCCAGTTTTCATATTCCCAGAGCGAAACTTTTATTTGATCAGGTTGGTGTCAAAACCTATCCCTACCCGACAGATTTCAAAGCCGGTAATGAGGAAATGGATTGGTTAGATTTCATACCTAATGCCGATGCGTTTAGGAATTCGTCTGTAGGCATCAGGGAATACATAGGTCGACTCTATTATTGGTTCAAATTTGCATAGTGATTTTCCAACTGTGGAGATTTGGTACGCCTCCAGTTTTTCTAAACACTGTCTAGTTCTCTAAAAAATTAATTATTTTCGAACTGTTTTCGCGACAAGCCACCGTTGTTGCTGTGTTGACGTTGATAGTTGTAATTGCCTTTGATGTATTGCAGAAGATCTAACCTAGGTTAATCACGTGAGGTGTAGATCTTTTTAATCCGCTCAAGCTTCATGCTATAGAAAAACGACTCAGCCACGGCATTGTGGTGACAGTTACCTCGGCGGCTCATATTGACTTCAAACTGATGCGCTTTTAGGAAGTCGAGCCAGTCTCTTGATGTGTATCTGGTCGGAGTGAACCAATACCGGTGTTTTGGGTTGTCTACGCCAGATCGCCATGAGTAATGCATCCATCGTAATCCGCCCATTTTTAATCGGGATTTTTTAGAGACCAAGCCGCTTTATCCAACAGCCATCGCAGCACACGTCCTTCGCTCACTGACACCAAAGTCTGCTTGTATATAACTCACAGCCTCTCGTTTGGCGTCGGGCGTCACCACTTTTTTTGAGTTCACGTCCCTCAGCATGGTGTTATCCAGCAGCTGCTCAGCCAACAACCTCTGCAGCTGTCTGTTTTCCGCCTCCAGAGACTTCAGCTTCCGAGCATCTGAGACTTCCATGCCACCGAACTTCGCCTTCTACTTGTAAAACGTCGGTTGGCCAATTCCCGTGGCGTCGACAGACATCCGCGGTTCGCTCACCGGCTTTCTGTTTCTTCAAGATCTGGATGATCTGTTCTTTAGTAAATCGCTTCTTCATGTGTCCTTCCTATCACGGGCGGACTCTACATGAAAGTGGAGGAGTTTTAGCGGCTCAGGTCATATAGCATGAAGCTTGAGCGGATTAAAAAGATCTACACCTCACGTGATTAACCTAGGTTAGATCTTCTGCAATACATCAAAGGCAATTACAACTATCAACGTCAACACAGCAACAACGGTGGCT
>Ga0209654_1002709_pt1 | contig 11733 bp, 8 predicted proteins | sample SaaInl1SG_22_DNA_FD_184646 | JGI IMG/M metagenome (GOLD analysis project Ga0209654, IMG submission 184646) | Marine microbial communities from expanding oxygen minimum zones in the Saanich Inlet - ESP_161SG_22_DNA (SPAdes) (version 2) | ecosystem: Environmental > Aquatic > Marine > Intertidal... | reverse complement strand
CCGATACAGGGGCAATAGAGCCTGCCCCGCTAAGCCCCCATAAAGAGGCCGGAATAAAGATACAGGCACATAGCCCGATCAGCAGGAAATGCCCGGAAATGCCCATCATATCACCGCCAACCAGTGCGCGCCGCCAGGCCGAGGCAAAGCCATATTGAAAACTCAAAAATACACCGCCCAACAGGCCGCCCAGCACAAATAGCCCAATGCCGGTCCAGCCTGTATCAAGGCTGACCAGCCCGGCAATGAAAAGGGCAATAGCGATAAAGAGTATGAGGCTGACCAGCTCAAATCCGCCGCCAACCTTTTTTGAGGAGGCGGTCGATATTGGTTTGGACGATGTAATGGCTTCTGACATAGCGGCCTCTTAAACGCAATTATTGAGCAAACAAGACTGGCAGGCAAGACTGGCAGATAAGGTTTCATCTGCCAGCCTTTTTAAGGTTAAGATACTATCGCTTGTCTGGCTGTCTAGCCAAGCAGGGATTTGAAGAAACCCTTTATCTTTTCCAGATTGGATTTACCGATTTCCAGCGGATTGCCTGCGGATGCTGTCCATTCCACCATAGAGCCATCATAGAGCTTTACATCCTTGCGCCCCAGCACTTCGGACAGGACAAACCAGTTGGTCGCCGCCCAGTGGCCGGTGTTGCAATAGCTGATAACAGGCTGGTCAGTGGCTATTTCTGCATAAAGGCTTTCCAGCTCTGTTACTGATTTCAGACGGTTGGCGCTGATATCATAGGCGGTTTCCTGAGACAGTAATTGTGCGCCGGGAATACGCCCTGCCTTAACCGCTTTTGGATGTTTGGCCTCGCCATAATATTGCGGCTCATTGCGGCCATCCAGCAGTGTGATGCCGCTATCGCTGCCAGCTGCCTGGGCAACATCTGCCATAGAGATATAGCCTTGTGGCTGGAAACGGGCGATAAAATCACCTGCTTCGGGGGCGATAGGCGCACCCTGTTCAATCCGGTTTGGATAGGCGGCCTGCCAGGCTGTATAACCGCCGTTCAGGATAGAGACTTTTTCATGGCCAAAAACCTTGAATGTCCAGTAAGCCCGCGCAGATGAGCCAAAATCAGTAGAATTTACCCCTGCCGGAATAAACACCACATGGCTATCTTGCGAGACGCCCAGCTTGCGTGCCAATGCCTGAAATTCTGCTTCAGATGGCAATAGGCCGACCACATCATCGCGGCCAACCCGCCAGCCATCTTTTAGATAATCGGAATGAATAGCACCCGGAATATGACCCTCCAGATAGGTCTCGTAACTGCCGTCATCCAGCTTGTTGCGCAGGTCAATCAGGACGATTTTTTCATCGCCCAGACGCTCTGCTACCCAGCCTGGCTCCACCAGAGGCTGGGCGCTGGCAGCACCTGCAATGCCAACCCATAACAGGGCGGCAAATAAAAATTGTTTCAAATATGCCCGTTTTAAATATGCCCGTTTTAAATATGCCCGGTTCAAATATGCCATAGCGACGCTCCTCAATATGTATTGGCCAGCCTGTCTGCCTGACCGAAAAGATGGGAAGAAAGATATAAAGGAGATAATAATTTTTTCTAAAAACCGCTATATTTACGGCTAAAATAAAAAATATATTTTAAAATTTATCCTCATATAGAGAATTATATTTTTCTAAAAGCAGTATTCCAGAAAAACTATTCTTTGTTGCAGAAAAGCCGGGTATCTTTTTTAAGGCTATTTTATGCCTGCGGGCAGAATGTGGTTATTCTATTTCTTGCCAGGGGGGGAGGGCGTCATATGTCGGCAGCAGATTTCTGGAATGAAAAATATCAGTCAGAGGCCTATATTTTCGGCAAACAGGCCAATGATTTTATTCGTGCGGTCACACCGCCTGCCCGCCCACAGCAAACCGCCTATGCCCCGGCCGATGGCGAAGGGCGCAATGGGGTATATCTTGCCGCGCAGGGCTATCAGGTAACCTCTACCGATATTGCCGATTTGGCGGTTGCCAAGGCAAAGGCACTGGCAGGCGAGCATCAGCTGGCGATAAATGCGCTGGTCGGCGATGCGCTGAACCCGCCTTTTGCCGAAGAATCCTTTGATCTGATAGCGGTATGTTTTATGCATTTCCGCCCGGCAGATAATCAGCTTTTTATGGCGGTGAATAAGCGCCTGTTAAAACCTGGCGGCCTGTTTATTCTAGAAGGATATACGCGCGATCAGATAGCGTTGACATCCGGCGGGCCAAAAGACCCGGAAATGATGTTTTCCGCCACAGGCTTGCGCGAAATATTTGCCGGCTATGATGTGCAATTGCTGCAAGAGGCGCGCCGCCAGCTAAATGAAGGGCCGCGCCATCAGGGCGAAGCCGCCACGGTTCAGCTATTGGCCCGCAAGCCGACTTAATTCTGGGCCGGCTTAATACTGGGCCGGCTTAATACTGAATAGACTGCAAAAGCCGAATGGTTAAAAATTGTGCATTTTTTGAACATATTCAAAAATAATGTGACTAAATTTATTAATCTGTTTATAATTGTCGGTGTTCCAGTCGAATTCTGGGAGAGACTGCCAAGCCGCTCTTTTTTAAAATAATGGGCAAAAGGCAGCGCCGAAGGAGCAGATGCCTCTAAATCTCTCAGGCAAAAGGGCCAGAATTCGTGAACAGTCTGGAGAGTGGTTGGCAGAGCCAGCCCACCGACGGGGATAACCGCCAGTTGTTGCGGGAAACTCTCAGGTTCCAAAGACAGACGAGGCAGGAAAAGGGGGCTGAAATATACTTTCAGCCTGCAACCTGACTGTCTGTTAAAGGAGCCAGATTTATGAAACATTTTGCAGTTATCGGTGCCGGGATTACCGGCATCACCACGGCCTGGGTATTGCGCCAGCGCGGCTATGATGTAACGGTGTTCGACCGTCATCGCTATCCGGCAATGGAAACCTCTTTTGCCAATGGCGGCCAGCTTTCGGCCAGCAATGCCGAGGTTTGGACAAATATCAACACCATTTTGAAAGGGCTGAAATGGCTGTTTAAGTCAGATGCGCCCCTATCGATGAATTTGCGCCCTTCCTGGCACAAATATAGCTGGCTGGCCTCTTTTGCCAGCCAATGCGGCAATTATGAAAAAAATACCGTCGCAACCGCCAAGCTGGCGATTGAATCGCGCCGCTATATGGCCGAATTTGCGAACGCCGCAGGGGTGGAATTTGACCGGGAAGATAACGGTATTTTGCATATCTATAAAAAAGAGGCCGATTTTGCCCATGCCCATAAGGTAACTGATATGTTGGCCAAAGCCGGGCTATTGCGCCGGCAACTGACCCCCGAAGAAGTGTATGAGACCGAGCCTGCCTTGCAGGCAAAGGTTCTGGGCGGCTATTTCACCGATAGTGATTTTACCGGCGATATTCATAAATTCACCAATGGCCTGGCCGAAGCTGCCCGCCATGCCGGGGTGCAATTTGCCATGAATACCGAAATAACCGACATCCAGCATGAGGGGGAGGGCCCGCATTTATTCTGGAAAGAGCTGGATGGCGAGGAAAAGGATAAATCGTTTGACGGGGTGGTGATCACCGCCGGCGTGATGAGCCGCAAGCTGGCCTCTGCGCTGGGCGATCGGGTGAATGTTTATCCGGTAAAGGGCTATTCTATCACGGTTGATTTGAAAGACGCGGCCTCACAGGCGGCTGCCCCCAGGGTTAGTCTGCTGGATGATGCGGCGAAAATCGTTACTGCCAGATTGGGCAGGGACAGGTTCCGGGTAGCTGGCACGGCCGAGATTAACGGCATTAACTATGATATACGGGCAGACAGAATAGCCCCGCTTACCCGCTGGGTGCAGGATAATTTTCCCGATATCTCGACCAAGACGGTTATTCCCTGGGCCGGGCTGCGCCCGATGATGCCATCGATGATGCCGCATATTGCCGCTGGCCAGAAAAAGGGCGTGTTCTATAATACAGGTCACGGGCATTTAGGCTGGACGCTGTCTTGTGTCTCTGCCCAGATGATAGGCGATATTGTCCATGCCAAAAGCAACCATCTGTAAGCGGTTGGTGGTGCGTATTTTAAACAAAATAAAACCCCTCTTTTAGTCTGAAGAGGGGTTTTTTTTAAAAAGGATGGCAGCACCAGCAACAAAGGTTATTTTGCCAGCCGCATCGCCACCTTGTCATAAATGCGATAGCCCAGCCATTTATGGATAAACAGCATCGGCTTGGCAAATTTACCCGCCACATAACGGGTCTTTGGCCGCGCGCTATGCAGAGCCTTGATAATCAGATCCGAAATCACTCGCGGCGGCGAGGCGGCCACCCCTGGCCCAAGTGTCTTTTTATAGCCCTCTACCATATTGGCATAAGGCCCATGGCCGGAATATTTTTCCAGAGAGGCAACCATCAACCCTTCAAATTCGGTTGCGATCATACCAGGTTTGATGATGACAATTTTCAGCCCAAAGGGTTCCATTTCCAGCCGCAAGCAATCTGACCAGCCTTCCAGCGCATATTTGGTCGCGTGATAATAGCTGCCAAGCGGGGTATAGAGGCTGCCTCCCATAGAGGAAATATTGAAAATCGCGCCGGATTTCTGTTCGCGCATCAACGGCAGGAATTTTTTGGTCAGCGCCACCAGCCCAAAGAAATCTACCTCAAACTGATAGCGGGCATCGGCCATACCGATTTCCTCAATAGAGCCATACAGACCAAATCCGGCATTATTGACCAGCACATCCAGCCGCCCCTGCTCGGTAATAATCTTATCGGCAACCGCGTCAATATCGCCCGCATCGGTAATGTCCATTTTTACAGGAATGATACCGTCTTTTTTCAGGTCATCCATTTTTTCAACGCGCCGGGCAGCCCCATAGACCAGATAGCCCTCGCTTTTTAATCGTCGGGCAAAATCCTTGCCCATACCAGAAGATGCCCCGGTGACCAGCGCAACTTTTGAAGCTTTCATAATGTGATTCCTTTCCAGAATAGATCAAAACTTCGTTTGGTGAGTTTTTCGACCATCGGGTCAGGCAATTTATGCTGGACAGCATAGGTGGCAACCGACTGAACCACTGCCTCGATAGAGGCGGTTATCAGGCCGACAGGGGCGGTGGTGATCACCTTGTCTGTCATGCCCTGTTCCAGCCGGGTAAACACCCTTGCCCAAATCCTCTCGCCTTCGTTTGTGATCTTGTCCCCAAGAAGCTGTGATGATTTCAATGTGTTCAATGCTTCCAGCTCAATCGGGTTGCGTATGCACCAGGCAGAAAAAGACATCCATATAGCCAGCAGAAACTGGTCAAGAGAGCGGTGTTTATCTGCCGGAACAAGAATATCGCGTGCCATACTGGTTTTGATATGCAGATAAACCGTTTCAAACAATATTTGCTTGGTAGCAAAATAATTGAACAGGGTTCCGTTTGAAACACCGGCTGTACGGGCAATTTTTGCAGTGGCGATACCCACCCCTTCTTCAGAAATAAGCTGGATAGCGGTTCTGAGTAGCATTGTTTGTTTTTCGCTCATTTTACGTACATATAACCTTTTGCCTTAACGCTCTTTATGGGGGCTGTTATAAGCCTGACTGACTGGTTAGTCAATCCCTATTTTAGGGGTCAAGGTAAGGGGGGCGGTGTTTCCTATCTATCCATCTGTTTTTGCAGCCACCCTTCCAGGGCGGACAGCAATCCGCCTACCGCCTTGTAATCGGCCATCGCCGGCGAAAGCTGGCGCAACCGGGCGGCAAGGCCAGCGATGGGCGATATATTATCCTGCCAGAAATCCAGCGGTGCCAGGCTGGTGCGAATAAAAAACATCACCGCCCCGCTGGCCGGCAATTTATAAAAATGCTGGGTTTCAATGCGCACAAAGATGGATTGTCCGGCAAGGGCGGGGACAGGGGCGCTCTTTTCGGGGGTAACCGCTTCTCTGTGCGGGGCATATAGCCGGTCATCTGTCTGCAGCGACCAGTTCTGGCGCCAGCTGATACGGCCAGCCTGCATGCTATTAAAAAAGCGGTTTACCGGCACGGCCAGCCGCTGGCTAAACTCGGGTACAGGGCTATGCAGCTCGGCCAGCGTCTTGCCCATCTTATCGGCCAGCTGCCAATGGCCGGGAAAGGCTAAAAGCCCGCCCTGTAATCGCCATTCGGTCTGGTTCTGGCTGGTACCTGTTTGCGGTATCACCAGCAGGACATCTTCGGGAATTAATCGGCAGGCAGATAAAAACCGGTTGCCAGCCTTGCCGGATTGGATATGGGGCGGCCTATCTTTTTGTTTGTCTGCGGCGCCTGGAACAGCGGCAATATCCTGTATCAGCATGGCGCCCTCAATCGCGGCGGCTTCGGCCGTTTTATGCAAGGCAAACACCGCTTGCCGCCATGTATCCAGCAGCCTGTTTTTCTCTGTCATCTGGCGTGTATACAGCCCGGGGATACCCAGCGGATCAGGCCCGCCCGGCGGCCAGCCAGGGGGGCGGCCAGCCCTCAGCCCCATGGATATGGGCGGGGCAGGGGTGAAGGGCAGCGGCATGTTGCCCCGGTTTTTGGCGCGCGATTTCTGTTCCATCGCCCCAGCCTATGCCGCCCGACCAAAAAGATAAAGAGGGGTAAAAAGATAGAGAGGGGTAATTGATAGAGAGGGGTAATTGATAAAATAGGGAAGGGGTTAACTGAAAATTCTTGAGATAAGGTTTACGATTTTTTAACGCTTCTTGTGTTAGGCTCTCTGCTTACAAATTATTTTGGAGGGTAAATGTCACAATTTGAGACAAAAAATATTGAGGTCAGGTTGAAGCTCAATCCTGGTGCAGAAGGGCGTACAACAGGCAATAAACGTGGCGATCAAATAGAGGTCGACATGAACGGAAAAGGGCTGAAGTGGTATCCGGAAAGCCAATTAGAACTTATCCCTTCGCAAAAAAGGCCATGGGACGATATTGAGGCAAACAGATTTTCCGGGCCGGATAAGTTGCGGACTTCTCTTATCCATATGCGTTTAACTGGTAGCCTGATAGATATGATTTATTCTATGGAGGCCACAAATACGGAGTTTCATCCGTATCAATTCAAGCCAGTTGTAAAAATGATAAATAGCCCATCGGGTAGCCTGTTAATTGCAGATGAAGTAGGGCTAGGAAAGACTATCGAAGCCGGGCTTATTTGGACTGAACTTTGCGCAAGATATGATTCAAAAAACCTTATTGTACTTTGTCCAACGTCTTTAATTCATAAATGGAAAGATGAGCTCGAAGAAAAATTTAATTTAGCTGCAACAATCGTCAAAGCAGATGACTTGCTGGAGATAATTAGTAGCGTTTCGAAATTAAGTCGGGGCGGTGTCTATATTTGCGCACGAGATAGCATACGTCCTGACAGAGGGTGGGACGGGGACGAATATGATTCAAGACGGGTGAAACAACAAAAACTGGCTTTAAAGCTGGATGAAATTTCGGAAGGTGAGCCAGTTTTTGACCTTTTGATAGTTGATGAAGCGCACCACCTCCGCAACCCGCAAACACAATCTCATAAGATAGCAGAGTTATTGAGATCAGTTTCGCAACATGCCGTATTTTTATCTGCGACACCGATTCATTTGAGAAATCGTGACCTTTACGCACAATTAAAACTTCTCGATCCGGGGGCTTTTACAAATCAGGCTGACTTTGAATCTCTTCTTGAGGCAAATAATCCTATTGTAGCGGCCAGCGAAAAAATTCTCCGTGCCGGCAATGCTGAGGGCGCGAAAGAGTTAATAAGCATCGCTCTTAAAAACCCCCTTTTGCAGGATTCAGAAGGTCTGAAAAATATTTTAGTAAGACTGGAAGAGGTCATAACTAAAGGTCATTTTGACCGCGAGTTACGTGCAGAATTTGCCGCGAAACTAGATACGGTAAATTTACTCGCCAATCTGGTTACAAGAACACGCAGGCGAGATGTAAAAGAGCTAGCGATAATAAGAAGAGTTGAAACTGTCAGAGCGCAGATGTCAGAACAGGAACGCGGATTTTACGATGCTGTTGGACAGGCTGTGACCGCATACGCACTTGAAAAAGAGATCAATCACAGATTTTTACTCGCATCCCCGCAAAGAATGATGACTTCTTGCATGTCCGCTGCTCTTTCGCATTGGCGCGCTAGCGGTTCAACAGAAATAGATGAAGCTCCGGACACGGTCTCGGAAACTTCTCCTGAGATTCAAGAGCGGCCTTTAGTCGAATTTATGCGAAGAAATACGTTAGACTGGAATCCTGAAGAGTTGAGGAAGTGCGACAGCAAATATAAAGCCCTAATTCGCACTATCACAGAAATAAAATCGACCTCTAAAGATGAAAAGATCATCTTATTTTCAGCGTTTATTCCTACGTTGGATTATTTACAGGAAAGATTGGCGCAGGATGGCTTTAACCCGATTGTTATTCACGGAAAAGTAAAAGACAGGAAAGCCTGTCTTGATCAATTTAGAGAAGATAAAAACATAGATATCTTGCTGGCCTCTGAAATTGGAAGTGAGGGGCTTGATTTACAATTTTGCAAAATACTCTTTAATTATGACCTTCCATGGAATCCGATGAAAATTGAACAACGTATCGGGCGCGTGGACAGATTTGGACAAACATCTCCATTTGTTGAGATACGAAATTTTATACATGAAAATACAATTGATGAACGAATTTGGGATAGGCTCTATGACCGGCTGAAGCTTTGCGAACAAGCTTTAGGTGGCTTTGAAGATATTCTTGGTGAATTGATCACACCACTTCAGACATCGTTATTAGAAAATATCACCCCTGAAGAACAGGGAAGACGCATTGAGCAGGCGGCTCAAGCGGCTGAACAAAAGAAAAAAGAACATGAAGCACTGGAAAAAGATGCGGCAGGTCTTATTGCGCATGGGGATTATATTTTAAATAAAGTTCGTGCGGCCTATGAGTTGAACAGATGGCTGACACCGCTTGACTTACAAAAATACATAATCAGTTTTTTTGCTCAATTCTATCCACAATCCAAACTAACAATTAATGCTAATGATCCCTCATTATGTTCCATTCGACTGGAGCAAAGACTTAAAGAGGATTTGCGAAAATTTTGCCAAGGGATAAGAGTTTCGCTTACCACAAATCTTTATAATGAGAGTTCTGCCGAAGTTTTGTTTGGCAGAACCTCTGCAGGTCACCAAAAGAAATTTGAGCTGATCAATCACCAGCATCCTTTGATCAGATTCGCAGCCGAAAATATCAGTAAAAACAGAGCAACAAGTCCAGCGATTAGTGCGACAATTACAAGAAACCATATTCTTCCAAAATTTAAGGATAGGCCGTGCCAGATTGAACCAGGATATTTTGTTCTGGCAGTGCAATTATGGTCTCTAGAGGGCGATATAACGCATATCGAAAAAATGGTATTTGGCGGCTGGGATGTGGATAAAAATAAAGCGCTATCGCACGAAGATGCAGAGATTTTAGCCGTTTGCCTTTTATCAAATGGCGAGAGATTGGGGCTCAATTGTGATAAGGCACGATTGGAAAAATTTTCTGCCATATCACAAAGTTTGTTCGAGAAACTGACTGAGGATAAATCAGATTTTTGTTTAGAAAATCAGCTGGAATTAAATGATAGAGCTGCATTTCAATTGCGGTCTCTAGACAAGCATCAAAGTAACCAGGAACACATAATTAACGATGTTTTGAACAGGCATTGGGAGGTTTTTAATACAAGCAAAAACGAGAAAGAGAAAACAAGACGTAAATCATTGATTGAGGCGCAGAAGGGTAAATTACGTGTGCTGAGAGAAAGAATGAAAGACAAGCGCCGCAGAATTGAAAATTCGAAAGAATTCACTTCGGAGGGTAGCGATGTCTCGGCCATTATCGTCAAAGTCACGCCATAAAAATAAATTCCATCTTCTATCAGACGCTTTGCAGGCAATTCTAGCAGTTTTGCCTTTTGCCTTTAAGGACAAAAATGAACCTGTCATTGAAGTTCAGGATAAAGTCGTCAAAAAACCTGTTGCGGCTGTCGCTAAAACGAAAGTTAAAGAGGATAGCAAGAAGCAAGCGGTAAAGAAAAAACAGAAAAACAGACCGCCAGAACAGAAAACAGCACAGGCAAAAACAAGGCGTTCTGTTTCGAAAAAAGCTGGTAAGGATAAGGTAAGGGAAAAAACACAAGAACAGCCTGTTTCCCAGTTAGAAGAAAGCTTACGCCCCTACACCGCCGTTGCCGCTACCACTACTGCACAGGATAATCAGAAGCAAAATTTTGAAGGAATGCCTCTTCTTCAAGCTTTTGAGAAAATGCAGAGAGATGATGGTGTTGAAGCGCCAGCCAGCTTGCCTGATAATTTCACAATTTCCAAAATAAAGGAATGGAATGATGAATATTCTGCGTCTTGCGCTCGCGTAATAAATAGAAATAAAGAAGTTTATCTTACGATTGGATTTGATTTTGGGACAAGTTGCGCAAAGATTGTCGTTCAAATAGCCTTTGCAGAAGAGCAATCTGTTGCATTTGAAGTGCCTGAATATTTTCAGGCAGATTCCCATCCGCATCTCTGGAAAACAGCTGTTTATTACAATCCATATCGGGGTGTTTTCACTCTGTTTCCAGAAAGAGATAGTATCCTCATAAAGAACCTTAAAACTTCTATGATGCAGGAAGGTCAGCAAGATTTATATCACGAGGGTAATATCGTTGTTAATGATAGCCAGGCTTGCGCCGCCTATATCGGCTTGTTACTTCGATGCGTCAAAGGGTGGATTTGCAAGGAAACATTATTTCCCATTGATTTAAATGATTGCAAAATCAAATGGGAAATTAATTTTGGTATGCCTGCGGCCACGCTGGATTCCTCTCACTCATCAGATGAATTCAGGCGCATGTTTGAAATTGCCTCTCGCATCTCTGAGAGCGATGAGGAGGTTTCTTTATCTTTCCTCAAAAAATTATTTTTGGATAAGAGAAAAGAACCCCTGATTAATATCAGGCCGGAAGTTGCTGCAGAAGCGATGGGACTTATTCGCTCAGAAATGGCCGATTATGGGTTTTATGTACTGATTGATATTGGCGCCTCAACATTGGATACATGTACCTTTAACTATTTTCGAAAAGACGCGTCTGAAAAGCAGGCTTTATATGTCGCTAATGTAGAATTGGTAGGCGCTGAATCTCCGAGGTGGCTGGAAACATTAAATCAATTGCTGGATTCCCCTATCTGCTGGAAGAAGTTAGAGACGGCTATTTATACTGCTATGGGAGACCCGATTGGATATACAAAGGAGCATCGTAATCCTCTCTCAAAGGTTTGGAATGGGAAAGAAAATTTGAGAATTCTGCTTGCTGGTGGGGGAGTGAAATCTAAAATTCATCAACTGCAACTAGAAAAGCTAGAGAAAGTTTTCTTAAATACATTGTCTATAAGAGAAATAGAATTTATAGATCCAATTGTGCCAAAAACATTGCAGTTAAGCTGTTCTGAAGATACGTATGATCGCCTGGCTGTCGCATGGGGCCTCAGTATTCATAGCACTGACTCTCCTGATACCTCTCTTCCTAGCGCCATGGAGGATTTTAGTGCGCCTAGAAGAGATGTTAGTGATGATTTCATCTCAAAAGATCAAATGTGAAAAATTCTAAAATTTTGCCTACCCTTTCGGTGTGGGCGGGTTGCCGGGGATAGGCAGGCCGCGCAACGCCTTGCTAGAGCGCATATATTGCGGGGCATAGGCCGCCTCATCCTCCAACGCTTCGGCCGCGTGCCATGCCCAGCG
>Ga0209654_1002707_pt1 | contig 11735 bp, 13 predicted proteins | sample SaaInl1SG_22_DNA_FD_184646 | JGI IMG/M metagenome (GOLD analysis project Ga0209654, IMG submission 184646) | Marine microbial communities from expanding oxygen minimum zones in the Saanich Inlet - ESP_161SG_22_DNA (SPAdes) (version 2) | ecosystem: Environmental > Aquatic > Marine > Intertidal... | reverse complement strand
AAGTGGGAGAGTAGTTTAAAAGAAGATTCTTCAGTTTAGATGTTTAATAATCAAAGTGTATCAGAATGAAGAGGTGTGAATGGATAATACATTCTCTATCGAATTTATAATTCAATTACTATATCAGTATTCTTTAAATGGAGGTTTCTTGTAGATGAGATAATACTTTTTTCCAAAATGGGGATCGGAGTGGTTTTTATATTGGAGTTAGTTTTTTTTCCTATGGAAAATGATAGAGTAATCTTAGGATTTTAATCTTTCAATCTCTTCTTGAATCATTTCGATGATTTCTTTTTGATTCATCTTTTTAGAAAAATAGAGTTTCTTCTCAAACTCGTTTTTTGGTTCAAAAAACCAAAAATCATCATTCCTGTATAATGAGGTGTTAGTTACAGTATGATACTCATCTAATACATCCATAAGTTTTGATTGTGAACCCCAATATATCCTTTTGTTCCTGTACTCACCATCTTTTTTCTCTAAATATGTGAAGTTTTCTAACCATATCCATTTACCACCTTTGAACTCACAATAATATTCATCGTATTCACCAGAAAGTTTGAGTAAATCTCTTTCTGTTAGTGAATTTTTTCACCTATTTAAAAATATTAATTAACTTACAATTAATTTAACTAAGTGTTTTGAGAATTGAGTATACTACATATAGGTTTAATAAACCTGACCTTATAAGTGAAAATGAATATTTAATTATCAAAAATAAATTAGTTACAGATCCTAACTTTAATCCATTTAAGATCGAAACCTTTTATTCAAAATTCAAAATTTTAATTTTGATTTACTCTATCGGATCACCAATTTCTTTTGGATTACTTCAAATAGATAACGATACTTTATCATTCATTGGTGGTGCTTTTCTCTTTTTTGCTTTCTTTGGATCATTTAGTATTATTCCTGAGTGGTTATCCTACCTCACTTACATTGGAAAATTTAAATTTTACCATTTTAATCTTATAAAAAAGATTAAAAAATCCAATGATTATGATCATTTTAAATCACTTGTTAGTTGATGTTATTAATTAAAAATAATCCATTTAGAACATTAGGTATTTCTTTATTCGACTCAGAAAAAGAAATCCAAAAAAAAATAACCAAAATAACAAGGTATACAGAGGTTGGTAAAGAGGTTTCTTTTGATTTAGATCTTGTAAAATTATTTGAGATTGATAGAAATCTTGAAAATATCAATAATTCAAAAAGAAAAATTGAAAAGCCTTTAACCAAGGTTTTACATTCCCTATTTTGGTTTTATCAATCAAATCATGTGGATGAAATTGGTTTTGAAAATTTATCCAATGGAGATATTGATAAAACAATTCAAATTTGGGAAAAGGTTGTTAAGGATGGGGAGGTAACAACAAAAAACTTTTCAACTCTATCTAACCTCAAAACCTTGTATTATATAAAGTATAATATTAATGGATTTGGTAAGGATTCATTTACAAGATATTTAGAATTAACAGGAAAGTTTTTCTCTAATGATGAATTTGAAAACTATTCGAAAAAAATCATTAATTCAGATAACACAAACCTTACAAATCTTGAAATTACTAAATCGTTTATAGATCAAATTTTATCCGAGATTAAACCATTTATTGATATAGAAAATGGAATTACTTATTCAGAAATAATTAACTCAATTAATTTTTTCTCCACAGAATTGAATGATTATGTTTCATCGAAAACTACTTCAACACCAACAAATAATATTGAAGTAAGAATAAATGAAACATCTGAATTAAGAAAGAAAAATCCATTAGATGGAATTCAATTTGGGAAATCTCTATTTGAACAATCACTTACTGAATTAAAACTCTTAAAAAAAATTCTGGGTTCAGAAGATGTTAAATATCAAATTTTAGCTGATAAACTATCAAACGAAATTCTACAATGTGCAATTGATTTTTTTAATAAAAAAGAAAACTGTGATAGAGAAGATGGGGTGGGTGCTCTTCAAGTTGTTGGATATGCATCAGTTATTTCTTGTGGAAATCAAATAAAATCACGAATAAAAGAAAATGAGGATTATTTAAAGGATTGGGTAGAAAATGCACCAGATCGTGAAAAATTAAATCAAATAAAAAATGAGTATGATTTTATTCAAGAAGTGTTATCTAAACCTCTCAAACATATAGATGATGACGACCCTATTGAAAAAATGAAATTTATTGATTCATGTGAATCCATCGTATCTCAGTGTAAAATCAAATTAGAAAGTATAAAAAATACATTAGGAGAACAAGATGAATTATACATTAAAACGAGTAGTGAGGTTGTTCAAGTTGTGGTTGCTTTGATGGTGGAATATGTAAACACTACTGCACCAGTTGTAGGTGTTGAACTGAGAAGTGTGAATGTTCTAAAATCATTAATTCATTTTAAAATGGATAGTAATACTCGAGAGAGATTTGTTACAAACAAAACCACTTTGGATAGACTTTATTCTCAATCAAATAAATCATCACAAGGATGTTATATAGCAACCATGGTTTATGGTGATTATGATGATCCTAATGTAAAAGTTCTTAGATCTTTTAGAGATGAAAAACTTAATAAGAGTTTTTATGGAAGAAAGTTCATTCATTATTACTACAAATATTCACCAAAACTTGTAAATAGATTGAAAGATTTCAAAACCATAAATTCAATTATAAGAATGATTTTAGATAGATTCATTTTAATACTCAAAAAATATGATTAGAAAAACGATCTTTTTTTTATTCCTAATTCCGAAACTATTATTATCTCAAATAGATTCTACAGATTATAAAATTCAATTAGATTCTTTGAAATTTGAATTTTATCAAAAATTAGATTCTATTAATGAATCAAATATTCTTCGTTTAAATGGATTAGAAAAAAGTATAAAAAGAAATTCTCAGATTTTGATCAGAATTAACGATTCTATCATAAAAAACATGAATCATATAAATGAACTAAATCAGAGTAAAGAAAAAGTTATAAATGATATTAATATTATAAACTCTGATGTTGGTGATATAAAGAATAAATTAAATATCACATCTAAAAAAATAGATAGTGAGGTTCTAAGTATTAATGAAATTCTTGATTCTAATTCAACAATAGATATTCTGATTTTTCTTTCAATTTTTATTATCGTAATAATTTCTTTCTTGGTTTTAAGAAAAAAGTTCAAAATAGATAGTACAATTGTAGAAGAGAAGATTATAGATACTAGAAAAAAACTTGAGAATCAAAATATAGAATTAGATAAAAAACTAATCGAGTTATATAACACTAGATTAGAAAAAGAAAAAGAAACCAGGAAAGATGATAATAAGGTTGATCATTCATTATCTCTTAAAGTAGCAGATGAAATTATTAGAATGGAAAAGAATCTACAAAATATGTCCAGTGAAACTAAAGGAGTAAAACAATTAGTTAGAGCATTAAAAAGCATTAAGGATACCTTTAAAATAAATGGATATGAAATTGTTGAAATGATTGGTAAACCATACAAAGAAGGAATGAATACAGTAGCAAATTTTGTTCCTGATGAAAATTTGGAAAAAGGACAACAAATAATAACAAGAATTATAAAACCTCAAGTGAACTACAATGGTGTTATGATACAATCATCACAAATTGAGGTTAGTGTTTCAGAATAAAATAAATAGATATGAGTAGAATAAAAATTGATTACGGAATAGATTTAGGAACAACCAATTCCGCTATAGTGAGAATGGAATCTGGGGTTCCAGTTATCAAAAAAACAGATCTTCAGTCAGATACTATGCCTTCTTGTGTTTATTTCAATAAAAAGAAATCTATATCAGTAGGGATGACTGCATTTAACTCTTATAAAAGAGATAAATTATCAATGATGAAATCCTTTGATGTTAGTGAATCAAATTCATTTATTGAATTCAAAAGAACCATGGGTACAGATAAAACCTATCATAGTTCTAATATGGAAAAGGACTTTTCCTCTGAAGAGTTATCCTCTGAAATCCTAAAAAAATTAAAATCATTTATTAATGATGAAGAGATAACAAGTGTTGTAATAACAGTTCCTGCTAAATTTAACACTACTCAGATTGATGCTACCCAAAAAGCTGCAGAATTAGCTGGTTTTTCCCATGTTGAACTTCTACAAGAACCAATTGCAGCTTCAATGGCATATGGTTTAAATCCAGATAAATCAGATGGATATTGGATGGTGTTTGATTTTGGAGGAGGTACTTTTGATGTAGCTTTAATTCGAGTCGAAGATGGTATTATCAAAGTAGTAGACAGTGAAGGAGATAATTATCTTGGTGGTAAAGATATTGATTATTCTATAGTTGATGGTTTGATTATACCATATCTTAAAAATGAATATAAAATTGATCAAATTTTAAACGATAGTGGAAAAAAAACAATTTTAAGAGATGCTATGAAGTTTTTTGCTGAACAAGTGAAAATCCAACTCTCATTTAATGATTCATACGATATTCTTACAGATTTGGGTGATATTCCTGGGAGTGATGATGAAGGTGAAGAAATAGAATTAGATTTTACTATAACAAGAGAAGAGTTTAAAAAAGTTGTTGAGCCCGTTTTTCAAAAAGCTATTGATCTTTCTATACAATTAATTAATCGAAATAATATTTCCTCATCTGATCTCTCTCAAGTACTTCTTGTTGGTGGTCCAACCTATTCTCCTATTATTAGAGATATGATAAAAAATCAGATCTCATCAAATGTAAACACTTCAATTGATCCAATGACAGCGGTTGCCTCGGGTGCATCTTTATTCGCATCTACAAGAGATATTCCTAATAATTTTCAAAAGAGGGACAAATCAAAACTTCAATTAGAATTAAAATATGATTCTACTTCTGTTGAAATGGAAGAATTTGTAACTGTAAAGGTTTTGAGAGATCAATGTGAAGGAGATGTTCCAAATAAGTTATTTATTGAGATAGAGAGAACTGATAAAGGATGGTCAAGTGGAAAAACACAGATTGAGAATGATGCAGATTTAGTTGAAGTAATTTTGAACCCAAGTAAATCAAATAACTTTTCGATCAAAATTTTTGATGAAAAAGGAAGTGTTTTAGAATGTGAACCCAAAGAATTTACAATCATACAAGGTTCCAAAGTTGGAGATTCAACCTTGCCAAATAATATAGGAATAGAAATCAAAGATGTTTTTAGTGGTAAAGTAGGGTTCAATACAGTTCCTGGATTAGAAAAAAATAATTCAATCCCTTGTGTAGGAAAGACTCCTCCTCTTAAGACTCAAAAACAATTAAGACCAGGCATCAAGGATGATTATATTAAAATTCCTATTTATGAAGGTGAATATGGTTCTGAGGGAACTAAAGCTATCCATAATACATTAATTAAAGAGGTAATTATATCAGGTGAACAGATTCCTAAACTACTTCCATCAGGATCAGAAGTAGAACTCACATTTAATATTGATTCATCAAGAAGGATAAAGTTTGAAGCTTTTTTTCCTTATTTAGATGACACTGTAGAACTAGACATAGATAGAACTATAACAACAATTATTTCATCTGAAAATCTTCAAACTGAAATTTCAAAAACAAAGAACCAACTAGAAATTTTAGGAGAGGAAAATAATTCAGAAAATATCCAAACTTTAAAAAGTGAAGTAGACGAACTAAAAAACATGTTGGATAATGGAGGAGATGATGAAGATAACAGAAACAAAACTTTAGAAAAATTAAGAGGAACATTAAAGAGGATAGATAAAGAAGAAGAATCTTTAGAGTGGCCTAATGTGGAGGAGGAATTAAGAGATTCTCTCGATAGATTAAAGGATACAAATTCCAAATTCGGTAATGAATCTTTAGAGGAAGATATTTCAAAGATCTCTCAAATGGTTGAAAAGGTAATTCAAGAACAAAACACAAAAACAGGTAGAGATTTAATTGATCAAATTAGATCGTTGAATTTCAAACTTATAGATGAGGGAGCAGGTGTAGCACTTGAAATTAATATCATCAAGGGATTTGATGATAATTTTAACACTCATGGTTGGTCTAATCCTACTGAAGCTAGAAAACTGATTGATTCAGCTAAGAGTATAATTAACTCTAACCCTACAAAAGACAAACTAAGATCTATTGTTATAAAATTATATGGTTTACTTCCTGATGTTGATAGTAATCTTGAAACAAATGATGATTCTATTTTGACAAACTAAATTTCATATTTAATGAGGTTGTTAAAAAAAGGAGAAGTAATAAATGAGACTTATGAAATCAAATTATTCATTGGAGAGGGTGCTTTTGGTCAAGTTTATAGTGTAAATCATAAGTTCTTTGGTATTCAAGTTTTAAAAGTTTTCAAGAATGAATATGTTGAAAATACGGATATAAATACCATAGTTAATGAAGCTAAAATATTATCCAAATTATCACACGAAAACATTGTTAGAGTTTTCGAAGTAAATAGTTTCTCTAAAAACAACAAAGAACATTTTTTTATTACAATGGGTTTTGTTCATGGTGAAACATTGAGTGACTTGTTAAAAAGAAAAATTTCTTTAGATCTAAACACATCAATTAAGTTTTTTGAGGATACCTTGAAAGGATTAAGTAAAGCTCACTCAAACAAAATAATTCATAGGGATATAAATACAGATAATATTTTAATCTCTTATGAAAAAGATGACCCAAAAGCTTTATTATCAGATTTTGGATTATCTCAGGATTTAAGTAAATTAGGAAATATCTCTGGTGTTGCAGGAAGGTATATTTATTTTGCACCAGAATGTTTTTCAGGTGTTTATCTACCAACTAGTGATGTATTTTCATTGGGTATGGTTTTTTACAAAATGTTAACCGGAGTATTACCATGGGAAATAGTTTACTCAAATGATGAAGATGAAATGGTGAACAATATATTTTCAAGTAGAAAAAAAGATGTAGTGAAACCTTCATTCTTCAATGATGATATCTCAAGTGGACTTGATAAAATAATTTTAAAATCAATTTCACTCGATATTGAAAATAGATACAAAAATTCTTCTGAGTTTTTAGAATCATTAAACAAAATATAATCTTAATATGGAAACAGTTGAATTCAAAAAACTTTTATTTAAAACTGCTTTTTGTGTAATGGCTTGTGATGGAGATATTGATGATCTTGAATTACAAGAAATGGTTAAAATAGATAAAAACACATCTTATTTTAACGATATAGACTTAAGTGAAGAGTTAGATATACTTGTAAAAAGAGTAAAAAAAGAAGGTAAAGGGTTAATCAAAGATCTTTTCAAATTTTTGAGAGAGACTAAAATTGATATAGTTCAAGAATTACTATTGATTGAGATTACTATTAGAATGATTAATGCTGATAATAGGGTAGATGAAAACGAGGTAAAATTTCTGAATTTATTAAGATCAAAACTTGATGTGGATGATCAAATAATTTCTGATAGATTTGGTTCTGTCCCATATTTAAACATCTCTACATTTGATAACTTGGAAATTGATCAAGAACAAAAGAGTTTTATTTCAAATGTAGAATTACCCCAAATTAAAGATTTTGAAGATTTAAGTATTAATAGTAAAAAGTGAAATTATTTGTTAGACAGGAAAATAGATGGGAGTCAAACCCCATAGCAAAAATACTTTTCTATATACCAGCTTCAATAATTAGTTCTTTGTTAGTTATTCCCCTTACAATTTTAAATCTTCCATTACTTGTTTTCAATAAAAAAATTCAATTATTATTTCTGAAATTTTCGTTTTATGTTCAACATATAGTTAGTTTAAGTTTTTGGTATTTTTACTGAATTATATTTTCCTGAAACAATGAATTTTCCGATTTGGATTGAGTATCCTATTTGTTTAGTATTTGTATATATAGGATTTAAAAAAACAATTGATGGTTTAGTTATTGAAAGTGTTGAAAAACAAAAGTTAAATATGAATATTAAAAATTGAGTTAATTAAACATAATTGATATTTAGGAATTACCCTCATCAGTAATGGTGGGGTTTTTCTTTATATAGAACTCATAAGAATCCAAAAGAATCAATGGGATAGATTGATATACTTCTAATAAGAAACCATCTCTAAACACCCTATAAATAAGTGTAGAGATGTTTTAATAAATTTTTACCTTGATTGAAAAAATTCCTTAGTATCCAGTTCGTCTAATTTAATAGTGCAACCAATACAATGTAACTTCATTTATTCCTTTAGGAAAATTAATTGATTGAGCAGGTTTATTTTCAAAGAGATATGTAGCTAGGCCTGAAACTATTTGATTAGGAGCAATTTTTATAGTTTCTTTTTTTCTTGTAGTAGAGAAACTTTTACTATAAGTAATTGGTTCAAGATATAAGTTTTTATCTGTTTTATTATGAATTAAAGACGATTGATATTTAGAATTAAAGTCCCAAACAGATTTTAAATCATTTTCATTTTCAGAAATAGTTGCTTTAATTTTTTCATCTCCAAAATTATTTAAAACATAAATTTCATTGTTTTTAATTCTATCATTAACTAGTTGAACTACCCTAGAACCTGATTCTCTCTCTGTTATATCTACTCTAATTTTTTTATACTCAATTTCATTAAATTTATTCAAATTTATTTTAACAGGATTTGTAAACGATCCTTTTTCCATATGGTTAAAATCAGTAAACAACGTAATAGTTTGATTTTCATTTGAATATACTGTCATTACTTTTTTTGTTGATATTCTAACTATGTCTTCATTGTTCTTTCTAATTAAAACGCCTGTTATCAATAAAAAAACAAAAATTACTAACCCTACCACAATACTTTTTTTACTCATATTTAAATTATTTTTTAGTTTAATATATATTTTATTATGTTAAATCTAACATGAGTTATTTACAAGATTAGGTTTCATGTAACTGATAAAATACTTTTTTCCAAAACTACTCTCGGGATGGTTTTTTATTGGAGTCAATTTTTTTTACTGAGGAAATTTATAAAGTGATTTTAATTGAAGAATATCCCTCTAATTATCCCCCAAATCCAAAATAATAAAATTCCTAATCCTATGATGGAGAATATAGGATTTAAAATTTTATCTTTTCTTTTTTGTGACTCAATCACGTGTTTGGGAATTGGATATAAATCTTCAGAAGTTAATTGTTGAAAATGATTATTAACTAAATTCCATATAAACTTTTCAAACTTACTCTTCGGAACAATTGTTTCTCTTGATTCATAATCTTTATCTATTTCTCTATTTAAGTCTACCTCATGAAAATAAAGAACTTTTAATTGTGTAATTATGTCTGTTGATGATTTACTATTAAAAATTAAATTTTCTAAGAATTGATATTGGTCTTTGAAAATCTCCTCTTGATAAATCTCAGATGAATAGGATGGAGGTGGTGGTAATTGTTTTTTAACACAGTATTTTAGATAAGGACATGACCTTTCTTTTAATTCTTGTACATCAACTGATTTTAAATCACCATCCATATCTAACTAATTTAGAAAGAAGTTCTATACCCTATAAGTTTTTATTTGTTCATATTTTTCATTGCTTCCAATAATAATTTTGAATCTTTTTCTGCTGGTATTTCATCGCGATGAAAAAAACCTTTTGGAACTTTATTTGAGGTTTTTAATGAATAACAATTAACATAAATTTTATTTAGTTTCTCACCTCCTATCGAATATAAATTATATACATCAATATGACCTTGAATATTTGGTGATGAAGTTGATGATGCAATAGGATCTGTTTTAGGTCTTTTAGATCCAATTTTACTTTGATCACCCTCTGACGTTCTAACAAATTCTACAGGGTTATAAGTAATAGTAACTGATCCTGATTTTGAAGTATATTCATATCGTAATTTATCCATATAGAAAGGTAAATTATCAATTCCATAAACAGGAATTGGATTAGATTTAACTAATCCAAATTCACCTTCCCCTTTTGGATTTTCATCTAGTAAAGAAGGATCATGATTTGATGAAATAATCATTTCATGCATAAGACTTCTACTTTCTTTTAAGGTTGTTTTCTTTCTTAATTTTTCAAAGTAGATTTTATTTTTTTCTTCTGTAGTTTTTTTTCTAAATAAATCGAATAGACCCATAATGTATTTTAATTAAATTTCCACTTCTTTAAATTAATTTCTGATTCTAATAAATTCTCAATATTATCTGGTAGATCTTCATAAAAATTAATCCCAGTAATTTTTTCAATTGAATCTACTTCAACAACAAATGATTCTAATTTAAAATTAGACTTTTTGTTTGGTGCTAAAAAACCAATCATACTATTTTTATCAAAAGAGTATACTATTTTGTAAAATTTAGAAGGTATAGTGACTTTATTAGACCCTATGGAACCTAAATTTTCATACAAAAGGATTCCTCCTGTTGTTATGAAAATTTCACCTTCTCTTCCCCAGTCTCTTACTAATTGTTCTAGTTTTCTCCAAATTCCTCTATTGAAATCTGGATTTTGAGGTGATATATTAGACATAAGAAAAGATTCTCTCATAGATTCATCACTATATTTCATGTCACCTGCTGGTACCAGATGACCTCTATCATATCCCGATCCTTTGTAATCTTCTAATTCAGAAGATCTAGTTGACACTAAAGTATCTACTTTAAATGATTCAATTCTTGGATTAGATCCCTTTAATAGTATGGGATTTAACTTATAGTGAACCCAATTTGCCTGTTCATGCAATTCGTTATACGATAGTGTATAATATTTATGTTTTATTATTTCTCCCTCAGATTCAGGGAGATATTCTTGTGAGAATATATTTAAACATGAAATAAAATAGAATAAAATATATTGTTTAATCATCCATTAATTGTTTTAGTTTAATCTTTGATATTTCACTATAAATTTCAACTAACCTTCTATTTCTATCTCTATTTTCTTTAAGATATTCTAAAAAGTCTTTTAAACCAATAATACTATATTATATTTTTAACTTCATTCATAAATTTTTTACCAAACCAATTTTCAATACTTTCTAATTCTCTTCCCTCATCTTCAATCATCCTTCTTATATAACCAACATATTTCTTGTCAAATTCAATCTTAAAATTTTCACTTAATAATTTATATAAACCATCATCTACAAATCTTTCTTTTATAATAAGTAACTTTCTATCTTTTATTTCTCCTTTTAGATTTTTGAATTTTATAGGTATAGGTATTTTCTTACTTAACTCACAAATTTTTTTATAAGATGATATTATACTCTCTTTATTCTCACCATATTTTTTATATAATGGAATTAAGTTTTTTTTATCCTCCTTCTTTTCCCTAAATGTTTCAATTACATCCTTAATTAAACTCATAATCTAATATTTCATTAATACAATTTAATTAAAAATTATACTTCAAAAATTGAATTCAAAGTGTTGAATAATAAAATTATTATAAATACCCCTTCAAATCATACCCCACAAAACTCCTTCCTAACTTATCACATACTCTTCCAGTAGTTCCACTACCCATAAAAGGGTCTAATACAAATTCAAACTCTTTTGAAGTTTGAAGTATGGGTAGAGTGATTATTTCTTCGGGGAAAGGAGCAGGGTGTTCTCCTTCAATATCTAATTTTTGATTTGCCACCGAAGTTCTCACAATATCCTCATTCCAATAATCACCCATATTCTTTCCCTTAATGTTGGGTAGGTATGGAGAAATGGAATTTGAGTACTCTCCATTTACACTTCTGTGTCGAGGTGGAAGAGAAGGTTTAGTTTTAT
>Ga0209654_1002706_pt1 | contig 11749 bp, 16 predicted proteins | sample SaaInl1SG_22_DNA_FD_184646 | JGI IMG/M metagenome (GOLD analysis project Ga0209654, IMG submission 184646) | Marine microbial communities from expanding oxygen minimum zones in the Saanich Inlet - ESP_161SG_22_DNA (SPAdes) (version 2) | ecosystem: Environmental > Aquatic > Marine > Intertidal... | reverse complement strand
CAATCCTCATGGCCATAGGTACGGTGATTGCGATGGTGACAAGAATTCGTAGATCGTGAAAATTGCACTCATTGGAAAAGGGAACCTAGGCACACACCTCTACCAGGTGTTGAATGAGAAAGTCGACCTACAATGGTACGGCCGAGATTTCCCCAATTCCATTGATGCTAGTATCGTTATTGTATCGATTAGTGATAGTCAAACTGCCAAAGTTTGCGCTCAAATAGATGCTCCACTTGTAGTTCATACTGCGGGAGCTCTTTCTATGCTTGATCAAGACAACGCAGGTGTCTTTTACCCGCTCTACAGCTTTACCAAAGATGCAGCAGTCGATTGGACACAAATCCCGTTTCTCATAGAAACTTGTGATGCTCAGCACATCGGTAAACTAGAAAAATTAGTCCATGCCATTGGCGCCAAACAATACCACATTACTAGCGAGCAACGCACTAAGCTTCATGCCGCCGCTGTGATGGTAAACAATTTCACCAACCACTTATACACCTTGGCCCAAGAGCATTGCCAAGAGTATCAATTGCCTTTTGAAGTATTGCATGCTATTATGAAGCAAGGCCCAAACAAGGCGATAGAATTGGGACCACAAAATGCCCAAACAGGCCCTGCAAGCAGAGGCGACCAAAGCACTGTAAATGCTCATTTGGAGCAAATAAACAATCCTCTAACCCGAGAGTTGTATTCATTATTAAGCGAAAGCATATTCAAGCGCAATGAACTATAAAGAGATTTTCAAAGACATTACCACTGTTGTCCTAGATGTAGACGGCGTTCTTACCAACGGAGATATCATATTAATGCCAGGCATGCAGCCTGTAAGAAAGATGAATGCTAAGGACGGCTATGCCATGCAGCTCGCGGTAAGAAACGGCATTCGAATGGCCATCATTACTGGTGGCAGATCTCCTGAGGTCAAAGAGCGCTTGAACGGTCTTGGGATTACTGATGTGTATCTTGGCGCATCATCTAAAATGGAATCCTACGAAGACCTGAAGATGTGTTATGATTTAAAGGATGAGGAAATCCTATACATGGGGGACGATTTACCAGATTATGATATCATGAAAATCGTAGGGCTAGCCGCAGCTCCGCAAGATGCTGCCCCTGAGATTAAAAGCGTTGCAGATTACGTGAGCCCCATAGATGGAGGTCGCGGTTGTGTGCGTGATGTCCTTGAACAATTGTTGAAAATCCAAGGTAAATGGGCACGTCACGAGGATAGAACGTGGTAACTTTGTACTGAGTAAATAAACTCAGTGTGTTACAGAAAGAAGAACGAATAGAATTGGAGCAGCGATTGGACGAAGTTATTTCGTCTATCACCATTCTTGAATCTACCTATCCAGAACACCCTGCACTCTACCATCTGCGAAGCGAACGCAAGTGGATGGAGCAACGACTCAAAAAAACTTTTTGGTACCAACTCAACTGGAAATTACAAACGGCTAGAGGTGCTTTGCTAATGAGCACCCTTGGGTTTCGTATTTGGTTCCTCACAAGAGTTCGAAACAATGGACCATTACGACTGATGATCCTCACCGTTTTCATGTTTCTATGTCTTGCTGTTGCCGTCTTCTTTGTAGGCCGTCAAATCTTCGGCTGGGACTTCAATAAAGGCGGCGATAGTCCAATAGACGAATGGGCTTTGGACCAATTAAGTAAATTCTGGCGCTGGATCAAAAAGGCTTTTGATTTCTCCTGAAGTATCTTCGGAAAAAATTTACGCTAATGAAGCTTCATAAAGAGCTTGTTTTAGGTTCCAAAAGTCCTAGACGTGCAAGTCTACTGAACGAAATGGGATTCGACTTTTCAGTTATTGTCACCCAAGCGGATGAAAATGCACCCTCACACTTAAATGGTGAAGAAACAGCCATCTGGATTTCCGAACAAAAGGCACGCGCGTTGCAACCACTTTTAACGAAGAACCAACTAGGCATCACTTCTGATACGGAAGTTTGGCTAGGAAATAGACGTTACGGAAAACCCGCAGATGAAAACGAAGCTAAGGAAATGATCAGGTCTTTAAGTGGCAAAACTCATGATGTCATCACTGGACTAACATTAACAACTGTAAGTTCCATTAAATCGTATTGCTCGACCGTTAAAGTGACCTTTGAAGTGCTGACTGAAGATGAGATTAATCATTACGTTGATCAATTCAAGCCACTAGATAAGGCTGGTGCCTATGGCATACAGGAATGGATTGGTCATACCATGATAAGCTCCATTCACGGAGAGTACAATGCGGTAGTAGGTTTGCCTACTTCAACACTCTACAAAGCTTTAAAAGATTTCGCTGAATAATTAAGCGATCTCGGTTACTGGCAAATCTAACATCCAACCGTAGGTATCTTCGCTTCTTCCCAAGCGGATATCGTTCAACAGTCTTTTGATTTCCATCGCTTTGCCGTCAGTAAGAACCGGAATGTTGAAGTTCTCACCATTATAACCAATAGTATCAATCTGGCTTACTACGGCTGCGGTACCCATACCAAAGGCTTCTTGGAGTTTACCTTCACGCGCCGCACTTACTATTTCCTCCACAGAGATTGGACGCTCTTCAATGGCCCAACCCTGATCTTTAACCAACTGAATAATTGAACGACGAGTAACTCCAGCTAAAATGCGATCAGTTAGTGGCGGAGTTAAGAACACCCCGTCTATCAAAAGCATCAAATTCATGGTACCACTCTCTTCGATGTACTTGTGTTCTTTGTGGTCGGTCCAGATTACTTGATTATATCCTTCCTTAATAGCCTGAGCCGTAGGATAGAAAGAGCCACCATAGTTACCTGCTGCCTTCGTGTAGCCGATACCTCCACCCGTAGCACGGGTATATTCTTGCTCGATTTTCACCTTCACGCTACCGCTGTAATACGGCCCTACTGGACACGTGATGATACAAAAGGTGTAATCGTCACTTTGACGTGCCGCAATAAACTCTGAAGAGGCGAATAAGAATGGACGAATGTACAAGCTGTGGTCCTCTGCACTTGGTACCCAATCAGCATCGATCTCGAGTAATTTCTTCAGACCTCCCATGAAAATCTCCTCAGGAATCTCAGGCATCATGAGACGCTCTGCACTCTTGTTCAAACGGGCAAAGTTATCTAGGGGACGGAACATGCTGATACCACCATCATCCTTGCGGTAGGCTTTCATTCCTTCAAAAGCGCTTTGACCGTAGTGCAATGCGTGTAACCCGTAAGAAAACTCTAACTGACCAAAAGGACGGATTTCAGACTCTTGCCATTGACCGTTCTTGAAATGACAAACGAGCATGTGATCTGACATATGTTTTCCAAATGGGAGGTTTGAAAAATCAATGCTAGAAATACGGCTCTCTTTGGTCAATTCTATTTTCATATTCTGTTTTCTTTGGAACTACAAATGTACTAATTTTGAAGGTGTCAAGTACTTTAACATCGCACCAACAACCTCAGTTTAAGGTCGATTTAACTAATTATTCAAATGAAGCATTTACTATTTGCAAGCCTTGCAACAATCGGTCTTATTTCTTGTCAATCCTCTAATTCTGGAGACGAGATTTCTAATGAAACTATAACTCAGGCATATATGAACTTCGGAGATAGTACGTTCTCCGTTGATGGCGCCCTTAGTGCATCTGCCCTCGTAGAAGAATTCCAAAACACTGGGGACACGCTTTTTGGTACAGTTGCCGGTGAAATTACTAAGGTATGTACCGTTAAGGGATGCTGGATGGCTACTGCTATTGACTCTAACGAAAACCTTTTCGTTGATTACGACTACGAATTCTTGCTGCCAACAAACAGCCAAGGTCAAGAAATGGTCATGACTGGTTTTGCCTATTGGGACAGCACTACAGTCGCTGAGCTCAAGCACTATGCCGAAGATAGAGGCGCAACAGAGGAAGAGATTGCTGCAATCACTGAACCAGTTGGAGAAGTAAAGTTCAAAGCTACAGGTGTTAAAATCCTCGTTCCAAGTGAAGAATAAGGCCTTTACGGTTCTCGCTATAGGCCTATTCATTGTCGCCTGTTCCTCCCCTGCGAAAGAGCCGAAGAAAAACAGCGGTTGGAAGCCTGAAATGGACCAACCCAGCGAGCTGGCTTCCATTATGCGAGAGCTTCACGATGAGGCAAAGCAGCGGAAATCTACATTGGAGAAAGGAGAATTGGCAGAAGCAAATTCGCAGCTAATCTTTCAAATGATCACCGCTGAGCCAACAGAGCCACACATGGTCGGACCGGCTTTTGAACCGCATGCAAAAGCTTTTATCGCCAGCTACGGGCAACTAAACACCGCCACAGATGTGGTTACGCAGATTGACGCACACAACAATCTTGTAAAAAGCTGTGTTGCTTGTCATATGAACTTTTGTCAGGGACCTATCCCACGCATTGAAAAGCTGTACATCCAATAATGAAGCAAGCCAGCCCACGTAATTTCACCACGTCCTCTGACGGTAGTTTAACTATGTGGGTCCCAAAGCTTGATGAACATTACCACAGCATTCACGGAGCTAAAACTGAAAGTCAGCATGTTTTCATTGACGCGGGACTTGCTGCGATTGATAAAGATGCTATTTGTGTTCTTGAAGTGGGATTAGGCACGGCATTAAATGCCAAGCTCACCCTAGAACAAAAAGGCGATAAGGTCATCGACTATTATGCCCTTGAAAAATTTCCACTAAATCCGAGCGAAATCAAGGAGATTAAAGCGATGGGACATGAAGCAGAGGCGGAAATTTTAGCGGTTAGTCCCGGGGAAAAGCAGGAAATTGTCCCTGGTTTCCAATTTGAATTAAGCACAAAAGATTTACGCGAATTTAAAGTTGAACAACCAAGGTTTGACCTCATTTATTTTGATGCCTTTGCCCCTTCTGCCCAGCCTGAACTTTGGTCAGAACAGATATTTCAGAATATGTACGATGCACTTCTCCCAGGCGGGGCTTTAGTGACCTATTGTGCAAAAGGCGTTGTGAAGCGCACGATGAAGGCAGTTGGGTTCGAAGTTGAGGCACTGCCCGGTCCACCGAGAAAGAGAGAAATGACCCGCGCATGGAAGAGATGATCAAATTCAATGCGCGTTGCTATGCGCTCATACGCTCTAATCAAAATAGAGTGTTGGTCATGATGGAGCGCTGGCAAGGCGTAGATCTCAATAAATTCCCAGGAGGTGGACTCGAACTTGGTGAAGGATTACTCGAATGTATTTATCGTGAGATCGATGAGGAATTCCAAGAGAGTGAACACCTCAGTTATAGACATCTATTCACACCCACAGAATGCTTTGCTTCGAGGTTTAAGCCCAACGAGCAACTCTTGCTGAATTACTTCACAAGCCAAGCGTTGGCCAAAGAGGAGCTCTGGAAACTGATTCCGGGAGATAAAAATCTATTGGGTATGAAATGGCTCGAGCTAAAAGCCGAAAACGCTGAGTGGTTTACCCTTGAAAGCGATCGGAAGGCCTTTTTGACCCTTTTAGAAGCCTAGTCTCCTACCTGCGATTTCCTGAATTTTATGGTAAAGTAATTCCGGCTTTTTTGTTCGCCAATCGATGAAGTCCAAATCACCGCCTAGAATAAAGAATTGATCCAAACCGTACATGCTCAATTCATTTTGAACATGCTCTCTAAGGTTTAAAAGCGCCATCCAACCATCAGGGACTTCTTCCAGCCACTCTTCATAGTAATCCGTTATGTCCGCGTGGAAATTCAGGATGTTTTCTCCAATTAGAATAAATTTATCTATACCCAACGGGATCAATTCATCCACCAAATCCCGTTTTATGCGCATGATGTCGTTATGAACGGCGTCGTTCCATTCTCCAAAGAATTCAATGACGCAATAACCAATGGCGTAGTCTACAAACAGGACTTTTAAGAAGAGCGTTTCACAGCCTACAGAATCCCATTGAGGGTGAATGACATGGTCGTAAATCTTGTCCGTAAAGTATACTTCGCTGTTGAAGTAACCGTGAAAAGGGCTTTGTGGATCCTCACTAGCGATGTACAAATGTCTCCAATTGAAATATGGCTCGATGGTGTGCATTCGAAAAAGAATTGGCTACGATTCTAACAAAAATCACTCCGTATTGTTAGCTTCACAATAGAAATTAACATCATGTCCATTTTCACCGTAACAGGAGCCACTGGATCAGTAGGCAAAGCCATTGTAACCGAACTTCTTTCCCAAGGACACCAAGTCCGCATCTTGAGTACGCGCAAAGGTTTCGATTGGAAAGATGTCGAAGTTTTTCATTGGAATCCGAAGGAGAATATAATCGATGACGCTGCACTCGAAGGAGCTAATCATCTCATTCACCTCGCAGGTGCCACAGTGAGCAAGCGTTGGACGGCAGCATATAAACGCGAAATCAATGATAGCCGAGTATATACCAGTAAAGTGCTTCTAGAAAGCTTGAATCGTGTGTCAAACGGCCCATCAAGCTGCGTAAGTGCAAGTGCCATTGGCTATTATGGCACATCCTTAACCGAGCAATTCACCGAAAATTCCCCTGCAGCCTCTGACTTCTTAGCATCGGTGACCGAAAACTGGGAGCGATACACGCAAAAATTTGAATCCCCTACTCGCCGCAGTGTTCAACTTCGCATTGGCATTGTCCTGGACAAGGGTGCTGGCGTTTTAGGCCAATTAGTGCCACTGGCAAAATCCGGCATTGCATCCCCTTTAGGCAGTGGTGATCAATGGACCAGCTGGATCCACGTTCATGACCTAGCACGAATGTTTATTCACGCTGCCACCAATGAAATCGAAAGTGGTCCTTATAATGCAGTAAGTTCCCCCTCATTGAGCAATAGAGCACTAACCAAGGCCATCTGTAAAGTATTGAGAAGACCAATGTTTCTGCCCGCCGTGCCAGGTTTTGTTCTGAAGCTAGTATTGGGCGAAATGGCCACCTTAGCATTAATGAGCCAAAAGGTAGGTAACGATAAAATTACAGGAACAGGATTTAAGTTCAACTTCACGAACATCGAACCCGCACTTGAAAATTTATTGAAATAAAAAAGCCCCGCTATCGCGGGGCTTTCTATTTAATTGTCCGTGCTTATTAAGCGTTTGCTTTCACATCAAACTTCAATTCGATGGTGTGATCGATCAAATCTTCTTTCAAAGACTCAGCGATCGATGCATCTTCTCTATCGTGGAATTTAACACCCCACTTTGTACGATCGATACCAAATGTTGGAGCCATGAAGCTTACACCTTCCTCAGATACTGTAATGTTTGCTGGGAATTCGATGCTGTTTGTCACACCACGCATCGTCAAGTTACCTACGACTGTGCTGTTCGTCATTTCACCTTCAGCAGCCTTTACTTCTACAATTTCAAACTGAGCAGTTGGGTAGCTTTCAACGAAGAAGAAATCCTCAGACTTCAAGTGACCTACGAGGTAACCGTTCTTGCCTTCGTCTTCAATATCAGTATTAACGATTGCGTTCATGTCGATTGTAACAGTACCGCCTACTACCATTCCGTCCTTAACGTCGAATGATCCGCCTTGAACACCGATATATCCTACGTGCTCGCTATTCACAAACGATTTGAAACCTCTCCATGTGATAGAGCTCTCTTCAGCTAGAGTGTACGAAGTTGCCTCAGCTACCTCCATTACCTCCTGCGCTTCGCCAGTAGTTACTTCTTCTGCTTTTTCGCCTGCACAGCTTACTGCGAGTACAGAAGCTGCCATAAACATTGCAATTTTTTTCATTTTCCTTTCTTTTGAGTGGTTAGAATTAGTAAGTAAAAATACTATGATTAATGTTATAACAACTATTGGAGGCAAAAAAAGTTCACTACGCATACATTTTTTTTCTCAATCGCAACGCTAGCACACTGACCACAAGTGTAATACTACCTGCCAGCACATAAGGATAAGTGAAGTGCAAACCGTAAACCGCACCCCCTACAGCCGGTCCTACTACTCTAGCCAATGAGCCAACACTCTGATTGGTACCAAGAATTTTTCCTTGAGCATCCTCAGGTGCGTAAGTTGTTAAAAGACTGCTCACGGTTGGGGTAAGTAGGGCATTCCCAAAAGACAGCAAGGTCATACAGACGAGTTCTAAGTAGAATTGATCCTTGGGAACAAAAGGCATGAAAAACAGCCCTAAGGCTACCAAAACAGTCCCAAATAGCAGCAGATTGCGCTCTCCAAACCATGAATTAAAGTAGCCGATCAAACCGCCTTGTATGACCACAGCCAAGAACCCAATGTAGGCGAACGTGTAGCCAATGTGCAGTTCACTCAGTCCAAAATGCTCCGCCCACAACAAAGTAGAGGTGATCTGCATCATACTGAAGCCTAGTATGTACACAAAGTTGATGGTGAATAATGCATTTACCTCTGGCGATTTTCTAAAACGTAATATGTCCTTGAAAGGATTTGGGAAGAGGTCGACCGTGGTTGCCTTTTCTGTTAATGTCTCACCAAGGAAGAGGTAAGCGAGAAGTAAATTCAAACCGCTTAACCCTGCAGCGAAGTATCCTACCCCGCTAACGCCGTAAAACTCATTAACTACTCCTCCAATACTTGGTCCAAATATGAATCCTAATCCAAAGGCTGCTCCTATAATCCCAAAGGCTTTTGTTCTCTCCTCTTTAGGGACGACATCACTAATGTAGGCCTGGGCTACACTTAGATTTGCCGCGCCAAATCCCTTGAGTAATCGAGTTGCAAACAGGAGCCAAAGTACTGTCGCATTTGCAAAGAGAATGTAGGCCAACATCATTATGGAGATACTTGCCAAAATGATTGGTCTTCGGCCGAATCGATCGCTGAGTCCACCCCAAAAACTGGCGAAGATGAATTGCATGATACTAAAACTTGTACCCAATAGCCCAACCATAGCATCCGTAGCGCCTAATTCTTTGGCATAAATAGGAAGAATAGGAATGATTAAACCAAACCCCATTAAGTCCATGAATATGGTAAAGAACAGAACGACTAAGGCCTTATTCCTCATGAGTGCGTTCTCTTAAATTCTTAACCTGAATCCCCTTTTCACTTACTTTATAAGCATGAAGCTCGCGTGCTCTTAATGTATGTGGAAAGACTTCTTTAGCTTCCTTTTCGAACTGATCCAAATCCTTGTAACGAGCACTGTAGTGGCCGATAAGCAAATGACTAGCGCCAGCGTCAAGAGCCACCCTTGCGGCTTCCCGTGCTGTACTATGCATGGTCTGCTTGGCACGGTCCACCTTGTCCTCGCAGAAGGTGCTTTCGTGATAGAGCAGCGTCACATCTTTTGTGTATTGTGCCGTTTCTGGTACATACATGGTATCTGATGCAAAGGCATAACTCAGCGCCTGTGGAGGATCAAAGGTGACCTCTGCATTCGGCACGATATTGCCTTTATCCGAAGTCCAATCTTTACCTTCTTTGATCCAATGATAATCACAAACTGGTATGCCCAATTCATCTGCGCGCTGCTTATTAAGCCCGCGCTTCAGGGGTTTCTCCTCAAACTTAAATCCGGTAGTAGCAATGCGGTGCTTCAACGGGAAACTACTCACAGTGTACGAATCGGTTTCTAAAATTACCTGAGGCACCTTGTGTTGTGTCACCACAAAAGAAATGGGATATGAGGTAAATGTTCCGGCAGCTCGAAACTGTGTTAATACAATCTCTTTGAGCTTTGGAGGACCATAAATAGTCAAAGGTGTAGTTCTTCCCAATAAGTGGAAGCTACTCAACAAACCGACCAAACCAAAGAAATGATCGCCGTGGAGGTGTGAGATGAAAATATTGTTGATTCTGGAGAACTTAGTTCTCGAGCGTCGCAACTGCTTCTGAGTTCCCTCACCACAATCTATCAAAAAGTAATGCTCCCGCATTTTCAATAGCTGGGAGGTCGTATAACTGTTGGAGGTTGGTGTAGCACTTGCCGCACCTAAGACTACCAACTCAAAACCCATTAAGATTTTCCTAGTTTACGTTTCTCAGCAAGAAGATATAAAACCGCCATCCTAACAGCGACACCATTTTCCACTTGATCCAAGATAATAGCGTGCTCACTGTCGGCTACTTCTGAGGTAATCTCAACACCACGGTTGATTGGTCCAGGGTGCATTACTACAATCGGCTTCTCTAATGCATCTAAGTGTTCCATGGTCAGGCCATATTGTGCTCGGTATTCCGCAATAGATGGAAAGTACTTAATGTCTTGACGCTCATGTTGTACACGCAACATGTTGGCAACATCACACCACTCTATTGCAGTCTGAAGGTTATGCTCAACACGTACGCCTAGGGTATGCATATACTTCGGAACCAGAGTAGTAGGGCCGCAAACCATGACCTCAGCACCCATTTTCTTCAGAAGTAAAACGTTAGAAAGAGCAACTCGGCTATGAACAATATCTCCAACAATTGCAACCTTGGCTCCCTCAAGGGTACCCAATTTCTCTCGTATCGAAAAAGCATCTAGTAAGGCTTGAGTGGGATGCTCATGAGCACCGTCCCCAGCATTTACAATAGATGCATCCACGTGCTGAGAAAGAAACTCACCCGCTCCAGGGTTTGGGTGACGCATAACCACCATATCCACTTTCATGGATAATATGTTATTCACTGTATCTACTAGAGTTTCCCCCTTCTTTACAGAGGAGGATGCTGCAGAGAAGTTGACGACATCTGCACTTAAGCGCTTTTCTGCCAATTCAAAAGACAACCTCGTTCTTGTACTGTTTTCGAAGAAGAGGTTGGCAATGGTAATATCTCTGAGGGTTGGAACTTTTTTAATTGGTCGGTTTAGGACCTCTTTGAATTCTTTGGCAGTGTCGAGAATGAGTTGGATATCCTCTGCATTGAGGTGTTTGATACCCAACAAGTGGTTCACTGATAATTCGCTCATGAAGCTGGTTCCGTTAATAATACAGCATCGCGGCCATCTTCCTCCTCCCACAAGACCTCAACGCGCTGTGAGGCAATGGTATCTACCTGTCTTCCCTTATAGTCAGGCTGGATTGGAAGGTCGCGTGAAAATCTACGATCAATCAAGGTGAGTAATTCCATCTTCGAAGGCCGACCGTAACTCAAAATAGCATCCATCGCTGCACGAACACTGCGTCCTGTATAAAGAACATCGTCGATAAAAACGACATTCTGGTCTTCAACGAGGTGCTCAATTTTAGTCTTATTCGGTTGCAGGTGGCCTGGTCTTCTTCGAAAATCGTCTCTAAAGAAAGTAATATCTAGTAGGCCAGTACGAATATCAATGACACCGTACTGCGCTTCTAAAAGCTTCACCAATCTCCCGAGAACTTGACCTCCACGTGGCTGAAGACCTATAAGGATTGAATTAGAAAAATCACCGTGATTCTCAATGAGCTTACAGCAAAGCCTGTTTAAGGCAATGTTCAACTCCCTGGAGTCTATGATTTCTCTTTTACTCATGCTGCAAATTTACAGATTAATATGAAGCAAATAAACCTCCAAGATCGATCCCTGAAAAATTCCCGCTACTCATCATGACCACAGCATTTATCCCCTGATTATCGGCCAATTTGGCTTCCAGTTCTTCCTTGTCGTCAAAAACTACCACGTTCGGGCCAAAGGCCTCTTGAACAGCCTCTTTACTTAATTCAGGTAATTTTTTATGCGCTACAGCCTTTGGACTGTAATACACCCAACCTTCTTTGGCGGGGTCTAATACACCCTTGTACATCGGAATAAATTCTGGATTCAAACTGCTGAAAGTATGAAGCTCTAATACAGCTCTTACTTC
>Ga0209654_1002704_pt1 | contig 11751 bp, 2 predicted proteins | sample SaaInl1SG_22_DNA_FD_184646 | JGI IMG/M metagenome (GOLD analysis project Ga0209654, IMG submission 184646) | Marine microbial communities from expanding oxygen minimum zones in the Saanich Inlet - ESP_161SG_22_DNA (SPAdes) (version 2) | ecosystem: Environmental > Aquatic > Marine > Intertidal... | reverse complement strand
GAATTTGGGCTTTGCTGGGTATAAAAAAATGATCCTTTGTATTCCAAAGATAGCTGGAATTCTTTTTCAAAAACAGTAAACCATAGGGTTACACTATCATTCTGAGCAAAGAATTTGAATAGGAAACGGATATTTTAAAAGAGTACGGGGGTATTAAATAAGAAAACTAGTTCGGATTTTTTTGGGTTTTACTGCGACCATCCCACTTATCAAATAGTGTTACTACGCTAATCATTTGTACCCGAAAGCGATGATTACGTTAAAGTTGCTGAGTCGTTATGCTAGTAATGTGGTCAAATCCTTGCGAAACGATACCAAAATCGATACCCTAATGCATAAAAAAACCTGTAATCGACTATTAAACAATCAATTACAGGTTTTAATGGGTAGAGGCTATTAGACTCTTATCTAACCTTTAGTCTAAAAATCTAGACCAATTAAATTTATCAGTTCGATAAATCGCATCGAGTAGGGTGAGCCAACTCAGTAATCAACCTAGAAACCCGAATAACATTGCTACTGAATCATTTATACTTTTACAAAACGTTTAAAATACAGTTATATGAACTACTGCAAACAATAATTATAAATATAACTTATGTAAATTACTAGATTTGCTACAAGATAAAATGAAAAATAAATTAATTCTATATTACTTTCCAATACTCGTCTTTCTTCTTATCGGAAACTCACTGAATGCTCAGACTATTGATGCCGGAAATGATACCACAATCTGCTTTGGTCAATCCATTACTCTTGGAGGTAGCATAGTAGCTACAGGAACACCCGACAGTATCAGTTGGACATCTATACCCTCAGGCTTCACATCATCAGATTCTTTTCCTTCTGATACTCCTAAAGTTAGCACTCAATATATTTTAAAAGTAACTTATTCTACAACCTCTACGGTCATTTATGACACAATTAATGTCACAGTAACTAATCCTTTTATAGATGCAGGAAGAGACACTATATTATGCTTAGGCCAATCCATTCAATTAGGCGGTAGCATCGTAGCAACTGCATCTCCAGTTAGTTTTAGTTGGACATCAATACCTTCAGGTTTTACATCCACAGATTCTACACCTACAGCCAGTCCGGTGCTTAATACGGATTATATTTTAGCAGTCTCTTATGCGTATTGCACTCTTTATGACACAACTACTGTTATCGTACCTATACTGAATGCTAATTTTGGTCTTAGTGAAGATACCGTATGCTCAGGTACATCAATCTCCTTTTATGATTCTACCGCGAATAATAGCTCAAATGCTACATATGCTTGGAATTTCGGTAATAGCACTTCATCTAACCTTCAAAACCCAAGTCAAACATTTACAACATCCTCTACGGGGTCTGGAAGCACCTCTTATACTGTAATACTTACGGTATCCGATTCAGGTTGTACGTCAATAGATACGTCGTATATATTAGTCAAAAATTTGCCAAACATTCTTCATCGAGACTGGTCTGTGGCGACTGGTATTTCCAGTAAAGCATACTCTAATTGTGTTGGAGCGGCGGCTTTTAATTTAATCTTACAGAATAGAACTACATCAGCAAGCACAAACAATCAGTATAAAATCATTTGGGGTGACGGAGATACCTCCAATTTGTCAAGTTCATTTGTCTATAACGACACGATACATCATACTTTTAGGTCCCAAGGATATTTTTACTTGAATTACAGGGTTACTGGAACAAACGGATGCACTAATTCACTTATAGATACTGTCTTTAATGGGTCTAATGCACACATTGGCATTACCATGCCAAGTAATACGACCGGCTGTACCCCTTATTCACTTAGCTTTCTAATCAACTACAGAAATAGCGCCGGAGAACTTAACGCCCCAGGCACGAAATACATCGTTACATCTAATTATCCTGGATTTAATGACTCTATATTTTATCAACCACTGACGGGTATTCCCGACAGCATCTTTACAATCATATTTGACACTTCGTCGTGCGGATACTCGTCAAATACAACAGTCGACAATGGCTTCTATGTGCAAGTGGAGGCAAAAAACCAATGTGCTTCTGCATTTGCAAAAGGTTTCCCGATTATAATTAATACGCCTGTCCGTGCTTCGTTCACCAACAGCCCAGACCCTAACGTATGCCAAGGGAGTATTGTGTCATTTATCGGGTCTGATTCCACCGGCACTTCAATTAACTCGAGCTCACCCGGTAGTGGATGCAATCAAGGCATCATGAAATATTGGAGAATATCTCCAATGACGGGAATATCAGTCACCTCGGGATCATTGGGTGACGCATATCTTGACCCTGCTGATTACGGCTCTAAGAATCTCTCAGTAAGATTTGACTCCATAGGGACTTATACTATTAAATATATTCTTAAAAATTATTGTGGAGCTGACACATTCACTAAATCCATCTGCGTAACACCTACTCCTAATATATCTTTTACATTGAATGATAGTTTTTTCTGTGCTTTAGATACCGTTAGTCTTGAGAATCTTTCTTCTACTTTAACATCCTGTGATTCCGGATATTTCAAATGGTCGGTTTCCGGAAATAACGAATGTAGCCCTGATACTATTGGTTGGTCATATGCAGACAATACAACTGCTGCGTCTCAAGATCCTCTCATTAGATTTTTGCATTCTGGAGTATATACCATCACACTAAGAGATAGTAGTGCTTGCGGGGTCTATTCTTATGCTAAAACTACGAATGTGGGTCAGCAACCTGAAGCTTTTATCTCTGTTTTAGCAGATACCATTTGTAAGGGTAGTGTACTGTCTCTTGATAGCATAAGTACTTTAAACTGCCATGACAGCTCAACTTACCTTTGGACATATACCGGAGGTTCTATTCAAAATCCAAATCAACTGAATCCAGGAATTCTTAATTCTGATTCTGCAGGTTTATTTGTTTTATCATTCGAAGTAACTAATAGATGTGCCGATACTATTGTTTTTGATACTATTCGAATCATAAATCCACCTACCGTATCGCTTTCTTCTCTGAGTGACGTATGTATAGATGCCCAACCATTTTTACTGACTAATGGCACTCCATCTGGCGGATTTTATAGCAGCCTAACACATAACTATATTGTATCTGACACCTTTTATCCGAGTATAGCTGGCGTCGGCACTCATTATGTTCATTACACGTATAGTATTGGCTATGCATGTACTTCAGAGGACTCAATAGCCATTGTGGTTCATCCTTTACCGAATGCTAATGCTGGAATAGACACCGCCATCTGCTATGGTGATTCCATCAACTTATACCCTACTACCGAAACAAATCACGCCTATTCGTGGTATATTTCAAATTCACTAATATCATCCCAATCAACCCCTTCTATTGCACCTACCCAAACCACGTTTTATATACTATTAGACTCCAATACTATAACTGGCTGTATAAATTTCGACACGCTAAAAGTTACTGTCGACACCATCCCCGCAATAAATGCCGGCTCTGATTCTTCTATTTGTTTAAATAACTCAATACAAATCGGAACCTTTCTTGCAGGTTATAATTATTCTTGGTCAAGTAACCTCAGCGGCTTTTCGGATACGGCGTCTCAACCCACCGTATCACCAACAGTTACCACCACCTATTATTTAAGTGTAAATGAGGCATATAAATGTTATAATTTTGATACGATTACTATTACCGTAGATACTTTACCTCTTGCTATTGTAGGAAATGCAGATTCTATTTGTGCATATGACAGCATTCAGTTAGGAGGAACAAGTACTGCTGGCAATTCTTATCTATGGACTGTTAATTCTAGCTATTTAGATTCTACATCTAACCCGTTTGTACAGCCCTATGTTACAACGCTATACACCCTTGTTGAAACTAATGATTCAACAGGTTGTCAAAATACTGATAGTATTCTAATAACTGTAAATCAATTACCTAATATTACAGCAACAGATACAGCTATTTGTTACGGAGACACAGTTACTTTAGCTGCTTCACCATCAAACCTTGCCACCTATTCTTGGTCGCCATCTTCTGGGCTATTATCTTCGACTAGCGCCTCTGTTACAGCTTTCCCAAGTCAAACCTCAGAATACATAGTAATTGCAACGGACTCAAACGGTTGCAGCGGAACTGACACTGCTTTACTTACCGTTTATCCGTTACCTAATGCTATATTTAGTATAGACACCGGTAGCTGTGGAGCATTAAGCTTAACTCCTGACAACAACACCGATACTTCTTCTGTCTTCGGACATGACTACCTATGGACAATAAACCCTAGTTCGGGAATAACCCTAGACGATACCCTTTATGAACCTAGCATCTTTATGCCGGTAAATAATACCACCAGCGCTATCAGCTACACCATACTACTCACAGCCACTTCCCCGCAAGGTTGTGTAGGCAGAGATACGCAGACCATAATAGTATACCCTAAACCTTTGGCGGACTTTAGCTTTAGTCTTGCAGATAGCTGCAGCCCTGACACAGCTTTCTTTACCAACTCTTCTAATCCGTACAATTCTGAAACTATCGGTTCGATGAGTTTTGTTTGGGATTTCGGCTCTACCATACAAAACCCCAATAAACTATATACCAATACAGGAGTAGTTGATAGCTTATACTCAGTACAGCTAATCTCTGAAACTATACACGGATGTAGAGATACGATTACAGATACAGTAACTATACACCCAGATGCTCGTGCAGATTTTAGCCCAACATATACATCCGGTTGTGCTCCCCTAACGCTCGATTCTACTTTGATAAATGTAACCCAGTATCCAGATGCCAACGACACATACAGCTGGACCATATTGGATGCTGATTCTGCTACAGTATTAAGTACTTTCTCAGGAACAGGATTTACCGATTACACGATAAGTGCAGATGCAGATACCGTATATGTTCGCTTGATTACTAGCAATAATTATGGCTGTAAAAACGATACTTTAATACAAAGATTTACTACCATACAAGACCCCGTTGCTGACTTTACCCTATCAGATACTACAGGATGTGGTAATACACAAATTACTCTTACAGATGCTTCTAACCCTGCTGGACTTGCTCTACTTTGGGATTTCGGAGATGGAGATACCAGTACAGCTAATAATCCATCACACCTATTTACCAATACATCCAACACACAAGATTCTTCCTATAGCATCACACTCATTGTAACTGCAGGTACAGGATGTTCGGATACGATAATTAAGAGTATTACCATTAACCCAATACCTAAAGCTATATTTAGCTTAAGTAGTGCGGCTACCTGTGCTCCTGATACACTGACTTCTACAAATTCTACGGTATACAAGGGCTCTAGCTTTACTTCTTTATGGAGTGCAAGTCATAATTCCGTAGGCATTACTACAAACACAAGTGCCTCTCCTACATTCTCATTCCCAGATAATGATAGTGAGGTAGATACCACCTATACATTATCTCTACTAGTCACCTCAATAGATGGATGCCAAGATTCTATTACAGATAGTGTGATTGTTTACTCTCGACCACTTGCTATTTTTAGTATTGATACAGGCACTTGTGGAGCTACTAGTATCACCCCAGATAATAGTACAGACACAGGCTCGGCTTTCGGACACGATTATCTATGGACCTTGAGTCCTAATGCTGGAGTAGTATTAGATGATACCTTATACGAGCCAAGCATATATATGCCGCTTAATACGACTAATGCTGCAATAAACTACACCGTGATCCTCACCAGTACTTCTCTGGAAGGTTGTGTAGGCAGAGATACGCAGACCATAATAGTATACCCTAAACCTTTGGCGGACTTTAGCTTTAGTCTTGCAGATAGCTGCAGCCCTGACACAGCTTTCTTTACCAACTCTTCTAATCCGTACAATTCTGAAACTATCGGTTCGATGAGTTTTGTTTGGGATTTCGGCTCTACCATACAAAACCCCAATAAACTATATACCAATACAGGAGTAGTTGATAGCTTATACTCAGTACAGCTAATCTCTGAAACTATACACGGATGTAGAGATACGATTACAGATACAGTAACTATACACCCAGATGCTCGTGCAGATTTTAGCCCAACATATACATCCGGTTGTGCTCCCCTAACGCTCGATTCTACTTTGATAAATGTAACCCAGTATCCAGATGCCAACGACACATACAGCTGGACCATATTGGATGCTGATTCTGCTACAGTATTAAGTACTTTCTCAGGAACAGGATTTACCGATTACACGATAAGTGCAGATGCAGATACCGTATATGTTCGCTTGATTACTAGCAATAATTATGGCTGTAAAAACGATACTTTAATACAAAGATTTACTACCATACAAGACCCCGTTGCTGACTTTACCCTATCAGATACTACAGGATGTGGTAATACACAAATTACTCTTACAGATGCTTCTAACCCTGCTGGACTTGCTCTACTTTGGGATTTCGGAGATGGAGATACCAGTACAGCTAATAATCCATCACACCTATTTACCAATACATCCAACACACAAGATTCTTCCTATAGCATCACACTCATTGTAACTGCAAGTACAGGATGTTCGGATACGATTGTAAAACAATTCGAAGCGTTTGCTAATCCTCTGGCAATCTTTGGTGCCGAAGAGGTATGTGAATACAAGATCACTCAGTTTACAGACTCTTCACTTGCAGGTGGAGTTTCTCTTGTAACTTGGGATTGGGACTTTGATGATGGCACAAATGATACGTTACAGAACCCTACGCAAACTTATGGCCAAGATGGTAATTATACAGTGCAGTTGATTATTTCCAACGGGCATGGATGTACCGATTCTATTACAAAGAATGTTGAATCATATCCTATACCGTTACTAGGGTTTATGCACGATACTTTGGTATGCAAAGGTGATTCAATCCAAATGAACAACTCTACTACCGGTGCTATTCAGTATGATTGGGACTTTGGAAATGGCCTGTCGGATACAAGGAAGACCCCCAATAGTTTCTATGATACCATTGGAAAATACACCATAAAATTACAAGCAACCAGTATTAGAGGATGCTATGACTCATTGCGTAGTAGTATACACGTAATAGAAGCTCCTCAAGCATCATTCATACCGAGTTTAGATGAAGGATGTGCACCATTAGAAGTGATTTTCAACAATACAACAATCGCTGAGTTCGAAACATATCTATGGGATTATGGCCAGGGACAAACGAGCACAAATCGAATAGCAGACACTATAACCTATGAACAAGGTAGGCACGACACCACTTATTTTGTACAATTGTTCGTTTCAAATCAATGCCGTATTGATACTTTTTCGGATTCTATTTTAGTGCATCCTACGCCAGTGGCTATATTTGAAACAGACAGAGATATAGGCTGTAGCCCGTTGAATTTGCTTTTTTCTAATAACCTAACATACGGAGATCCTGACTCGCTTATTTGGAATTTTGGGGATGGCTCAGCTACATTTAAAACAACTAAAAATACATTTTACGAGCCACTCTCGCATATTTTCACTACCAATAGATTGCCTTCGGATTATACGATCGAATATATTGCTAAAAATGAGTGTGGAGAAGATACTGCGTACAAAACTATTACCGTATTTAAAACAGTTGAGGCATTCTTCAACGCAGATACATTAAGAGGATGTTTCCCTTTAACTGTTAACTTTACAAATTCATCGAAAGGTTATGTTGATTATGCCTGGGACTTCGGTGATGGAAATGTAAGTAATATCAATAACCCATCACATACATTTACGCAAAGCGGAACGTTTACGGTAAAGATATTTGTAACCGACAGTTGTTCATATGACACTTTTGAGCGACAGATATTAATATATCCAGCACCAAATGTGAGTTTTAACTTTATTAAAGATTCCATCTGTCAATATGATTCTATCAGCTTCCTAAGTACCTCCAACAATGTTTCTGGAATATGCTGGGAGTTTGGGGATGGCGATTCCAGTAAACTAACAAACCCAGTACATCGGTTTGACAGTAGCGGGACTTTCAGTGTACGCTATACCGCCTATTCTACACTCAATAATTGTCCTGCAACAATCCTAAGAGATGTAAATATTCTCAAAACGCCAAAAGCCACGATTATGGCAAATCCTTCGGAAGGCTGCGACCCACTTCACGTAAATCTAAAGGCTGATAGCAGCTATAATTCATGGACCTTTAGTAATGGTAATGTATCCATACTCAATGAGCTTACGGAGACATTCACTTCTACAGGACCTCACTGGGCAAAACTTTCATCAGAGTATGCCAATGGCTGCAAGGATAGTACCGTCTTAAATCTAGTAGTACACCCTAGGCCAAATGCCAGTTTCACGAGCTCCGTTGATAGCTTGTGTGAGTATCCTGTTACTGTAGATTATACCAATACTTCGACAGGTGCGTTAGGCTACAACTGGATTTTTGGAAACGGCAACAGAAGTACGCAAACAAACCCAAGTGAAACGTTGACTGCTCCAGGCATCTATAATGATACATTAATTGCTTCCAATCAATTTAGATGTAACGATACAGCAATATCTCAGGTAAAAATTTATGAAAAACCAATAGCTAGTGGTATCATATCTCCTCTATCAGGCTGTGTACCTTTGAACGTAAATTTTAAAAATACTTCGCAAAATAATTTAACTGGCAAATGGTATTTTGGCAATGGAGATTCCAGCCTACAAGATTCTATAGACTACACCTATATCACTGCTGGAGGTTACACACCTTCTCTCGTTATATATGGAAATGCAAATTGTACTGATACTTTTAGGTTAGCCTCAACTATAGATGTTTATCCTAATCCTGTAGCAGATTTTGATTACGAAGTAATAAATGTAAGTACAATATTTACTAACTATAGTATCGGTGCCAACTCCTATCTTTGGAATTTTGGAGACGGAGTTTCTAGCACACAAGAAAACCTTACTCATGAGTTTCCAGAGAGTGGAAGTTTTGTTACAACGTTGATAGCAAGAAATAATTTTGGTTGTAACGACACTATCAGCAAATCAATTGAAATATTAGAAAAGTATAACCTCTTTGTTTCAAATGCCTTTTCTCCTGAATTCGGACTTGGGGAAGTTAGAACCTTTAAACCTACTGGAATTGGCATTGCTGAGTATCACATCTATATATACGACACTTGGGGAAATCTAATTTGGGAGTCAGATAAACTCTCTAAATCAGAACCAGCTGAAGGCTGGGATGGCAATGATCTAAATGGGAATGCCATGCCTCAAGACACATACGTTTGGAAAGTAACAGCTACCTTTTTAAATGGAAATATTTGGCCAGGTAAGATATACCCGGACGGAAAAATTAAACGATTTGGAACATTAACGTTAATAAGATAATGAAAAGGAAGTTGCAATTTTATACATCTATTTTGATCCTAGCTACATTAGGAGCAAATGCACAAGATCCTGTTTTTTCTTCTACTCTAGACAACCCCCTCTACTATAATCCAGCTACACCTGGAATAGTTAGAGGCAACGAGTACAGATTAAATTACCGGGAACAGTGGCCAGGTATCCCTGCATCAATGCGAGCATTTAATTTCACTTCTACTCACCAACTGCGTAATGCAGTAGGAATTGGCTTTATGGCAATGTCCAATATCGAAGGCGAGTCTATGTTACGCACAGACAAGATAGAAACAACTATAGCCTTTCCTATTAAAATTTCGCGGTTTTTAAAAATAAGCGGCGGAATAAGTGCAGGCTTTGGACAAAAATCCATCGATTGGTCAAAACTAGAATTTGATGATCAATACGATAAATATTATGGTAAAATATACCCTTCAAGTTTTGCTATTCCTGGCATTTATCAGCGAAAATACGGTGATTTAAGTATGGGGGTTGCAGCAAAAGGTGTTCTGAATAGAGGTAGAAACGAACCTCAAGTATATGGCACGTTTGGCATTTCTATGAAACATGTTTCTGTGTTTCCTAGTGCTAATTTTATCGGGAGCGATATATCTGCAGTACCCTTAAAATATGTCGTACACGGCAATATTTGGTTTCTCGACAGATCTCAAAAGCGAGGAATTGCCCCTAATTTTAATTTTGAAAGCCAAGCGAGTATGACAACACTTAATGTATCTACTAGGGTTGTTTTAAAACCAGTATATTTTAACATAGGCATACGAAATAGAAATTTCAAGTTTAGTCCAGAACGTTTTGACAGCTTTATATTTGGTTTGGGCTACATAAGTCAAATTGTAAATAATAATCTTTCAAGCATCGGATATACCTATGACTTTACCACCTCAAAATTACTAGGGGGCACGTATGGCTCTCATGAAATACACTTGAGCTATAGTTTTGATATAGACGGCAAAAGACAATCTAGGCGTTCCAAATCTAATAGGAAAGACATTCAGTGCCCTATGGGTTTCGGGAGTTTTTAGCAGTAGTCTAGCTGACAAATATTAGCATCCAGCACCTCTATGACATAACTAATAATCTGCCTAACAAAAAAGCGGTATATTGAACTATAATTCCGCTCTGGTAGAGTCTATAAGACTCTTATCTAATCTTTAGACTGAATACCACTATTCTTTCTCTAAAGCCTCGATACGTTTTAGCAACTCTTCTATCATCTCCTGTTGTTCTTGCATTGCCTTTACAAGTGGCACTACAAACTCAGCATAGCGTATACCGTATAAATCTGTTTCATTCTCAGGAGTACTTACCCCATCAAAATCAAATCCTACTTTTTTTGCTGCTGCTTCTACCTCTTGGGCTATAAAACCAGTACGCACTATACTTGAAGATTCAAGATAATCTGCATCCGATAGCATACGTCTTTCTTTAATGCTATCTGGCATTGCTTGCATCGTAATGTCATCTTGTTTTCTGGTGTTAAGTGTATAGGTAACAGGTCTAAGCTGTGAGATAAAGGAAAGCCCGGGTACTGCTTCTTGCACATTTTCTTTGATACGTCCATCACTTAAATTAGTCCAAGCTACTTGTCCTCCTATTCTTGATACAGATGAGTTACCTATTCGTACTCTATTGCTCGCACTTGCTGTAGCTCCTCTTCCTAAAGCCGTGGTGTTTGATAAGGTGTTAAGGCTGCTATTAGCAAGTTCCCCGAGTGCGGTGTTGTAATTCCCTGTGGTGTTGGATTGAAGGGCTCCAGCTCCAGTTGCGGTGTTGCCATCCCCTGTGGTGTTAGAATAAAGGGCTGCAATTCCAGTTGCGGTGTTGTAATTCCCTGTGGTGTTATTAAAAAGGGCTGAAGCTCCATTTGCGGTGTTGGAATACCCTGTGGTGTTGAGCAAAAGGGTATTAATACCATTTGCGGTGTTGTAATCCCCTGTGGTGTTACGCAAAAGAGCTCCATTTCCATTTGCGGTGTTGCCATCCCCTGTGGTGTTGGATTGAAGGGCATATACACCATTTGCGGTGTTTTCAATCCCTGTGGTGTTGGAATTAAGGGCTCTTTCTCCTATTGCGGTATTTAAAGACCCTATGGTGTTGGAATAAAGGGCTCGATAACCATTTGCGGTGTTGTAAGACCCTGTGGTGTTGGAATAAAGAGCACTATCTCCTATTGCGGTGTTAGGAGCAATAGCACCTCCACCTTTACCTACGGTAATACCATTTACTGTCAAATCACTGCTAAATGTTTTAGCACCAGCGACGGTTTGAGCTGTTGTTAAATCAACGAAGTTTTGAATAGAAGAGCTATCAAGTTTACTGTTCCAATATGCTGTATCTATTGCTGTTATACCTTTAGCTACTGACGCATCAAATACAGGGTCTGTTTCCG
>Ga0209654_1002684_pt1 | contig 11841 bp, 8 predicted proteins | sample SaaInl1SG_22_DNA_FD_184646 | JGI IMG/M metagenome (GOLD analysis project Ga0209654, IMG submission 184646) | Marine microbial communities from expanding oxygen minimum zones in the Saanich Inlet - ESP_161SG_22_DNA (SPAdes) (version 2) | ecosystem: Environmental > Aquatic > Marine > Intertidal... | reverse complement strand
ATATCAAAAAACCGAAACAGGATAAAGCCTGCCCCATACCAGAAAATCGCCCCGTCAATCATGGGCGGGATAGCCAGCAGGACAACCCATTGCCCGGCCACCTCGTCAATAATCACCTCCGAGGCATCCTTGCTATGGGTCATCTGGCTATATATCTGGCTGGCCAAAACACCGATTAAAAGAACCGCAAGGGTGGCCAGCGCAAGGGCAGCAAAATTATGCGAGGCGATAAACCATCCGGCTATCAGCGCGGCCAGTGACCCGGCTGTTCCCGGGGCAGGCAGAAAGCCTATCGGCCCCAGCGTGGCGATAAAACATAATATTTTTTTCAAAAATAGCGGCATATCGGCTCTTTTACCCTGTCGGCTCTTTTACTCTATCTTGGCCTGGTCTGTTGCGGGCAGGCTGAGGGTGGCTTGTGCCATCGCAGCGATGCCTTCTTGTCTGCCAGTAAAGCCCAGGCCCTCGCTGGTCGTCGCTTTTACCGATATCCGGCTGCTGGCAAGGCCGGTAATTTCGGCTAACCTGTTTTTCATCTGTTCGCGATAGGGGCCTATTTTTGGCCGCTCGCAAATCAGCGTAACATCCAGATGGATAATGCGCCCGCCTGCTTCTTTCACGCAGTCGCTGGCAAATTTTAAAAACTGATCCGAAGCGGCCTCTTTCCATTTTGCCTCGGAGGGCGGGAAAAAATGACCGATATCGCCTGTTCCCAATGCGCCAAATATCGCATCACATAGCGCATGCAGGCCAACATCCCCGTCTGAATGGGCCAGCAACCCTTTTGGATGGGGGATGGCAAGCCCGCAAATCATGATGGGCCCTGTTTTTTTATCACTGAATTTATGCACATCATAGCCGCTGCCGGTGCGGGTTTCCATTTGGCTTATCTCTTGTCTCATCGCGGTTAAATCTTCTGCATAGGTAATTTTTTTCAATGCCTCATCGCCGGTTATCAGCGTTATTTTTGCGCCATCGGCTTCGGCTATCATCGCATCATCTGTAAAGCTGGCTTTGTTTTCTGCATTCGCCAGTTTTTGATGCGCCGCCAGAATACGCCCGGTTTGAAAGGCTTGCGGGGTTTGCACCCGCATCAGGCTATTTCTGTCAATGACCCTGCTGTCCGCCATCGGGCTATCAGATATTTTCTGGCGGATAGTATCGCTGACAGCCAGAACAGGGATAACCCCGTCTGCCCCGCCTTCGAGTGCCGATTTCAGCGTATCCAGCAAGCGATGCGATACCAGCGGGCGCGCCGCATCATGGATAGCCACATATCTGCTTTTTTTGTCTGTCCTGTCCAGCGCTATCAGGCCGTGCAAGGCAGAATCAGCCCGGCTTGCCCCGCCAGCTATGACCGTCACCCGATTGGCGTAAGCTGAAAGCTCGTCTTTAATCGCCAGGGGCAAATCATTAACCATATCCGGCGGCAAAACCAGAATAATTTGCCCGCAATCCGGCCAGGATAAAAACCGATCCAGGCAATGGGATATCAGCGATTTCTGCTGTAATTTCTGAAACTGCTTGGGCAGGCCGGAGGCCTCTGGCGAAAAGCGTTGCCCGGCACCGGCTGCCAGTAAAATAATATCTAGTCTGGCGATGGAAGAGGGGGCAGAGGACATATCTGAAGGGCTTTCATAAACTACAATATTATCCGCTAAATGGATACAAGCGCAACTGGCCGCATGATGCCTAGAGTGTGCCTATAGCTGGCGCCGAGCGCAAGATTTGTCTATCTGAACATGAAAGAGATTAAAAGCTGGTCATCCAGTCCGGAAATGCCTATAATTTAGGCGTTTTCAGAAATTATTATAAATTTTAGGCATTTTACGCGATGGGTTGTCTGGATCAAATTTTAAACCGGCAAGAACAGGATAGTCTGTCCGATGTGGTGCTGGCGCCCATGTCCGGCATTACCGATCGCGCGTTTCGTGCGATGGTTCGGCAATGTGGTGGCGGGTTGGTTGTATCAGAGATGGTGGCCAGCCATGCGATGCTGACAGATGTGCGTGCCGAGATGAAAAAATTGCAATTTGATGCCCGTGCCGAAGCCCCTGTGGCGATACAAATCGCTGGCTGGGATCCTGAAATGATGGCAGAAGCTGCAAAAATGGCAGAGCAGATGGGCGCCTGCCTGATTGATATTAATATGGGCTGTCCGGCCAAAAAGGTTACCGGCCGTGCTTCTGGCTCTGCCCTGATGAGAGAGCCTGTACTGGCTGGCAAGATTTGCTCGGCGGTTGTGGATAGCGTTCGCCTGCCTGTTAGCCTGAAAACCCGGCTTGGCTGGGATGATGCCCATCGCAATGCCCCGGAAATCGCCTATATTGCCCAGGAAAGCGGGATTTGTCTGGTCACCATTCATGGCCGTACCCGCACCCAGATGTATAAAGGGGCGGCAAACTGGCCGGAAATCTCTCAAGTGGTTGAGGCCGTTTCTATCCCTGTCCTGGCCAATGGGGATATAACCTCGCCGCAAATAGCCAAAACAGCGATTTCTCTCTCCGGGGCGCATGGGGTGATGGTGGGCAGAGCCGCACAGGGCCAGCCCTGGCTATTGGCACAAATCGCGGATTATCTGGCAGATAGGCCGGTTCGCGATTGCCCGGATATGGCCGCTCGCTATTTGCTCATCTGCCAGCATCTGGATATGCTTCTCACCGATTATGGCACCAAGGGGTTGCGCCTGGCCCGCAAGCATTTAGCCGCCTATTGCGATTATCTGCCCGCATCGGATGATTTAAGAGCGATTGTTACACAATCAGAAACAGCAGCGCCGGTATTTGCTGGCCTGTCGCGCTATTTTGAGCAGGCGGCCTGTGATGCGGCATAGAACGGCTAACAAAGCGGATAAAAAAGCGGATAAAAAGGCGGATAAAAAAAGATGGCCTCTGAAATGACAGGCTATTTGCCTATCCAAAGCGATAATGTCGCTTTTCCGCTCGCAGAGGTGATGGATGTTCTGCCCTTTCCGGTTGTCTTACTGGATGGAAAAGATAATTTTATCTGGTTAAACCATGCCGGCGAGCATTTTTTCAAAAGCAGCCTGTCGATTTTGGCCGGAACATCGCTGGACAGGCTTATTGCCCCGGATAGCCAGGTTTTTTCCCTTATTCGCCGGGCACGCCAATCCGGCAGTTCGGTAGAAGATAAATCAGTGACCTTTATCGGGCCACGCATCGGGCTAAAAGGGGCAAGCATACAGCTAGTGCCATTTTCTTTGCCCGGTCATGCCGCGCCGGTGATTTTGATGACCCTGCAAGAGCGCACAGGCGCAGAACAGCTGGCGACCCAGCAAAATTTCAAAGGGGCAGCCTTGTCGATGTCGCGTATGTCTGCCTTGCTGGCACATGAGATTAAAAACCCTCTGGCCGGCATTAAAGGGGCGGCACAGCTGTTGGAGATGGAATTACCGGAAGCCCAGCATGAGTTAAGCCACATGATTGTTTCCGAAGCAGACCGGATAACCTCGCTATTACAACGAATTGAAAATCTTTCGTCTGACGCGCCTGTACGTTTTGAAACTGTCAATATCCATGAAATTCTGGATCATTGCCTGAAAATCACCGCCGCTTCCTTTGGTCGGCATCTGGAAATTAAACGTTCCTATGACCCGTCCTTGCCCGATATTCAGGCCGATAGGGAGTTGCTGGTTCAATGTTTTATCAATCTGTTTAAAAATGCCTCGGAAGCCACCGCAGAGGGCGATCATTTAAGCGTGCAAACCAGCTATTCGCTGACCCGCTATGTGACTACCGAGAATAGCCGCAAGCTGATACATCTGCCCTTGCAAATTGCGATTACCGATAGCGGCAAGGGCGTGCCGGATGATTTGCAAGCTCATATTTTTGAGCCCTTTGTATCCAGTAAATCCAATGGCTCTGGCCTGGGGCTGGCGATGGTAGCATCGGTAACCGCCGATCATGGCGGGGCAATTGCCATGCAGTCCACACCGCAAGGTTCGGTTTTCACGCTGAATTTGCCGATTACGCAATCCTATATAGAGGCCGATGGCACAGGTGAGGGGGAGAGATGAAATCGCGTCCGGCACAAATAATTGTCGCAGATGATGATAAAACCGTTCGCACGGTCATTGTCCAGGCATTATCGCGTCAGGGCTATCAGGTGGGCGCAGCAACCACGATTGCCGGTTTGTGGGATATGACCACCTCCGGGCGCGGGGATGTGCTGATAACCGATGTCGGCTTTCCCGATGGAGACGCGCTGGAATTATTGCCCAGATTACAGGAAAAACGCCCCGATTTAACGATTATTGTGATGAGCGCGCGTGCCAATTTGCTGACCGCGATAAAGACCCGTCAAAGCGGTGTATTTGATTATCTGCCCAAGCCGTTCGAGCTGAAACAGCTGATAGATGTGGTTGCCCGTGCGGTGACAGCAGAGCCGCCCAGCCTGGCGCTGCAAAAACCGGCTTTGAGCCTGCCCAAACAATTGCCCATTGCCCTGATGGGTAAATCCCCTGCCATGCAGATGAGCTTTAAGCTGCTGACCCGCCTGTCTGGCCAGAATATGCCGGTATTGATAAAGGCGGATATTGGCTCTGGTAAACAAACCATTGCCAAAACCTTGCATGAAATGGGCCCCCATGCACAAGACAGCTTTGAGGCGATAAATCTCTCGCAGCTGGAAGAAGCCCGCCATGAGGAAGCGTTATTTGGTCTGTCTGGCCTGTTGACCCGGCGCAGTTCCGGCATGGTCTTTATCAATCATATCGAATTGCTTTCTGCCCATGCCCAGATGCAGCTGGCCCGCTTTATCGAAAACAGCGATCAGGCCGCGCTGTCCCTGCCTAAAAATCAGCTGCGGATTGTCGCTGGAACGGCCATCAATCTTCAGGCTCTGGTCGAGCAGGGGCTGTTTCGCGAAGATTTGTTTTTTGAGCTTTCTGTTGCAGTGCTAACCGTCCCGCCCTTGCGTGACCGGGCAGAAGATATCCCGCAAATTGCCCATCTGTTATGCGCGCGCTATACCGAAGAGCTGGGCGCAAAAAAAATACTGGATGAAGAGGCGGTTATCGCTTTGCAGGGGTATCAATGGCCAGGCAATATCCGGGAATTGGAGCTGATCCTGAAAAGGTTGTTTTTAAGCGCCCCGCAAGCAAGCCTTTCTGCGGCTATCATCGCCCAGGAAATCGGGCGAACCAGCAAGGCAGAACCTGTCAGCCAGCCAGAGGGCGAGAGCAATTTAACCGATATGTTTAGCCAGCATATTGAACGCTATTTTGCCGCTACAGGCGATGCCAGCCCTGTCCCTGGATTGCATGGCCGGATATTGGCGGAAATCGAAAAACCGCTTATCATAGAAACCCTGTATCACACCGCTGGTAATCAGATTAAAGCGGCGCATATTTTGGGGCTGAACCGAAATACCTTGCGCAAAAAAATCAAAGAGTTGAATATTCCAGCAAAGCGTGAAACATACCGCAATCGCGGCCAGAAAGGGCAGTAACCCCGCTATGGCAGAGGCCAAAACCCCATATTCGCCAGCCAGGGCGCAAACAGAAATCAGCCTGTGGCAACGGCTGCGCAATCGTCTGTCGCGCGACAATATTGGCTATATTATGCTGGTGCTGGCGTTTGTGATTGGCCTGACGGTATTTTTATCGTTTGGCAAGGTAAGCGATATCAGCACCCAGTCCAATCGGCTATCTGCGGTTATTTTTGTCGCTATTTTATTATTATTGGTGCTGGCCTTTTTTGTGGGCAGGCAATTACTGCGCCTCTGGCATGAGCGAAAACAACGCCTGGCCGGCGCACAATTGCATTTACGGCTGGTGATGCTGTTTGGCCTTATTACAGCTATTCCCTCTATATTGGTGGCGTTATTTGCGGTCTCGCTCATCGATTATTCCCTGCGTGGCTGGTTTGCTGACAGAATTTCAACAGCTGTGAATGAGTCCGTTGAGGTCGCAAGTGCCTATTTTGAAGAACATGCCCGCTCGGTGCGCGGCCAGATATTGACAATGGCCAATGATATTAACCGTGAAGCCCCGCGGCTGGTAAATAATCAAAAATTATTAAATGAATATCTTTCCAATCAAACCGTTTTGCGCAATTTATCCGAAAGCGTTATTGTGGATGGGGCAGGGCGCATTAAGGCCAAATCCCAATTTGCCTTTGCTATCAGCTTTTCCAAAATTGACAGTGTGTTGCTGGATCAGGCCCGCGAGGGGGATGTTGTTATCATAACACCGGAAGATAACAACAAGATACAAGCTATTGTAAAATTGAATAGTTTTGTTGATGCCTATTTGATGGTTGGACGGTTTGTCGATGCCAATGTGCTGTCTGCGCTTGACCGGACACAGCTGGCGGTCAATGAATATCAATCGCTTGGCTTGCGACAATTTGATTTGCAAATTTCCTTTGCGGTGATGTTTTTTGTTGTGGCGCTATTGCTGGTTTTATCCGCGCTCTGGATAGGGCTGACGCTGGCCAATTCCATTGTCGAGCCATTGGTCAGTATTATCGGGGTCGCAGAACAGGTGCGCTCTGGTAATTTAAAACAACGTGTTCCGGAAATTGATAATATGGACGAGATAGCCCGTCTTGGCATCAGCTTTAACGGGATGCTGGATGAGGTGTCCAACAGCCGCGAGCAATTGGTTGAAGCCAATAAACAGCTGGATGCCCGGCGCGAATTTACCGAAGCGGTTCTGGGCGGCGTCACCTCAGGGGTAATCGGGCTGGATAGAAAAGGGATAATAACCTTGCCCAATCAGGCGGCCTGCAGCTTGCTAAACAGAGAGCTGGAAGCGCTGATAGGCCAGAAGCTGGTCGATATTCAGCCAGAGTTCAAGCCAATATTTGACCAGCTATCGGTGCAAAGGCGCGCCCATTGCGAGCAGCAAATTGTGTTGCGCGGGCGCGGGCGGGCGCAAACATTGCGGGTCAGGCTGGTATCTGAACGGGTAGAGGGGCGGTTGGTTGGCTATGTGCTGACCTTTGATGATATTACCGATTTTCTGGCGGCCCAGCGTAAAGCGGCATGGGCAGATGTTGCGCGGCGTATTGCCCATGAAATTAAAAACCCCCTAACGCCGATTGCGCTTGCCACAGACAGGCTGATGAAAAAATATCGCCCCGAAAATACAGAAGAGGGGAAAAAATTTGATGAATATATGACCATTATCAGCCGTCAGGTAGGCGATATTGGCCGTATGGTTGAGGAATTCTCGAAATTTGCCAGAATGCCTGCCCCTGTTCTGAAAAAAACAGATTTATGTCGGCTGGTACAAGAACAGCAAACCTTGCTGCAAACCTATACCAATCTGGATCTGGTCTTTGATATGCCAGAAGAAACAACGCCGATATGGGTACAGGCTGATGCCGGTCTGATGCGCCAGATGCTGACCAATTTGATAAAAAATTCGATTGAAAATATGCAGGAAACCCGAACTGGCCAGCCCGGAGAGGGGGCGCATAATCTGCGGATAGAGGTCGCGGTGGCACTGGCGGCAGAAAATGCCACTATCACCATCCGCGATTATGGTAGCGGCTTTGCCGGCGAGGATGTGGAGCGTTATCTAGAGCCTTATGTTACCACCCGCAATAAGGGTACCGGGCTAGGCCTTGCAATCGCCCAGAAGATTATTTCTGATCATGACGGGCAAATTTTTCTGTCTAACCATCACCAACAGGGCGCGATTGTAAAGCTGACATTGCCCTGTAATCCTGAAAATAATGATGCATAGAGGGTTTGGGCATGAATGAAGAAATTCTTGTCGTAGATGATGAGCCTGATATCCGCTCTCTTATCAGCCTGACGCTGGAAGATGAGGGATATCTGACGGTTCAGGCTGCCAATGCCGAAGAAGCGCGGGCGGTTATCGCCTCGCGTCCGCCATCCTGTATTATCCTCGATATCTGGATGCGCGGTTCGGACATGGATGGGCTGGAAGTCCTGAACTGGTGTCAAAACCTGTATCCCGAAGTACCGATTTTGATGATTTCCGGGCATGGAAATGTTGAAACAGCTGTCCAGGCTATTCAAAATGGCGCCCATGATTTTATTGAAAAACCCTTTAAAGCAGAACGATTATTGCTGACCGTCCGCCGCGCCCTGCAACAAAGCCGGCTGGCACGCGAAAATGCCGAATTACGCGAACAAAGCGGAGCAAATGAACAGGTTAGTCTGGTCGGTCAGTCTGTTCAGATAAAACAGCTGCGCACCACTATAGACAAGGTTGCAAATACCGCCAGCCGTATTTTGATTACCGGGCCTGGCGGGTCAGGCAAGGAAGTGGTCGCCCGTCTGATACATACCCAGTCTGTCCGCAAGGACGGGCCATTTGTGGTTGCCCATTGTGCCAGAATAAGTGCAGAAAATGCCGATACCGAGCTTTTTGGCTCGGAAATGCTGGCATCCGGGCGGCGTATTGTTGGCCTGTTTGAACAAGCCCATCGCGGCACGCTCTATTTTGATGAGCTATGCGATTTGCCGCTGGAAACACAAAGCCGTCTGGTACGCGCGGTTGCCGAGCAAACCTTTCGGCGGGTTGGCGGCACAGATCCGGTAACAACAGATGTGCGCATTATCTCTGCCTCTTCCCAGGATTTGGCCGCTGCCATAGAAAACGGGCATTTGAAAGAGGATTTATATTACCGCCTGGGGGTTATTTCCATGACGGTGCCGGGGCTGGCAGAACGGCGCGAGGATATCGGCCAGCTTGCCCGGCATTTTGTTGAGGAATGTGCGCGTAAATTAGGCCGGCCGCCGATTGCGCTGGGCGATGATTTGGTCAATGCGATGCGCTCTTATGACTGGCCGGGTTCGGTGCGCCAGCTGCGCAATGTTATTGAAACCATCCTGATTTTGAATGAAAAGCCGGAAAATGGAGTGGTTGGGCTGGATGGCTTGCCAGCCGAGTTGTTATCCTCCCCTCAAGAAGGCGGGGCTAGTCAGATATTGCACCATAGCCTGTCCTTGCCGCTTCGCGAGGCACGCGAGCTGTTTGAGCGCGAATATATGCACTCCCAGCTGCAGAAATTTGAAGGCAATATCTCGCAAATGGCAAAATTTATCGGGATGGAACGCTCTGCTTTGCATCGCAAGTTAAAATCCTTGAATGTCGAGGCAGGTAATTAGAGCTGGACAGGGCAAAGCGACCCCAAAGCGACCCCAACGCGACCCCAAAGCGGGGCAAAGGAAAAGAGGCCCTGTGCAATGATTTGCGAAAACAGACAGATTACGGCATAACCAAACAGAGGTAATATGAAATTATCCTCAAAGATTGGAACAGGAACGCTGCCTCTTTATATATCCGGGCAGCCCGATATATGCTGGCAGAATATATGCTGGCAGAATAGTCTTATTCTTTAAAAGGGCAGGTTTTTTATGAAAATCGTTATTTGTGGTGCGGGGATTGTTGGCAGTGCGATTGCCCGCCATTTATCTGCAGAGCAAAATGATGTGACGGTCATTGATATCGACCCGGACAAGCTGCAAAGGCTGACAGAGCAGGCTGATGTCGGGGCGGTTGAGGGGATGTCCTCCTATCCTGATATTCTGGCACAAGCTGGCCTGAAAGACGCAGAATTGCTGATCGCGGTGACAGAATCAGACGAGATTAACATGGTGGCCTGTCAGGTTGCCCACACGATTTTTGAAACCCCGACCCGAATTGCGCGTATTCGCGCGCGTGCCTATCTCGACCCGAAGGTTGGCCAGCTTTATAGCCGCGAGAATTTACCCATTGATTATATTATTTCACCCGAACGCGAAGTATCGGCAGCTGTGGGGCGCCAATTGCAATTGCCAGGTGCATTTGATGTCAAGGATATGGCGGAAAATAAAATCAAGCTTATCGGCGTGCTATGCAAGGAAAACTGCCCTATTCTGGCGACCCCGATTAGGCATCTGACCAATCTGTTTCCCGGCCTTGGCATGACCATTGTTGCGATTATCCGCGATAATCAGGTGATTGTACCGCGTGATGGAACAGATATGATGCAGCCAGAAGACAGGGTGTATTTTGTCTGTGATGAAAAACATGCTGCCCGGGCGATGGCCAGCTTTGGTCATACAGAAGAGCAATCCAATTCGATTGTAATTTCCGGGGGCGGAAACATTGGCACATTGCTGGCACAAAATATGGAAATGAGCAGTGATGATGCCCAGGTGCATATCATTGAGCGCGACCGCGCCCGTGCTCGTAAAATTGCCGAACAATTGCAAAAAACCAGCGTTATCTGGGGCAATACGCTGGAAGCCGATATCCTGAAAGAAGCCGGGGCGAATACAGCTGGAACCTTTGTGGCGGTTTCCAATGATGACGAGGTGAATATTCTATCTGCCTTGCTGGCCAAAAGAATGGGCGCATTACATACCGTTGCCCTGGTAAATATGCCCGGCTTTGTGCCATTGATCAGCGCCCTTGGTGTGGATGCGGTGATTAATCCGCCGCAAATTACGGTTTCCTCTATTCTGGAACATATCCGGCGCGGGCGTATTCTGGATGTGCATTCCGTGGTAGAAGGGCTAGGCGAGGTGCTGGAAGCAGAAGCTCTGCCTACTTCGCCTCTGGTTGGACAGCCACTTCGTAAATCCCGTATTCCAAAAGGGGTCGCCATTGGCGCGATTTTGCGCGATGATGTGGTTATCGCCGCCAGAGGCGATACAGTTATCGAAGCCGGGGACAGGGTGGTGTTATTTGCTGCACCGGGCAAGGCCAGCCGCGCGGAATCTATCCTGTCTGACTAAACCATTTATCCTGCCAGGGAACAAAAAGGGATATAGCAGATCATGTCACGGGTTGCGTATGTAAATGGCCGATATATTGCCCATCATCAGGCAGCGGTTCATATCGAGGATAGAGGCTATCAGTTCGGGGACGGCGTATATGAGGTGGTGATGGTGCTAAATGGCCAGTTTGTAGATTATGATGGCCATATAAAAAGACTTTATAACTCGCTGAATTCCATACAAATGGATGTTCCGATATCTGAGCCGGCATTACAGATGATAATGACCCGAATGGTGCGGTTAAATCATCTGCAACATGGCTCTATTTACCTGCAAATAACGCGCGGAGTTGCCAGACGCGATCATAAATTTCCGGCCGCCAGCTGGCCGGCGATGGTAATGACCGCCAAACATCTTGCCAGCCCGCCTATGCCCGCCCAAAAGGGGGTAGCGGCTATCACAGCGGCAGATGAAAGATGGGCAAGGCGGGATATTAAAACCATTCAGCTATTACCCAATTGCCTGGCCAAACAACGCGCTGCCGAAGCCGGGGCATTTGAAGCGATTTTAGTGATGCCCGATGGCAGTGTTTCCGAGGGTTCGTCCAGCAATGTGTGGATAGTAAATAAAGCAGGAGAGCTGGTTACCCGCACAGCCAGTGAAAATATTTTAAACGGCATCACCCGCCAATCGGTACAAAGAATTGCCCATGAGCATCAGTTGAAAATAATAGAGCGAAATTTTGATGTGGCAGAAATGCTGGCCGCACGGGAAGTTTTTATTACCAGTGCAACCTCGATTGTTACCGCTGTTATAAAAATTGATGACCAGGAAATTGCAGACGGGAAAATAGGCAGGATAAGTGCGGCATTGCGCGAGGATTATTTGCGCTATGCAACAGGGGATATTGCTTAAAACCCCATCCTTTTAAAAAAAGAATAACAAGAAAATATAAAAAGCGGAGGCAAAAGATGGATAAAGGGCAAAATTTACAGGATATTTTTTTAAATCAGATTAGAAAACAGCATATTTCTGTCACTATTTTTCTGGTGAATGGCGTGAAATTACAGGGGGTAATTACCTGGTTTGACAGCTATTCTATTCTGCTGAAACGCGAAGGCCATATTCAGCTTGTTT
>Ga0209654_1002681_pt1 | contig 11853 bp, 13 predicted proteins | sample SaaInl1SG_22_DNA_FD_184646 | JGI IMG/M metagenome (GOLD analysis project Ga0209654, IMG submission 184646) | Marine microbial communities from expanding oxygen minimum zones in the Saanich Inlet - ESP_161SG_22_DNA (SPAdes) (version 2) | ecosystem: Environmental > Aquatic > Marine > Intertidal... | reverse complement strand
TCAAGGGAAACATTCTGGAGTGCTTGGACGTGGCCACCGTTTGGCAACTCAAAGCGCATCGAGATGTTGTCTATTTGGAGTCCAGACATCTGATCCTCTCTGCTCCTTGTTCAGGAGCGGGGGTATTGTAGGAAAAAGAAGGCGGGCACCCATATAGGTACCCGCCTCGCATTCAGTAGGCTTACTTGATTGCTTCAAGCGGGCCTGTGTTTACGTTGTCAGCATAAGATGCTTTCGCCGCGTCGATAGAGCCGGCTGCCACGAAGACGTCTGCAACGCCTTTCATGAACTCTTGTGCTGTGCCACCGAGCCAAGCGTCTGACAACTGACCTGCGACGTCCGGGAATTCGAATGTGGACAGGCTGGATGCAGCGTCTTCCTCTGACATACCCGCGTCTTTTGCGATCACAGGAAGCATTTTGGATTGCATTGCTTCGTCAGCCCACATTGCGTTTGCGTCCGCTGTGACTTTCAGGAACGCCGAAACCATGTCGGAATTCTCTGCAACGAAGGAAGTTGGCGCTGTTGTTGCGTCGAATACCAAGATACCGAGCTCCATCTTTTCCGCACCTGTCAGAAGGATGTTGCCAGACTCTTTCATGCGACGAAGCGCACCGCCCCAACCACATGCCATGTCAACAGACCCCTGCGCCAAAGCCGCTTGGCCTTCCGCTGGGGCCATGTCCACAACTGTCAAACCGCCTACGTCAATACCGAAGTGGTCCATTTGCTTGAGGAAACCGTAGTGCGCGGCTGTGCCGAGTGGAACCGCAACTTTCTTGCCCGCAAGCTCGCCCGCAGAATCTTTGTCGATCTCAAGTGCAGCGGCAACAACGCAGTTGTCATTGTCAGCATAGGACACCGCAACGTCGACAACCTGAAGGTCTTGACCAGCAGAAGTTGCAACAACGAAAGGTGGGATGCCCTGAGATACGGAGAGCTGAACGTCACCGGACGCCATTGCTGCGGACATTGCTGTGCCTGTGTCGAAGGAAACCCAGTTCACTTTCGCGCCAAGCGCTTCATCGTACATGCCTTCAGCTTTTGCGAATTGGAATGGCATAGGCCACTCAAGGAAATAGCCAACAGTGATTTCACCGTGGCCATCGGCCATTGCAGTCGTGCCGGACAGCATTGCTGTAGCGCCAAGAACTGCGCCTAGAATTGTCTTTTTCATTGTCTTCTCCAAGTTGGTAGGTTGACGTTTTGATTACGTCGTTAGTTTCACATTGCAAAACTATAATTTCGCAAAGCAAGAATTTGTGAAGCGCCTTTTTCGTCAACGCATTTCTACACGATTTACACCATGCAGAGAAAAATTGATCGCCTAGGAACTTCGCTTAGTCAAGTTGACTGATTCATATCCCCCCGATCAAAGCTTACGGCAGCTTAGCATCTGTAGCATCGTACCAGTTTAAACCCAACTATCAGTCCAGAATACCGTAGGTGCCAGCACAAAGTCGAAAAAGAACGCGAATAGGCCGTGATTTTACGCGGTCAATTCGCGTCAGACCTCATTATATCTGGCGCAATGCCACCAATCATTTCTGTGACGCTGCCCGCGGATGCTACCAGCTTACCGCTCCAGCCAGCCAATTCTTGAATTTTGTGCCGTGGGTGCGACGACCAAATGTTTAGTGCCGCAATGGGTTCGCCCAAATAGTTAAAGATCGGTGCTGATATCCCAAGGAAGTGTTCGAACTCTTCCCTATCATTCTGACCAAATCCTTTTGAGCGAACTGACTTCAGTTCCTCTTTGAAACCCTTCGCGTTGGTGATCGTGCGTTCCGTGAAGCTCTCAAAATCGTAGTCCTTCAGCTTTGCATCTAAGATTTTTGACGGCAAAAACGCTAAGAGTGCTTTACCAGAGGCAGAGCAGTGCATCGGTTCGCGCATTCCTGGTCGCTTTACTCCGCCCAATGCTTGGGACGACTCGAGGACACGTAGATAAGTCACCTCATTGCCTGCAGGCACGCCTAAGGTCACGTTGGCATCAAAGCGTTTGTTCAGACGTATCATTTCGCCCAACGCAATCTCTTGAATATCGTAGCCGTTGTAAGCGTTTCTAACCAAATCAAACACACGGCTACCAAGCAAATACACTTTATTCTGAGCTTCAAAACGCAGCATTCGCTCTTCGAGTCCAATCGCCAAGAGCCTGTGGATCGTGCTCTTGTTTAGTCCCGTCCGCTCAACAACATCGGAGAACGTCAGCGGTTTTTGAGCTTCGCTGATCACTGTCAAAACCGCGAGAAGTTTCTGGACAATGGAACTCTGCATACGATTGCGCCTTTGATTAATCTGCCACCGTGCTGACGGCGTTGTGCTGTTCACATCAAAGCAGCAATGTTTGCCCGTTGAAATATGTTTTTGCATTTTGAAACTGAGGGGCGGCGTTTGAATCAAAGGCGCGGATATCAAACCATGAGGTCGCCACAAACAAGAGATAGTGAGAACGGTCTCGTAAAAAAAGCCTCAGCGACCTTGGATGCCCAAATGAGTGCAATGACGGCGCGGACATATGGAGAATTCCTTTATAACCGTATGAAAGACGGAAGGCTCTTGGGACGAACTCCATCAGTGCGCGTTAGAAGGCATCTGCAAAGTGATGGTGCCATGGGAAACTTTTAATTTTTTCCTGAACGAAAGCATTTACTGAAAGAGTTTGAGGCGATTTGAGCAAAACAGGCTAAGTTCCATTCAACTGAATTGAAATTAGAGTTGAGGAGATCTATCAGCTCCTAAGTTACAAAGGAGACGTCGATCTCGAGGTCAAACTCGACGAATGGGAGCGGTTCTACAACTTCGCCAGACCGCACGGCGCGCACAACGGCCAGCCCCCTTATGAAGCTCTCAGAGACAAGCTACAGTAACTCGGCAAGTGTCCCGCACGTTCGTCTAGGCTACAAATCGCGATGACACGCTTGATGGCGAAGGAACTTGGGGGTGCCAATTTACATGCCAACGTTTTCGCACCTGGGATTACGCTAACTGACGCCTGCATGACCCTTATGGAGGATGCAAAAACCTACGGGGCCGATCGCGCAGCGCTTAAACGTAATGGCGAGGTTGACGATATCAGCGGTGGTGTTCTTTATCTAAACACGCGGATCCGAAAGCGCGTTCGATTTAACAAGTCAGGTGTCTCTCGCAAACATGCTTGTTTCGAGACAGGAAGATGAACTTGGATCGGTCTGACATGAGCACTTGTTGGGCAGATTTGAAGATTTGATCGTTTGCGGCCGCGACTTAGTTCGTTGGAGTGCCTATCTTAGTGAGCTGGAAAGCGGAGTTTGCCATTATGACAGAAGATCTGACAAACCGCATGGCCGACATCGTGAGCCGTTACATGGTGTTGACTAAAGAAGTGATGCCACGAATGGCGCGTGAAGGCAGCGTTAGCTGGCCCGTCGTGAACGACCACTGTTTTCAACGCATCGTCTTGGATAACGTGTGTGGTGGGCCCTGGTTCGAACACCTTGCGCGTCCCGCTTACAAACATCTGTCCAAGGATCAGGCTATTCAGGCGATCAATTTATGCGAAGCCATTATTGCTAATCGCGTGGACCTGTATGAGCTCAATAACAAGTCACTGATTTGGCGCGGCAAGCGGCCGCGATAAGGGCGTGCTGCATTAAGTTGGCTGCCCCAACACAGTGTGACTGATGAATGACTGTAACGAATTCGACCTACGCACTTTAGTCTAAAGCGCGCCTTTTTCTTGCATGTAATGAAGCATTGCAGGGCGATATGCGGTGATTTCTTCGGCCACAGCTTGGTGCTTCAGCATGTCTGAGCGGTAGGTTTGAACTACCTCTGGCCATTCCAACTTGGGCACAATCGTCCCTTCAAAAAGGGCAATCCATTCAAGCGTTACAATAGTGCCCGGATCCCCCATCCAAAGCCGGTAACGCGGCAATTCCGATCGCTCCAACATTATGCCCAGTCCGTGCAATCGCAGATTAATTTGGGCGTGTGCAATTTTGATAGCCGCGGCGTCACGCGTTTTCGGATCAACATGCGGGAAAGTCAGTCGCAAAGCAGGTTCTAATCGAGTATCCGCGAACCGAGAGCGTTCTCTGGATTTTGCACGTGCAACCAACGTGTCTGGCAACATCGGAATTTCTGGGTATTTTTCTTCCAAATATTCTGCAATCGCTTCGCTATCTGTCAGTGTCAGGTCCCCATCAACGAGCGCAGGAATATTGCCCGAGGGCACAAGCGCCAGATATGTAGAAGATCCGCCACCGCCCGGCGGTGATGCTTCTGAAAAAGATAGCCTTTTATGCCGCAGTAAGATGCGCAACTTGGCGCAATAGAGCGAATGATCAGAGGTATAGACGAGCATATATCACTTTGTTTGGCGTTAGGTTTTCAGCAAATGCCGTGGCCTCAGGCATAGTTGCAAAGCGAAAATCTTGGAAGTCTGCAGGTCTTTTAGACTTTCACCCGGTATTGATGCGCTTGGTGTTGTCTAATCGCTTTGTGTCAGCCCCTCTGGTTGTGGCAAGGTACGCACCAATAAAAGTGCGACGGCAGCAGATAGCGTCAATGTGATGAATGCTGGGCTATAGCTGCCAAAATTGTCAAACACCCAGCCAGTCAAAATTGGACCGACAGAGCCACCTAATGTGCCAAAAAACAGCACGGTGCCAAAGATTGCACCATGCGCACGCATGCCAAAATACTCTGCCACTATGGGTGAAACCACGACGAACAAAGCACCGTGTCCAAAGCCATAGATCGCTACGACAGCGAACAACGCGCCATGGGCTGTTGTCAAAATAAGGCCAACGAGGCCGGCAAGCAAAACCAAAAGGCAGATCGTATAAGCCATCTTACCACCGATCCGGTCGACCAGTGCGCCCATGATCAAGCGGCCAGCAATGCTGGCAGCACCTATCATCGAAAGCAATGTCGCGACGAGCGTTTGGGTCATGCCTAAATCCATGCCATGCACGGCCAAATGAAGAGGCAGTGATACAAGCGTGGGAAAGAACAAGAATTGAATTGCGCAAAGTGTCCAGAAAATTCGCGCGGACGGCCCTCGCCGGGCCTCTGCGAAACTGTGGCCCTTGAGCACATTAGGGGTACCAGCTGCTGGTGCCGGCGGGCGCTGCATCAAAAGTGCTGCGGCGAGCAGCAGGACAGATGCCGCGATGCCCAGCGTCAAAATTGCAATGCGCCAGCCGAAAGAGACGATGAGCAGCGCGGCGATTGGCGGCAATGCAATCTGGCCGATGGCGGTGCCAACTTTTACCACTCCACTCATGGTGCCGCGCCGACGTGGAAACCAGCGTGCAATCGTTGATAGTGTGACGACGTCATGGCTGCCTAAACCCAGCCCAACAAAGGTGGCAAAGATCAGTAGCAAGTGCCATTGCTCGGTGACTTGGCTCATGAGCACAAAGCCAACACCATAAAGCGTGCCTGTGCAGGCGAGAACGATGCGCGGGCCGAGTGCGTCGCTCAGTCGCCCGCCCGGCATTGCAAGAACGCCCATTGCGAAGAAAGCCAACGCTGAACAGGTGGACAGAAAAGTACGCGACCAGCCAAGTTCGGCCTCTAGGGACGGAAGGAACAAGCCAAAGGAAAATAACATTCCGATGACCACAAACTGTGTCAAACAAGCACCAAACAGTGCCGTGTAACGACGATCAACCATGAAATTTCCTTTGCTGGCCTGCGACCGGATAAGTTCTGACGCCTGCACGTCGCAATGTCGATGGGTCCTAACCCAGAGCGCGGTCCTCATTGAACACAAAATGCAAAGCGCGGGACTTTACGATTTGATATTTCTTTTTGGCATAGCGATTAAACAGTCTTACGCCGACTTTCTTCGAGGCGTTTATGAACTACGTTTGTTGTACAATAAAAACATATCACCAACGCATCGCCGTTCGAGCTTGGCACATCATGCGCATAAATACTGAACAGACTTCGAACAAAATAGAACGCTAGCATAAACGCAGCAAATTGCTGAAAACGTCATAGTCGAAAGGGACAAATAATGTTCAGAACACTTGTGGTTTTGCTTTTCTTGCCCACGATCATATGGGCCCACGATTGGGATGCGCTGCGCGAGCCAGGTGCGTTCGCGTTGATGCGACATGCCTTGGCACCGGGCACCAGTGATCCGGCAAACTTTCGTCTGAATGCCTGCGAAACACAACGCAATCTCGACACACGTGGGCAACAACAAGCCAGAAACATAGGCGAAGCATTTCGAGACCAAGGTATTGAGTTTGAGGAAGTTTGGACCAGCCAATGGTGTCGCACCCGCGAAACAGCGCAGTTGCTTGACGTTGGCCCAGTTGTTGATCGTCCGGCCCTGAATTCCTTTTTCAAAGACTTCAGCACTCGCGAGGCACGGACGTTGGAGGTTATTGATTTGCTAAAAGTGACGCAAAATAAGGTTTTGATCGTCAGTCACCAGGTGAATATTCGCGCGTTGACCGGGCATCATACTTGGCTTTGATGCGCTCTAAATACGCCGGGATTGCAGCGGGGTTTGGAAAGCCTGGTGGGAAATGCACTGATACGACTTTCTTAATCCCACAGGTTTGAGCCAACTCAGCGATCTCTTCTGGTCCCAAATGATGCTCCGCCATATGGCTGCCGATCATTTGCAGCCGTTCTTCTGGCATCTGGGGATTCATCGCGCGAATGCGCACCATTGTCGCTGCGGAATCCATCATTTCACCGATCATGATGTCTGCACCCATCGCCAATTCTTGTAAGGCGTTGCAGGGGCCTGTGTCGCCAGTGACAACGACGCTGCGCTCTGGAAGGTCAAAGCGCAAGGACAATGACAGATACCCTTCTTTGCCAAAATCTTCTTCGCCACGGTAGTGGGTGTTCTCGCAATTAGTGACCTTCATTCCGTCAATTTCAATCATATCGCCAGGGACGATTTCAGTAACCTGCACGAAATCCTTGGGATGCGGCAAAACTTTGCCCGGTACGCCAAAGCCGATTTCTTGCGGCACGTTGCAAGCAACGCAAGGCGCATCGATGATTTTTTGGTGCCTGGTGGTCCATAAATCGTCAGCGGTTTTTGGCGCTGTGTCATCATATTCAGGCCAAGGCAGGCGAAAAGGCTCCCGATATGATCGAAGTGATGATGTGTCAGAAAGAGGTGGTGCACATCACGGTATTCGATGCCGGCCCCTTTTGAGCGCCCCATCGCGCCTTCACCACAATCGATCAGAATTGGAGCATCGCCATTCATGACGACATGAGCAGGTTGCGCGCGTAGTGGGTTTGCCACCGGGCCGCCAGCGGTGCCAAGTGCAATGACGGAATTTGGTGAAACCATGGGCAGGACCTTTCTTGCAGACAAATACGCTAAAGCGAATGATGAGCGGATCCTAAAGCCACTGGATGCATCATGAAAATTGATAAACACAATGCTATGTATTTCTTGTGGCCATGCCTCAACGTGAGGTGTTTGAACCGTGCGATATTAATCAAACAGGGCGTCGGCGCACACTCATCAACAAACCTGCAGTTAAAATGAAAAGCGCCAAGATACTGGGCAGGTTTAGCGTCTCGCCCAAGATCAACGCGCCGAGTAACGCACCACCACCTGGAACGGCTGCCAAAATGAAAGAGGTGTTCCCGTTGCCAATCGTACGCGATGCGTGTGCGACAAAGAGAAGGCCAATGAGGTTGGGAACGAAGCCTTGATATATTGCCTGAAGCATAAAAGGGCCAAAGGGTGCTTCTGTCATGCCCGAGGGCAACCAAATTGCCCAAATAGGCAGATAATATGCGGCATTTACGACTGTTCCACAAAATATGATTTGCATCGCGCCAAGCTGCCAGCGTTCTGCCAAGATCATATATGCTGAGAAAAATATGGCTCCTGTTAAGAATAACAAATCCCCAATCCAAGCATCTGCATTGCTGGTTGCGCTCGCGTCCCAAGCCAGAACAATGGCTGATACAAAAATCAGCAGACCTCCGATCACTTGTTTTGCGCTCGGCAGAACGCGGATCAAAACAATTGCAAAAAGGATACTGATAAGTGGCAACACACCGTTCATAAAAATTCCGCCATGCGCGGCCGGCGCGTAGAGAAAACCAGAAAACACAAAGAGGATGTAGATAGGGCCCAAAATGAATGACAGCACTGCAATGTGAAAAAGCCGCAACCCGCGCCAAGGCTGGTAGTAGAGACAAAGCGGTACCGCGATCAGCGACGCCAATCCGTAGCGTAGCGCAGCCAGATCATAAATCGTAAGTCCGCTGTCATTCGCAACACGGCTCACAATCAACCAGAAAGACCAGACAAGAACGATGCACCAAGCCGCCGCGTAACCGGTAACATGAGAAGAAGCACCGGTAGACATCTGTTTTGCGCTCAAACTGTTGGGAGGGATTCTTTATCCTGTGTAAATCTCTAAGTTCGCAGCAGCGCTGAAGCAAGGGGGGATTAAACGGGGCACACCACTTCGATCAGGGATGGTCCAGGCTCTGCCAATCCAGCAATCAGTGCTTTTACAAAGCTGTCGATATCTTCTGCACGCGTTGCGAGGACACCGTGGCCTTTTGCCAAAGACACCCAATCAAGCGTTGGGTTTTCGACGTCAAACATTGCTTGCGCATTTTTACCAACTTGCGCGACGCCGACGTTCGTCAGCTCATTACGCAAAATTTGAAAGCCGCGATTTGCAAAAACGATGACAGTTATGTCGAGGTTTTCGCGTGCCATCGTCCACAAGGATTGCAACGTATACATCGCAGACCCGTCGCCTGTAAGGGCGATGACCTTGCGCTCGGGGGCTGCGATGGCTGCGCCGGTGGCGCAGGGCAAGCATAAGCCAATCGCGCCACCAGTTCCTGCAAGCATTTCGTGTGGGCGCGCTTTTCCGATCAGGGGTAAAATCTTGTGTCCGGACGTGACCGCCTCATTACAGACAATCGCATTTTCGGGAATCAAGGCCGCCAAGGCCTGACCCACTTTTTCTAATGTCATTGAACCGCTTGGAATGTCGGGCAAGTCAAGTTGGACGCTTGTCATTTGGGTTTTGGAGGTGACACCAACAGCATCCGCCAACGCCGTAAGCGTCCATTCCACATCGTCTGTGCGCGCACATAAATCAGCAATTACACAATCCGCAGGTTCAGGCACACTTGGCTTATCAGGATAGGCAAAAAATGCGACTGGCCTGTCAGCGCCGACCAGAGTGATCGAAGACGTGCCGATCAGCTGGTTGATCTTTGGCTCCACAGCATAAACCAGCTGGTCAATCTGTGCTGTTCCTGCCCCTTTTGAAATACGTGGAATCAACGTGTCAGCCATCAGACGACACCCTGTGGCCGCTGCGATCTTGCCAGCAAGCGCGCGCAACGACCCAAATAGGGCCGCATCGCCGATCAAAAGCGCGGCTCCGGGTGTTTTCAAACGCTGGGCTGCGGCTTCAATGTCTTGCTGCGAAGGGCGATGAAGGCTTTGGACTCCAGCCAAAGGCGGTTGTGTCGGCGTAACGTCGTTCCAAGCGGTGTTTGCGGGCAGAACCAGTGTCGCAATTTGACCGTTCTCAGCCCGCGCGGCTTGAATGGCCGCTGCGCCATCGGATGCAACACTTTCAGCGTCGCCTGATACGCGGGTCCAATGACTTATCGAATGGCTGATACCAAGAATATCGCCTTTCAACGGGCTCTCATATCGCAAGTGTTGAGTGGCGTGATCCCCGACAACATTGACGATGCCTGAGCCCGCTTTTCGCGCATTGTGTAGATTTGCAAAGGCGTTACCGAAACCCGGTGCAAGATGCAAAAGCGTGCCAGCGACATCGCGTTTCATGCGGTAATAGCCGTCTGCGGCTCCCGTCGTGCCACCCTCAAACAAGCACAAGACGCAATTCATTTCCGGGTGATCGTCCAAAGCCGCTACGAAGTGCATTTCTGAGGTTCCGGGATTAGCGAATACCGTATCGACTGAATTGTTCAAAAACGTCTTAACCAGTGAATCTGCACCGTTCATAGGATGTCCTTTCAAATGCGTCTCCACAGCTTAACGGAGTGCGAATTCAATTGTCATCGAATTTATTCAACTGAATTCCCAAACGACTTGGCGGAACATTGGCAATTTGAACAAGTAAGCGTCATTGTGAACGCATAAACGTCATAGGGGCTACGCTTGCGAGCTGGCCAAAACGGGAGCTGCTTAGATGATTGCAATTAATCCGCCGTTTTCGGGAAACCCACCCAGCGAAACTGTTGTGGCCCGTATCCGTGAAAATGCCAAAGCCAACCCTGAAAACTGCGCTTTGGTGTGTGGTGATGCAAAGGTGAGTTGGGGTGAGCTTGATACGCGGATCAACAAAATTGCGAACCTGTTGCTCAGGCTTGGGCTACGCAAAGGCGATAATGTCGCGATCCTTTCGCCCAACTCTATTGCCTATGCGGAACTGTTCTTGGGGATTTTGCGGGCAGGGGGGTGCGTGACGCCGCTGTCTTCGATGGCTTCGTCGCAGGCGCTTCATAAGATGCTGTTAGAATGCCAGCCAAAGGCAATTTTTATAGCAGAACAGTATTTTGATTTGGTGAGCGACTTTGTTCAAACTCTACCGATAACGCGCTTCGCGCTCGATTTTAAAATGGATGGTTTTGAGGCCTACGAAGACGCGCTCGCAAACTCAGAAACGCGTGATCCTATGATTGCTATAGAGATGAGTGATCCGTTCAATCTGATCTATTCTTCAGGCACAACAGGCACCCCGAAAGGGATCGTTCAAAACCATCAAATGCGCGCGGCTCAGATGGATCGCGTGTCGCCCAACGGATATGATGACAAAGCACGCACGCTAATCTCAACGCCGCTTTATTCTAACACAACAATCGTTTCGTTCATTCCGACGCTGTTTGGCGGGTCCACAGTTTATCTGATGCCAAAATTTGATGCGCGCGCTTACCTCGAAATTGTTGAGCGTGAGAAGATCACACATACGATGTTGGTTCCCGTTCAATATAAACGCATCATGGATGTGCCTGATTTCGATAGGTTTGATCTGAGCTCAATGCGGGTGAAATTTTCAACCTCGGCCCCCTTGCGCGCTGATGTGAAGGCAGATGTTCTTGCGCGGTTTCCAGGGAAGTTGATCGAATATTATGGACTTACAGAAGGGGGCGGCGTGACGGTTTTGGTAGCGGATGAACACCCAACAAAATTACACACTGTGGGTCAACTCGCGCCTGGCAATGACATTTGTTTAATCGACACTGATAGTAAAGAAGTACCGCAAGGGCAGGTTGGTGAAATCTGCGGGCGTGGACCGACTATGATGGCGGGGTACTATGGTCGCGATGATCTGACGTCTGAGTATATCTGGCGCAATGACACGGGTGACATCTACTTCCGATCTGGTGATATGGGGTCATTTGACCCCGATGGGTTCCTTGTTCTGTCAGATCGTAAAAAGGATATGATTATTTCTGGCGGACTTAATATCTATGCGAATGATCTTGAGCTGGTTCTTTTGGATGATCCTGATGTGTCGGATGTCGCTGTTATCGGAGTGCCTTCAGAGGCATGGGGGGAAACGCCACTTGGCCTTGTTGTACTGCGCGCAGGTGCAACGCGCAGTACTGAGCAGATCAGAGAACGCGCCAATGCAAAGCTTGGTAAAAGCCAACGTCTTTCGGACATTGAGACCCGAGATGTTCTGCCGCGCAGTACGATTGGCAAAATCTTAAAGAAAGATCTGCGCGCACCCTATTGGGAGTAAGCGACAGGGGCTTAGCCGTTAAAGTTTAGCTTCAGACCGGGGCTTGGCCAGCGCGTGTGATAAAGGCATCCTGTGCCCGATGCTGTGATCCAAGCATCCCTCATGTCCGGCCCGCCAA
>Ga0209654_1002672_pt1 | contig 11879 bp, 2 predicted proteins | sample SaaInl1SG_22_DNA_FD_184646 | JGI IMG/M metagenome (GOLD analysis project Ga0209654, IMG submission 184646) | Marine microbial communities from expanding oxygen minimum zones in the Saanich Inlet - ESP_161SG_22_DNA (SPAdes) (version 2) | ecosystem: Environmental > Aquatic > Marine > Intertidal... | reverse complement strand
CTACTAGTAACCCTTTCAGAAATGAGAGGGTTTTTTTATGTAGTTTACTCAAGTAGAATAAGCGTATTAGAATTTGTTTTTTTGTGTTTTATACGATTCTAATAATTCACTTACATGGGTAAAATAATAGAATTAAAAGTTATTTATAAATAGAATTAAAATGGGCAGTATCAGCAGTATATTAATTAAAAAATTAGATATTAATTTAAACATTCCAATTTCTTCTTTTAATAAGGTTTATTTAATAATGTTATACTTTTTAAGTTAAAAAAAGATACCATATTTACAAAAGAATTTTAAAACAGACGCTTATATGGTTTTTGATCTACTTTATTTTATTAACATTATATGTTCTTTTTTGGTAGCGGCTTATCTTTGGATAAAGCTTACTCCAAAACACTTTACATTTCATTCAAAGTCTTTATCGGCATATCTCTTTTTTAATGCAATTTGTTTTAGTTTTTATTTACTTATCAAATATAAATACATCCTTATTGTACCCTTCTTATATAAGATTCCAGCCCCGATAACCTATTTAATTTTGCCTGCCGCTTATTTTCATGTAAAATCAATTGTAAAAAAACAAGTTGCATGGCAATCTAAAGATTGGATTCATTTAGTTCCTTTTATTGTTTTTCTAATTAGTTATTTACCTTTTTATTTTGAAGATTTTGAAACAAAAAGTAACTATGTAGCCCGTATTTTGAATGATATGAGTTTAATTCAGTTAGATAATATAGGCTTGTTGCCAGAATTCATAAACAATTTGGGAAGAATCATACAGCCTATAGTCTACATCATACTTCAGTGGGGACTATTAAAAAGTGCAGATGGTGTTTTATTAAAAGCAACACAAAAAACTTTATTTAAATGGCTTTTAAACTTTGTTCGTATTCAAACCTTTTTATTTAGTAGCTTACTAGCTACTGTTTTTACCTCACAGTATTTTTTACCTGCTGTTTCAGTATCTTTTTTTGAGTTTATCCCATTATTTTTAACGGTGAGTTCTTTTTTTATTTTAAGTATTTACCTTTTTTGGAACCAAAATATTTTAAAAAAAATAAAATATTTTAATCCAAATGAAAAAACACTAGATCACAATAATACGCAGTTAGATATCAATACTATTTCAGAGATTGTTTTTACTAACAAGTATTTTTTGGGGAAAGAAAATGATTTGGTAGGTATTGCAAATCAATTGGAAATAAACAAGGCAGATCTTTCCAAATTAATTAAAACCAAGTATGTTAATTTTAATGCATGGATCAATACTTTAAAAGTATCTTATAGTATGGAATTAATCAAAGAAGGCTATTTAAATGATTTCTCCATAGAGGCGCTGGCAGCTACATGTGGTTTTAACTCAACGAGTACCTTTTACAGGGCGTTTAAAGCACAGACAGAAACAACACCAAAAGAGTATGCTAGCTCCTTTAATTAAAGATTTTTTATTTATTCTTTTAGTATACAAGTACAATTAAACTTTATCTCTTCGCATTAAAGCCTTTTATTTTTTGTTGAAGGCATCTATGTAGATAAAGCACTTTTTCTAGTTTTTTAAAATGTAATTATTTATAAAACTAATAAAATTTATGTCAAAAAAACTTTTTGAAACACATCTTGCCATACTTTCCTTAATTTTTTATCTAGACTAAAATACATTGCGGGTATAAATTTTAATTCTGTGATGATGAAGTTCTCTAAATTATTTTTGTTTCTTTTCTTTTTTTCAACAACTATTCAAGTTAGCGCTCAAGATAAAAATGCTTTTATATTAAATTCTTTTAAAAGCTCGAGTGGTGGTGAAGGTAATTATAGTTGGTTAATTAAACGTTACATTGGTTCTTCTAAGGATGTAGTAATTCCAGATAGTTTAAATATGGATTTTGGGTCATTATTTTTTAAGGCTCCAGTTCGTGAAATTAAAACGAAAAGTTTTAAAGACAAAGAACTAAAGACATTAGTCATTCCAAATACAATCAGTGTAATTGAATATGAAGCATTTTATGATAATAACCTCACTTCGGTTACTATAAAAGCAACAACTCCTCCTAGATTACACGTGAACGCATTTAAAAAAAACCCCCCTTTTACACTTAAGGTACCGCAACAAAGTTTAAGCGCTTACAAAAACCACCCTACTTGGAAATTATTAAAACCTAGAGTAGAACCCACAATTACCTTTAACAATCAAACTAAAGAATTTACAAATAATCCAATAACCTTAAATGCTACTTCAAATTCAGGAGGTAAAATAATTTACTCTATTGTTGAGGGTGGTTCAGCAACAGCAAGCCTTTCTGGAGAGAGAAATGAAATACTTCAGGTAACTAGTTTTGGAACGGTAAAAATTAGAGCAACCGTTCTTGAAAAAGGAGATTATGTCTCAAACAGTATAACAAGTACCTTATTTATAACGCCAGATATAGGGGCTGAATTTAGTAAAGATGGTTTTGTATATAAGGTTATAAAAAACACCATTCCATTTGAAGTTTCAATTAAGGGATATACAGGGGCTAAAAAAGCAATTACTATTTCAGAAACCGTGGCGTACTCAGGCATTGACTACACCATAACCGCTATTGAAGAAAAAGCATTTTGGAAAGGAGATTTAGAGGAAGTTGAGATTTTGGGCCCTATTATTACTATTGGGGAATTTGCTTTTATGTATAATAATTTAACCAATATTAACTTACCACAAACCATACAAAGTATTGGGCAACATGCATTAGGTGACAATAACTTATCAAATATTAACATCCCAAATTCACTTACAGTTCTTGAGACTGCTGTTTTTAGCAATAACAAGTTAACAGAGGTTGTTATACCTGAAAATATTACTGAAATTAAGCTCTGGGCCTTTGCTGGAAATAATGAAATGACAACAGTAACACTCCCAAAATCATTACAGAAAATAGGCAATCGTGTATTTGAGTCTAATTTGGAAGAGGTTATTGTACACGCAGTAACCCCTCCAACAATTTCTGATCCATTTAATAATTTTTTTAGATCTGAAGATTTACTTGTAGTAGTTCCAGAAGGGCGTTTATCTGCCTATAAAAATGATGAAGAGTGGAAAAAACATCTATTAAAAGAGAAACCTAGCATTAATTTTGAAGATATTAGTATTCCATTTTCAGAAACAATTACGCTAAATGCTACTTCCAATTCTGGAGGTGCTATTTCCTACGAAATCGTGCAAGGGGGCACAACTACTGCAAATCTTTCTGGTGCAAACAATCAAATAGTACAGCCAACAAATTTAGGTAGTTTGCATATTAAAGCAAAGATTGCAGCAAATGGAGATTATTTAGCAGCAGAAAAGACCGCTGTTATTACCTTAACCCGAAGAAATGAATTTATAAAAGAGGGGATACACTACAAAATAGTTGGTGGTTATTCTGTTAGTATTACGAATTATTCAGGTACTGATACAGAATTAATTATACCAAAAGAAGTAATAGATTTGGGTCGTTTATATACAATAACAATTATTGAAGACAATGCATTTAAAAACAAACAAATAACAAAAATAAGAATTCCTAAATGGATGAATAGAATAGAAGAAAATGCATTTCAGGATACACCACTAAATTATGTGATTCTTGACTCTGACAACCCTCCTACGTTTACCTCAAATACTTTTGATTCTAATGCAAATTTCAAATTACAAGTAGATCCTACAGATATAAATAAGTATAAAAATAGTCCTTGGGCTGTTTATTTACCAAAAGTCTTGCCAAGTATTAGTTTCTATAAAGCATCCGTTAATTTATCAGAAAATATAACTTTAAAAGCTAGCTCTAATTCTAGAGGTAAAATTACGTATACGATTGTACCAGAGGGCACTACCGCTGAAGCAACATTATCGGGCGAAAATAATAAAGTTTTTACCCCAAAAACGATGGGTGAAGTGGTCATTAAGGCTTCGATAGAAGAAGAAGGAGATTACTTAGCTCACGAAAAAACAGCAGTTATAACAATAAAACCTAGTAATAAGTTTAGTATCGATGGGTTACAATACCAGATAAATTCTAATACTTCTTACAGTGTAACAATTATAGATTATACAGGAGAAAATAGGAACATAAACATCCCAGAAAGTGTTGAATACCTAGGTAACAGCTACTCTGTTACTGTTATTGGGGCGAGTGCTTTTATAAACAAAGGTATAACAGAGGTTCATATTCCCAACACCGTAAAAACAATTGAACATAAAGCTTTTGTAAATAACCAACTTAAAGAAGTAATACTTCCAAATTCAATAAACCAAATACATAAGCTTGCATTTGCGAATAATCAAATATCACATATTGAGATACCAGCTTCCATAACTGATCTTAATGCTGGTATTTTCGCCAATAACGAACTAACAGAGGTTCATATTAATGGACAAATTGAATCGATGACTTCGGTTAGTTTTTATAACAACCCAATTTCTAAAGTTTTTCTTAAAAACCTTACACTACCAAGAACAGATGGTAAACCTTTTGGAGACAACAATAATATAATTATTCAGGTGCCTTATGAGCAACTAGCGCAATATAAATCTAATGTAAATTGGAGAGATTATACCTATTCTACTATGCCTGACCTAAATTTTTACGATGTTACTAAAAAGTTTTCAGAAAGTATTGAATTGAAGGCAAGTTCTGTATCTGATGGGGAAATTACGTACACTATTTTACCAGGAGGGACTGCAACAGCTACCCTTTCTGGAGAACGCAACCAATTTTTAAACCCTACAAATACAGGAACCATTAAACTAAAAGCCAGTATTGCAGCAAAAGGATCTTATTTGGCTACTGATACAACAGCTACCTACACTATTGTTAACAGAACAGAATTTGAAAAAGAAGGTATTGTATATGCAGTTACTACAACAAAGGAAACGCCAACTGTAGAAGTTATTGATTATACAGGAGCTTCAAAAGAAGTAAGCATACCAAGCAATGTAAATGATGCAGGTATTACGTATACAGTGACTAGTATTGGCACAAAAGCGTTTTATGCTAATGGACTATCCAGTATTGATCTTTCAAATTCAATTGTAAAAATTGGACCTCAGGCATTTCAATTTAATAATTTGACTGACCTAATACTACCCGAATCTTTAACAGAAATTGGTTTGGCAGCGTTTAATTATAATAGTTTGACTACTATTATATTACCTGAATCTTTAAAAAATATAAAAAGAGGTAGCTTTGCTAATAATAAAATTAAAGAGGTTACTATCCCTGCTTCTGTGACATATATGGAAGAATTGATTTTTATAAATAATTCTTTAGAACACGTTGTTCTTAATGCAACAATTCCTCCAGACACAGATAATGGTAAGCTATTTCCAGAAAATTTGAAACAGTTAATAGTACCCTTCTCTAGTATAACTGCCTACTGGCAAACTGAAGTATGGAGAAAATACAAACCGCAAGCAATACCACCCTTAGCGTTAGAAGATTTTAACACTACTTACGGAACAGAAAAGAACTTACCAACCAGCACTAGCTTTAATACCAATTTAAGTTATAAAATTATCGAGGGAGGTTCTGGGAAAGCAGTTATTTCATCAGATAATACAACCTTTACACCTGTTGAAGTCGGTACCGTATTAATTGAGGCAACATCTTTAGAAAGTGAGCGGTATTTAGAGGTAAAAGACACCATAACAGCCACTATAGTTAAGAAACCTATCACTATAGAAGCGATTGCTAGTTCAAAAGTGTATGGAGATACAGACGCACCTTTACCGCTAAAAATAGCGGGTGAAGAAACCAATACCAGCGCATTAAATTCTACCTTCTTTTTAAATGGTAATGATCAATTATCAGGTGCTCTTACCAGAGCAAATGGCGAAACTGTAGGTGAATATGCCATTACCTCCACATTAGCAAACCCCAACTATGATATTACTTTTACAGGAGCAACTTTTACCATACAAAAAAAGGAAATTACGGTCATTGCAGATGCAGTATCGAAACAATTTGGTGATGAAGACCCTGAGTTTACGTATCGTGTAACGCCTTCAGGAATAGACCTAACAAGTGTTAACGGAACGCTAACCAGAGAGGCTGGAGAAAACGTTGGAAGCTATGAGATAACATCTTTGTTAACAAGTAATAACTTCACGATTAATTATACCCCAGCAGCACTTACCATTACTAAAAAACCATTAACAGTAAAGGCGATAGATAAAGAACAAGTTTACGGTGAGGAGTCAGTTGCGTTTAGCTATGAGGTGTTACCAGCGCTTACAGAGAATGAATCTTTAGATATTTTTATGTTTAAAGGATCAACAAGCACTGATCCTGGTAGATATTTAATACACATCGAAGGGAATAATTCGAATTATGCTGTTACTTGGGAAAAAGGCATATACACTATTAAAAAGAAACCTCTTATTATTACTGCAAATCCGATAACACAAGTTTATGACGCTGCAGAAAAACCACTTACCTATAGTTTAAGTGAGAATTTAGTAGGAGAAGATGTACTAACAGGGACCTTATCAAGAGAAGCAGGTCAGCTTCCTGGAACCTATACCATAAGTTCTACTTTAAGTCATCCTAATTATGATATTACGTATAAAGAAGCCAACTATGTAATCACTAAAAAAAGCATAACACTAACAGCACACGCTAAAACAAAAGTGTATGGAGCACAAGATCCAGCACTTACCTATTCACTATCTGACGTTCTTATTGATGGTGTTAGTTTACAAGGTGGTTTAATTAGAGAAAGTGGTGATGCCCCAGGCACTTATGAAATTCGCTCAAATATTTCACATCCTCTTTATGATATAACGTATATACCTGCAGATTTTACGATTACAAAAAAACCACTTACCATAACTGCAGATAGTAAAACAGTTGAGTATGGAGAAGAAGCTAAACCACTAACATATACCTTAAGTGAAGGTTTAGTGGGGACAGATAATTTAGTAGGACAGCTTTCAAGAGAAACTAGAGAAACTGTTGGCATTTACCCTATAACTTCTTCACTATCACATCCTGGGTATAATATAACCTTCGTAACTGCTAATTATGAGATTACCAAAAAACCAATCACCATTTCTGCTGAAGATAAAGCTATTTTTTATGGAGATACTGACGTTCCATTAACATATACAACAGAACCAGCAATCGTTAATGGAGATGTGTTTTCTGGAGAATTAACTAGAGCAGAAGGTAAAGAAGTAGGTGAATATCTTATTTCATCTACAATAGCCAATTCCAATTACGACATCACGTTTGAAAGTGCTAAATACATCATTGCAGACAGAAAAATTACAATCAAAGCACACAATACAGTAAAACTTTATAATGATCCAGATCCTGAATTAAAATACACTGTTGTTCCTGGTTTAATAGGTAATGATGAACTTACAGGCTCTATAACAAGAGCTTCTGGAGAGGAGCTTGGTGATTATCAAATTAACTCAACCTTAGTTAATGATAAATATGAGATTACTTTTGAGCCTGGAACCTTCTCTATTTTGCCTCAAAAGGTTTTTGAAAAAGATGGTTTTATTTTTGAAATTATTTCAGCAATTTCTCCTTATACTGTAAAGTTAACTGGAGTTAATTTTAATGTTCCAGACATAACAGAGATAACAGAAGTAACGATTCCAAATACGGTAGAAAATTCTACCATTACGTATACAGTAACCGGAATTGGTGATAATGTTTTTCTAAATATGACAGGATTAGTAAAAGTAAACTTACCAAATCAGCTAGCCTTTATTGGGACAGATGCTTTTCAAAATGCCGCTTTAAACGCTATTACATTTCCAAACACGTTATTAGAGATTGGTAATTATGCCTTTAAAAATAATAATCTAGAAGAGGTTGTTTTAACTGATAATGTTCGTTTCATTGGGGCTGGAGCTTTTGAAAATAATAATATTGCTACAGTAAGTTTGCCAGAGCAACTTGAAATTATTGAATCTGAAGCCTTTGCAGGTAATAAATTAACAGAAATTGATTTACCGGATGCACTAACTTATATTCAGCCAGCATGTTTTAAAAACAATTTACTTTCTAGAGTTTCATTGCCAGAAAACCTATTTATCATTGGAGAGGAAGCTTTTTCAGGAAATGAATTAACAGAACTAGCGTTGCCTAAATTGTTGATGGAAGTTGGTATTAAGGCTTTTGCCGGAAATAAACTCAAACACTTAATGGTTTCAAATCAACTTATGATGCTTGGTATGGAGGCATTTAATCAACCTGAAGACAAATTTGAGTATATTATTGTAGACACTCCAGAGCCTCCTATGATTGAAGAATTTGTGAGCTTAAATGCAACTTTTGGAAAAAATCCAGAAAATATAAAAGTTCTCGTTCCTGCAGCACAGTTAGCAGTGTATGAAAAGTATCATTCTTGGAGTCTGTATCAGTTACAAGCAATGCCAGAGATACTTTTTCAAGATACAGTTGTTACCTTTGGTGATACACTAAACTTAGAAGCCTCTATCGTTGATGTAGAAGGTGATTTTGAATTTTTTATTGAAAATGGAGGAACCGGTTTAGCGAGCTTATCTGGGGCTAATAATTCTGTATTATCTACAAATAGAGCTGGAGAAGTATTGGTAAAAGTAGTATTTACAGAAGCTAACGGCTATTATCAACTAGAAAAAACAAGTACCATAACTATAGCTAAAAAAGACATTGACATCATTGTAAATAGCCAAAGTAAATTTTTCGGCGATGAAGATCCAGCGTTAACGTATCTAAAACCAAAACAATTAAGGGATATAAATTTAGATGGAGGATTATATAGAGTTTTAGGAGAACAAGTAGGTACTTACGAGATTAAATCAACACTTAGCAGTCTTAATTATAATATAAATATTGAGAAAGCAGACTTTACTATCAAGAAAAAAAGTATTAGTGTAGCTGTAGGTGAAGTTACTAAAATTTATGGAGAAGTAGATCCTGAAATTACCTATCAACTGCCACCATCTTTTGATTGGATAGATCTAAAAGATATTAAAGGAAATTTAACAAGAGAAGCAGGAGAAGCTGTGGGCACCTATAAAATAACTTCTTCTCTCGAAAGTGAAAATTTCGAGATTCATACAGTAATTGAAGATTTTAAAATTTTACCACGACCAATTACGTTAACAGCCAATGAAAGTTCAAAAACATATGGAGATGAAGATCCTGTATTTACATATTCAATATCAGAAAAATTATTAAATGAAGACAAGTTAGAAGGATCTTTAACGAGAGTTCTTGGCGAAGATGTGGGTACCTATGCAATAGAAAGCACATTGCAAAACCCAAATTATGATATCGATTTTGTATCAAAAAACGTAACAATTACCCCAAGAAAAATTTTTGTTATTGCAGATAATGTTACTAAATCATATGGCACTCAAGATCCTGAGTTAAGTTATACACTTTCTGAACCCCTATTAAATAACCAAGTTTTACAGGGAAGTTTATCGAGAGAACCTGGAGAAAATGCGGGAACTTATACAACAATTAGTAATTTTTCTAACTCTAATTATGATATTGATTTTATTTCATCAGAATTTATAATTGTACCTAAACAAATTTCTGTAGCTGTCTCAAACACAAAAGTATATGGCGAACCAGACCCAGAATTTAACTATACCCTTTCAGATGAATTAATAGGGAATGATACACTTACAGGAACTATAACTAGAGCTACTGGCGAAGATGCAGGGTCCTATGCATTTATAAGTACTTTAGAAAACTCAAATTATAGTATTTCTTTAGATCCCTCAGAATTTATTATTACACCAAAACCAATTACAGTAACTGTTCCAAATACAAAAATGTATGGTAACCCAGATCCAGAATTTAACTATACACTTTCAGATGAATTAATTGGTAATGATACACTTACAGGTTCTATAACTAGAGCGTTTGGTGAAGATGTAGGTACATATTTATTAACAAGTAATTTAGAAAATTCAAATTATAATATCTCATTAGCTTCCTCAGAATTTACGATTACTCCAAAACTAATTACGGCAACAGTATACCCAGATAATAAAATATATGGAGATGAAGAACCAATACTAAATTATGAGTTATCAGATTTTCCGCTAGCAACAGACAACTTAACAATTAACATCTCTAGAGAGGCTGGTGAAGATATTGGTACCTATACATTAACAAGTTCATCTAATAATAGTAATTATAATATAGCCTTAAGTTCTTCAGAATTTAAAATTACACCTAAACCGATTACAGTATCACTGTTTATAAATACTAAAGTCTATGGTGAAGCTGATCCTGAACTTACCTATACCTTATCTGAAAGTTTAATTGGTTCTGATGCCTTAACTGGACAGCTTTCCAGAGAACCTGGAGAGGATGTAGGTACTTATGCCATCTCTAGCTCACTAGAAAATGCAAACTATACTATTGACTTTACTGCCAGTACTTTTGAGATTACTCTTAAACCGATTGCAATAAATGCAAATCCAATCACTAAAGTCTATGGTGAAGCTGATCCTGAACTTACCTATACCTTATCTGAAAGTTTAATCGGTTCTGATGCCTTAACTGGACAGCTTTCTAGAGATCCTGGAGAGGATGTAGGAACTTATGCCATCTCTAGTTCACTAGAAAATGCAAACTATACTATTGACTTTACTGCTAGTACTTTTGAGATTACTCCTAAACCGATTGCAATAAATGCAAATCCAATCACTAAAGTCTATGGTGAAGCTGATCCAGAACTTACCTATACCTTATCTGAAAGTTTAATTGGTTCTGACGCCTTAACTGGACAGCTTTCCAGAGAACCTGGAGAGGATGTAGGTACTTATGCCATCTCTAGTTCACTAGAGAATGCAAACTATACTATTGACTTTACTGCCAGTACTTTTGAGATTACTCCTAAACCGATTGTAATAAATGCAAATCCAATCACTAAAGTCTATGGTGAAGCTGATCCAGAACTTACCTATACCTTATCTGAAAGTTTAATTGGTTCTGATGCCTTAACTGGACAGCTTTCTAGAGAGCCTGGAGAGGATGTAGGAACTTATGCCATCTCTAGTTCACTAGAAAATGCAAACTATACTATTGACTTTACTGCTAGTACTTTTGAGATTACTCCTAAACCGATTGCAATAAATGCAAATCCAATCACTAAAGTCTATGGTGAAGCTGATCCTGAACTTACCTATATCTTATCTGAAAGTTTAATCGGTTCTGATGCCTTAACTGGACAGCTTTCTAGAGAGCCTGGAGAGGATGTAGGAACTTATGCCATCTCTAGTTCACTAGAAAATACAAACTATACCATTGACTTTACTGCTAGTACTTTTGAGATTACTAAGGCTTCTCAAATAATTACATTTGATTCATTAGCTGAAGAGAATATTAATAGTAAAACAATCTTTTTAACAGCAGAGGCAACATCTGGTTTATCTATTTCTTATACAAGTTCTAACGAATCTATTGCAACAATACTGGGTAATGAGCTTACAGTTATTGCTACTGGTACTGTAATTATTACTGCAAGTCAAGAAGGTAACGCTAATTATAAAGCAGCAGATCCTGTTTCGCAAGAATTAAGAATAGTAACTTTATCTGTTTTAGAGGAAGAATTTAAATCTAGAGATGTGATGATCTATCCAAACCCTTCAAATAGCTTCATACAAATTAAAGGCATAAAAGATCAGGGTTATACGGTATCTATTTTTAATATTGAAGGGAAACTTATTAAAAAAGTTTTTAATTACTTGACTAAAAATAAGATTGAAATTAGTAATCTAAAAAATGGAACTTATATTTTAAAAATCACAAAAGATAAGAAGCTTGTTACAAAAAAGTTTTTAAAAATATAACCTATCTAAAAAACTGTTGAGACACAATATTTAAATTTAAATTAATCTA
>Ga0209654_1002670_pt1 | contig 11904 bp, 11 predicted proteins | sample SaaInl1SG_22_DNA_FD_184646 | JGI IMG/M metagenome (GOLD analysis project Ga0209654, IMG submission 184646) | Marine microbial communities from expanding oxygen minimum zones in the Saanich Inlet - ESP_161SG_22_DNA (SPAdes) (version 2) | ecosystem: Environmental > Aquatic > Marine > Intertidal... | reverse complement strand
CACGCCCGCATGCGCATATCCCAATACCCGCGCCCGCGGGCGCAGCCCTGCCATTTGCGCAGCGGAGGCTTGCGCCAAAACCAAGGCTGCGGCGCCATCATTGATCCCTGACGCATTGCCCGCCGTGACGGTCCCACCTTCGCGAAAGCCTGCCTGCAACTTGGCCAATCCTTCGCGCGTCGTGTCAGGGCGGGGGTGTTCGTCGACCTCAACGATGCGGGGTGGGCCTTTGCGTTGTGGGATGGTCACCGGCGTGATTTCACTGGCCAGCCGACCGCTCTCTATCGCAGCACCGGCCTTGTGTTGTGACCGATATGCAAAGGCATCCTGATCGTCACGACTTATGTTGAAATCCTCGGCGACATTCTCGGCTGTCTCAGGCATGGAATCCACGCCGTATTGCGCCTCCATCAAGGGATTGATCAAGCGCCATCCGATTGTCGTATCCGCGATGCTGGCGCTGCGCGAAAATCCAGTCTCTGCCTTTGGCATCACAAAGGGAGCACGCGACATGCTTTCGACACCGCCGGCAACCATAAGATCGGCATCACCTGACCGGATTGCCCGTGCCGCGGTCATCACAGCATCCATTCCAGACCCGCAAAGACGGTTCATCGTGGTGCCTGATACCGTTTCGGGGAGGCCCGCCAGCAACAGCGACATGCGCGCAACATTGCGATTGTCCTCGCCCGCTTGATTAGCGCAACCAAAGATCACGTCATCAACCATTTCCCAATCGACGCCGGTATTGCGCGTCATCAAGGCGCGCAAAGGCACAGCACCCAGATCATCGGCGCGAACCGAAGACAACGCCCCGCCATAGCGCCCGATCGGCGTGCGGATATAGTCGCAAATATAGACGTCACGCATGTCCAAGTTTCCTTTTGTCGATGTCTTGGCGTGCCTCTCGCAAGGGCGCGATCATGTCTTCAATGTCGCCACTTACATGTCCGGTGCCAGCTGCAACCGCCACGCCGTCGCTCATGTCGGCAATACTATGTTGTGTTTGTCCCGAAGCCCACCATAGGGGGCCACCTGTCCATCGTGGAAAGCCGTAGCCATGCACCAAGGTGACGTCGATATCGCTTGGCCGCTGCGCGATGCCTTCTTTCAAAACCAAGGCCGCTTCGTTCAAGATCGCGCCAATAAGTCTGTCTTGGATCGCCTTTGGCGAGATTTTGCGCGGAGTAATGCCCTTGGCGGCCCGCGCATCTGCAATGATCTTTGCCGTAATGGCCGAGGGCTGCGCTTTGCCGTTTATATAGTCATAGTAACCTCCCTTCGTCTTGCGGCCAAAACGACCCGCTTCACACAGCCAATCGGGGATATCGACATAGCGCGTGTCAGGGTTTCGCGTCGCCGCTTGGCGTTTGCGCATGTTCCACGCAATATCAAGGCCGGACATATCGCCCACGGCGAAGGGTCCCATGGCAAAGCCAAATTCAGTGGCAGCTTTGTCCACGTCTTCGGGTGTGGCGCCGTCTTCAACAAGGAATTCTGCCTGTCGGCGATAGGCTGAATAGATGCGGTTGCCGATAAACCCTTCAGCAACACGAGAAACGACAGCCTGCTTGTTGAGGAATTTGGCGAACCAAAGTGCCGTGGCAAGCGAGCTTTGCGAGCTCGACGAGGTGCGCACCACTTCGAGCAGTTTCATCACATCGGCTGGGCTAAAGAAATGCAAACCAACCACATTGCCGGGGCGAGAGGTAACAGAGGCCATGTCATCAATATCAAGATAGGACGTATTGCTCGCCAAGATCGCGCCGGGCTTTAGGATGGCATCCAAAGACCTGAACAGGTCCTTTTTGATGGCCATATCTTCGAACACCGCTTCCAGCACCAGATCGCAGTCCGCGAGGTCTTGGATCTGATCGCTTACCGTCAACAAGTCCATCCGGTGTTGAGCAACCTGCGCGGTGATGCGGCCTTTAGAAACAGCGCCATCCATAGCCTGTTGCATCGCGAGGGCCGTGCGGTCTCGAGAGTCTGGGTCGCGCTCGATCAAAGTAACCGGAAGACCGGCGGCCAATACGGCGCGGCAGATCCCTTGACCCATCGTTCCACCGCCGACCAAGCCGACACGCTTGATGGTATTTGGCGGCGCATCAATCCCGTCAATCCGGGTCGCAGCACGTTCGGCAAAGAACAGGTGACGCAGTGCAAAGGCGTCTTCGCTGACCCTCAAATTCTGGAAAACGCCGCGTTCCTGCGCAAGCGCCTCTTGGGCTGGCAATGTCTCGGATAGCTTGACCAACCGGATCGCTTCGGAAACGTTCGGTCGGCCTTTGCCACGCCGTAGCGCTGCTGCTTCGGCAGTTTTCACGGCTTGGGGATCGGCAGGGGGCACGGGTAAATCGCGCAACTTGCGTTTCACGGGGGCGGCTTGAATTGCGGCAATCCCAGCGGAGACTAACGCGTCTTCAGGAGTCGTGTCAGCAAGCGTATCTATCATACCAAGTGTCTTTGCTTCGGACGCTGGGACGCGGCGGCCCGAACACACAAGCGAAATGGCAGTGTCAATTCCGACAAGCCGTGGAAGTCGTTGACTGCCACCAGCACCCGGAACCATACCAAGCGTAACCTCTGGCAGGCCGAGGACAGCATCTGGCGTCGCAACCCGAAGATCACAGCCCAATGCCAGTTCAAATCCGCCCCCCAAAGCTGCGCCGTGAATGGCTGCGCAGACCGGATGCGGGCAATCCTCGATTGCGGCAATAACTTGCGGCAGTTTAGGCGGCACCAGCGGAGCGCCAAATTCGCGGATGTCAGACCCTGCGATAAAGGTGCGCCCGGCTCCGACGATAACAACGCCTTGGACATCTTGGCTTGATACATCAGCCAAAGCCTCCAAAATCCCCGTGCGAACCGCCGTAGACCCCGCATTTACCGGAGGGTTGTCGATTGTAATTATACCAAAGCCGGCCCGGATTTTCAGGCTCACAACACCGTTGTTTTGATCTGTGGTCATAGTCACTCTCCAAAAGAAAACGTAGGTAAGCCCCATTCCATCGCACCGCAGCATTGCCGCGCGTACCGGCGCCATGGCAACGCAACATCCGCCCTTAGTTAAGGCTATAAAGCTAGCTTTAATAGTGTTGTCAACTCTGGAATTTGGTGCTGAATCGGTACTTTCTGAGCGATAGCAATTGCGCCGAGTATATAAAAGCCATACAACTAGCTTTTAAGGTGATGTGTCGCAAGCGTAGCGCACATGATCGGATCACAGGGTCCCACACCAGCAAAAGACAGAGGAAAACAAGGCTATGACCGCGCCAACGAAACACACTTTGACAGCCGCTCGTGACGGATACAATCTTTCTGTGACCGTGATACCTGCTGCGCGCGAAGATGCGCCTTGGATTGTCTTTGGCAATTCTTTGATGACGGATCAGACGATCTGGAACGATCAAGTCGACGCGTTGGCAGGGGACTTTGGTCTGTTGCTTTACGATCAGGCTGGTCATGGGGCATCAGGTGTTCCCCAAGCCCCTTTCGACTTCGATGACCTTGGGGCTGATGTACTGGCTGTCATGGATGCCGCATCGGTCGATAAGGCAATTTATGTCGGGCTGTCGATGGGCGTGCCGTCGGGTTTATCTGCCCATAAGATGGCCTCTGACCACTTTACGGCTCTTGTGTTTTCTGACGGACAAGCCAAGACAGCACCCGGTGGTGCTGCCGGTTGGGCTGAACGCATCGAAAACGCGCGCCTGTCCGGGATGAAGGAATTTGCCAATGCGACGGCAGATCGCTGGCTGACCAGCGGTGCCACGGTCGAGATGCGTGATCGGCTTGTCACTATGATGGCAGCGACACCCTTTGACGGGTTTTCCACCTGTGCGACTGCGCTTATGGACTATGACTATGCGGGCGAGTTGGCTGCCATTACCTGTCCAACGCTGTTGCTCGTCGGTGCCGAAGACGGTGCGATGCCTCAGGGTATGGCCACCAAGCTTCAACCCGCAATCAGCGGATCCGTCTTGCACGAAATAAAGGGTGCGGGCCATGTCCCGTGTTTGGAGCAGCCCGCCGCGTTCAACGCGCATTTGCTGCACTTTATACAAACCGTCAGCAGCGAGGGTGCCGCATGAAACTTCATTGGTCCCCAAGGTCACCTTTCGTGCGAAAGGTCTGCATCATACTTAAGGAAATCGGTTTGACCGATGAGGTGGAGCGCGTCCGGTCCCTTGCGATATTCGCCGCCCCACCAAACCCGGACATTTTAAAAGACAATCCACTGGGTAAAATCCCCGCGCTCATTACCGATGATGGCCAGGTTTTGTTTGATTCACGGGTCATTTGTGAACACCTCATTGCAATTTCAAACCGCGATGACCTGCTGCCAGAGGAGGCGCGGATTAAGCATCTTCGCTGGCAGGCCTTGGGCGATGGGCTGATTGATATTCTTTTGTTGTGGCGCACGGAACGGGGGCGGGGCGACCGCGCTGACCCTGTCATTCTGGCCGCCCTTGAAACGAAAACCCGCGCAGCGCTTGCGGTCCTCGAAAGCGAAAGTGGGCAGCTTTTGCAGGCTGGTTTTGGACTTGGTCATGTATCGGTCGTTTGTGCCCTTGGTCACTTGGACTTTCGCTATTGCGATTGTGGTTGGAAAGCCGCCTTACCCGGGCTTGCGGCGTGGTACGCCAAAATCGCCGAGCGTCCGTCAGTTGCCGCGACGGCTGTTGTTGACGACGGTGCTGGACCGGCTGGAAGCATCGACAGTTCACCATCATTTACATTCAGGAATTGAGCATGACAGGACCATTGAAACATATTCGCGTGCTTGATCTGTCTCGGATCATGGCCGGACCCTGGGCGGGGCAAATTCTGGCCGATCTCGGCGCAGAAGTCATCAAGGTCGAGCGTGCCGGCGTTGGTGACGATACGCGCAAGTGGGGACCGCCCTATTTGAAAGACAAAGACGGCAAGGACACGGCTGAATCCGGTTACTATCTTTCGGTCAACCGAGGGAAGAAATCGGTTGAGGTCGACATTGCATCCGCTGACGGGCAGGCGACGATCAAGGCTTTGGCCGCCAAATCCGATATTGTACTTGAAAACTTCAAAGTTGGGACCCTTGATCGTTATGGCCTTGGACCAGATGATCTAAAGGCCTTTAATCCGCGACTGATCTTTTGTTCGATCACCGGCTTCGGACAGGATGGCCCACGGGCCCAAGACGTTGCCTATGACTTCATGATCCAAGCGATGGGTGGCTTGATGAGCGTGACCGGAGCGCCAGATGGCGAGCCCGGCGGCGGTCCGCAAAAAGTAGGTGTACCGATTGTTGATATCATGACCGGAATGTACGCGGCCATCGCCGTTCTTGCCGCACTGGCAGAGCGCGACCAAAGTGGCAAAGGCGATACCGTAGACATCGCCATGCTGGATGTGGCCACCGCAATTCTGGCCAATCAGGCGATGAACCATCTGGTGTCTGGCGACACACCGATCAGGCGTGGCAACAAACATCCCAACATCCAGCCGCAGGACGTATTTGCAGTCCGCAACGGGCATATCGTGATTGCGGTCGGCAATGATGAGCAGTTCCAACGTTTTGCCACTGCGGTGGGTCAGCCAGAGCTTGCGAATGATGACCGCTATGCTACGAACCGAGAGCGGGTCAAAAACTTGGACACGTTGCACTCCCTAATTTGTGAAAAGCTTGTTCAAAAGGATCTGGCCTATTGGCTTGATATATTCGGGACACAAAAGGTGCCCTGCGGTCCAATCAACACTGTGCCAATGACCTTTGCAGAACCTCAAGTGCAGCACCGCGAAATGCTGCGTGAATTGCCCCATCCGCTTGCGGGCAAGGTTCCTTCGGTGGTGAGCCCAATGCGCTTTGACCGCGCAGCGCTTCGTTTTGACAATCCCCCGCCGTTACTTGGGGAACATACAGATGACGTCCTTGCCGCACTTGGCCTGACACCGGAGGCCGCTGAATAATGGCACCACGTATTCCTCTTGTTAAACCCGACGACATGTCAGCAGCCCAAAAGGGTGTCTATGACAAGATCATAAGCGGACCGCGAGGGACGCTTGTCGGCCCATTGCGCGCGGCCTTGCACAATCCGGCCCTGGCAGATTGCTGGCAGGCCTTTGGGCAAGTTCTGCGTTATGAAACGTCACTTCCGGCGCAGTTGAAAGAACTGGCCATTCTTGTTGCCGCTCGTCATTGGAACAGCGAACTTGAATGGACGATACATGCCGCAGCCGCCCGCAAGGCCGGTTTGGATGAGGCAATCATCAATGCGATCGCCATTGCCACGCTGCCCGTTTTCAACCATGCCGACGAACGGGATATTTATGAATTTAGTCGCGAATTGCTTGAAAACGGTAAGGTCAGTGATGATGCCTATGCCGCAGTTCTTGACCGTTGGGGTACTATTGGGGCGGTCGAACTAACAGCTTTGGTCGGGTATTATTCGATGGTCGCCATGACATTGAATGCACACCAGATTCCTCTGCCAGATCATATCCCAGCCGAGCTCAAGAGCGATCCACCGTCGCGCAGCCCGCTGCCAACCACGTCAAGGGAAACAGCGGCCGAGTGACGTGCGAGAAGGTGCAGGTGGTTCTTGCTCCCCGAAGGCAAACTATAATAAGCTAGCACAACTAGTTGTTGCAGCGCTGACATGGATCAGATTGCTTTCATCTGAATTGGAGAGTTCGTGTCAAAACCAGTTAAGCCATCCCAGGCTGCCATGGCCATTCGAAAAAGCGCTGTCGCGCGCTACCTGCAGCTTGCCGCCCTGTTTCGCCGGCGGATTGAAACCAATGAATGGCCCGTAGATTCGCGCATTCCAACAGTTGAAGAACTGTCCAAAGAATGCGGAGTCGCAAATATGACGATCCGGCAAGCCTTGAGCCTGCTTGAAAAGGAAGGGCTTATCGAGCGTTTCCGCGCCAAAGGAACCTTTGTGCGCAAAAGCAACCGACGTGATCTGTGGTGCGAAGTTCAAACGGACTGGAACGGTCTTTTGATGTCCCGCGACAACGCAGAGATCGAATTGCTGAGCACGCAAACAGGTGTCAATCCGTCAAGTTACCCAGCCGATATCGGGGCACTTGCGCCATCCTACCTGCACCTACGTCGCCGTCACCGCAGGGATGACGAAACCTTTTTGCTTGCGGATGTTTATATTGACGCACGCCTGAGCGACAAGATCGACCCAATGGATTTCACGTCAAAGACCTCGATGCGGCTGATTGCAGATATACCGAACCTCAAAATCGTGGATGCTCGACAGATACTGACAATCGGATCCGCCGACCCGGAAGTCAGTGAATTGCTTGGCGTATCGCTGGCCGACCCGATTGCCTATGTGCAGCGGATCGCTGTGGCCGAAGACGGCACCGTCGCGCTTTTGGCCGACGGGATATATCGGGGAGATATGGTGCGGGTTGAGATCAAGCTGACCTGATCTTAGGCTTCGCCACTGGGCATGTCCTGAAGTCGACGCGCTCGGATCAGATTTCGGATGCCGCCGACAACCGCCCAGATCAGCAGGAAGGCTGACATGGCAAGGAGCGACCCGGTTAGCGGGTCCGAGATCATCCGCATCGGATCGCCCCGCGCCATCAGCATGGCCCGGCGCAGGTTTTCTTCCAGCATCGGCCCCAGCACAAACCCAAGGATCAACGGCGCCGGCGAATATCCAGTTTTTATCAGCATATAGCCAAGCCCGCCAAAGATCACCACAAGGCTGACATCGAAGGCGCTGGTGCGCATGGAGAAGACACCGATGCAGATCATGGCGATCACAACCGGGTAGATGTATTTGTACGGAAGTTGCAGCACCCTGACCCAAAGACCGATCAGCGGGATGTTGAGCACTATCAGAAACAGGTTCCCGATCCAAAAACTCGCAATCAACCCCCAAAAGATCGTTGGATGATCCGAGATCAGCAGTGGTCCCGGCGTGATCCCGTGGATCATCAATGCGCCCAGCATGATCGACATGGTGGCGCTGCCGGGGATGCCGATGGTCAGGGTTGGGATAAAGGCCGTCTGCGCCGCAGCATTATTGGCGGATTCTGGCGCGGCCACGCCCTCAATCGCGCCATTACCAAAGCGGGTCTTGTCCTTGGCCACACGGATCTCTGTGGCATAGGCCAGGAAGGCTGCGATCACGGTGCCTGCGCCCGGTAGCGCCCCTAGAAAACCACCGATCGTGCTGCCTCGTGCCATCGGAGCCAGCGTCGCCCGCATGTCTGCCCGGGTCGGCATCATCGAGCGAAACGAGACCTTCTGCGTGATCTTGCGGGTCTTTGCGTCGCGAATGGAACTGACGACCTCTGCCACGCCAAACAGCCCCATCGCCATGCCCACGAGGCTGATCCCGTCGCGCAGTTCCAACAAGCCGAAGGTGTAGCGGAAATCGCCGGAGATCACATCGGTGCCAACCGTGCCCAAGAGCAGACCCAGGACCACCATCATCAATCCCTTGATTACCGAGCCGCCACCCACCGTCGCCGCCGCAACGAGCCCAAGAAGCATCAAGGCGAAATAGTCAGCGGGGCCGAAACTCAACCCGATCCGTGCAATGCCCGGACCAAAGCCCATCAGCGCAACAATCCCCACAGAGCCCCCGATGAACGAGGCCATCGCGGTGACAAACAAGGCCACCCCGGCTCGTCCCTGCTTGGCCATTGGGTTCCCATCAAGGCAGGTCACCGCCGCCGAAGGCGTGCCGGGCAGGTTCAGCAGGATGGAGGTGATAGACCCCCCGTATTCCCCACCATAATAAATGCCGCCCAACATGATAAGCGCCGTGGTGGGCTCCAGGTAGAAGGTCAGGGGCAACAACATGGAGATCGCGGCCAGAGACCCAAGCCCCGGAAGCACACCGATGAACGTGCCCAGAAAGACCCCCAAAAAGCAGTAACCGAGGTTCGTTAACGTAAAGGCGGTGGCAAAGCCAAGCTGAATGTTGTCCCACATGGTCAGAGCCTCCATTGCAAAAGCGGCAAAGCCATGCCGAGCAGTTGGGTGAACAAAAGCCAAGCGCCGATACAGGTGAACACCGATAGGATCAGCGCCGGTTTCCAGCCATATCCCCGCTCAGACAAAGTCGAAAGGCCGACCACCACCGCAAATGCTGGGATCAGGCCAAACAGCGCAATCGTGATGGCAAAAGCGGCGACCGAGCATAGGATCGCCGCCAACGAACGCCAATCCAGAGGCTCCGGGCTCTGCGCCTCGGGCATCAGGACAGAAGATACGCCTTCGGCCATCGCCAGCACGAAGAGCAGGCCGGATAGGACAACCGGGAAGTATCCCGTTCCCATGCGACGCGCAGAGCCAAATTCGTAATCGAGACCGATCACAAAACCGATCAGCCCGATGCCCGCAAGAATGATCGAGACGACAAGGCGGAGGGAGTGGGTTTTCATGGCCAATTCCGATAGTGCAAAGAAAAAGGGCGGCATGAGCCGCCCCATAGTTAGTGATTAGGATCAGTTGGTCGGAACTCCCGCGGCTTCGATCACTTCTTGCCACTTGGTGCGCTCATCGGCGTGGAACTGCACCGCGTCTGCAGGGCTGGTGAGCGTCGGCGCCAACCCTTTACTGGAATAGGCCTCAAGTACCGCTGGATCTTGCATCGCGGCGTTTAAAGCCTCCGACAGCTTCGCCTGCACATCCGCCGGTGTGCCTTTGGGCGTCACGAGAAGGTTCCAGAGCGTCGCGGTGTAGCTCCCAAACCCACCCTCGATCACAGTCGGCACTTCCGGCATCAACGGCGAACGTTCCGGCGACGACACGGCAAACGGATACATTCCCTTGGCGCGCACCTGCTCTGCCGCGCCCGGCGTTGTCAGCATGGCAATATCTACATGACCGCCCAGAACGTCGTTCATCAAAGGCGTGTTCCCTTTGTAGGGAATATGCAGCATGTCAAAACCGGCAACTGTCTTTAGGTACTCCATCGCCAGATGCCCCGGCGTGCCAACACCGGAGGTGCCATAGGTCAGCGCCTCGGGGTTTTCCTTGGCGAAGGCCACAAGCTCCGGCAGAGTGGTGGCCTCCAAGCCATTCCGGCCGGCAATCACCAGTCCCAGCGTGCCCATCACACCGATGATATCAAGCTGCGTGTCGATGTCATATCCCGGCTCTCGGCCAAGTGCGTCAATAAGGATCGACGCGCCAACGCCACTGACGCCAAGCGTGTAGCCGTCGGGATCAGAGCTTGCCACATGACCAATGCCCACCGTCCCACCGGCCCCTGCGCGGTTTTCGACTACGACAGGCTGACCCAAAGTGCCGGTCATGTGTTCGGCCAGAATGCGCGCCACAACATCTGTCGAGCCACCCGGCGGAAAGCCAACGACCAGCGTGACTGGTTTGCTTGGATAGTCCTGCGCAGCGGCAACTCCGGCTCCAAGCAGCGCAAGCCCCCCAATCGCGATGGCTGCCAAGCGACGACGGGTAAAGGTGGTATTCATACGTGACATTGTTTCATCCTTCCAGATCTTTTGGTGTAGGCCTAATTGCAAGACCCATCATAAAGCTATCTTTATAGCTTATATATGGTGAACCTGAAGGCAAGAGAAATTTTCACCCTCTTTTATCTGGAAAGCACAATAAGACCGACGGATCGCACCCCTCAAATATGCCACCACCAACGCTTGAAAACGGAGCAATCAAACAATGACCATCAAAAGACAAACACGCCGCGAGATTCTTGCATCTGGCATGGGAGGCCTTGTCGCGACCACAGCACATCATCTTTATGCTGCGACACTGACGCCTGGTGCCACCGAAGGGCCCTTCTATCCGACACCCTCCATGCGCCGGACTGATGTGGACAATGATCTGGTCAAGATCGTTGGGGCGGTGCGCGAAGCTGGTGGCGACGTGATCACGCTCATTGGGCGTGTGCTGGAAAAAGATGGCGCCCCGCTGGCCGAGCATCGTATCGAAATCTGGCGCTGTAACATCAGCGGCAAATACCCGCATAGCGGTGACCGACAAAACATCGGCGTCGATGCGGCCTTTAAAAGCTTTGGTTATAACATCAAGGGTCTGGACGACGGCTATGTTTTCCGACGATCAAGCCCGTGACCTATCTCGTGCGCGCGCCTCATATTCACGTCAAGTTCTTCGGCGGAACGCGCGAAATTCTGACGATGCAGTTCTACATTCACGGCCATCTAGCCAACAAGCGCGACCGCATTTTTAATCGCCTGTCCGAAAGCGATGCCAAGGCGGTGTCCATGGTCTTCTCCTCGGGCACCGAAGGCGAAGAGACGACGCTCGACGTTGTCGTATTATCAGCTAAGCGCTGCAAGCGCGCCGCTCTTTCGTAACGGCATAGCTAACAAGCATCTCGCGCGGAGCGCATTTCATTCAGAATGGCTTGACGTTTGTCCAATGCGGCCGTCTTGGTCTGGTCGTAGATACTGTTGCCATGGGCATCAATGCCCACAGTCAGGGGCCCCAACCGTTCGGCTTCGATCCTGGCGATCCGGTAATGCGAAATCATTTCTGGCCAGCCAATGCCGGTGACCTCGTGGATCCCCGCCGTGATGATCTGCGCACCGCCACCCAAAAACGCGAGGTAAACGCAGCCTGCTTTTGCCATCGCCTGCGCACATTGTGCACTCAGTCCGCCTTTGCCGCCCGTAGCCCGCAATCCAAGTCCGGAAATAAGACGCGGCATGTGGCCATTGAAACGCGTGCTTGTGGTGGGGTTCATGTAAATGATCCGAAGAGAGCCATCATCGGCCTCTTCGTTCAGACTGCCAAGGTGAAACAGCGCGGCGCCTTTCAGATCGAAGGGAAGGGGCTCTACGCCATCAAGACAGCCCAGCAAGCGATCATGGGTCGGCATGCCCGCCGTCGCATAAATTTCACCACTCAAATAAACTTGATCGCCGATGTTGAGCCTGCGCACG
>Ga0209654_1002669_pt1 | contig 11904 bp, 12 predicted proteins | sample SaaInl1SG_22_DNA_FD_184646 | JGI IMG/M metagenome (GOLD analysis project Ga0209654, IMG submission 184646) | Marine microbial communities from expanding oxygen minimum zones in the Saanich Inlet - ESP_161SG_22_DNA (SPAdes) (version 2) | ecosystem: Environmental > Aquatic > Marine > Intertidal... | reverse complement strand
CGAGCTCCAAGCACCTTCCCGCAAACCAAAAGGCGTCGCCAGGAATGAGTTTGGAGATGAAGTATTCTTCGACTTGGCCCAGGAATTTGCCTTTCTGAAGCTTCACCTTGACCATAGTTGAGCTCACAATAGTGCCGATGTTGAACTTGTGGCGCATGCTGACCTTTCGCGAAATGACTTTGTACACGCCCTCCTCCACAACGACCTTATGAAAGTCGTCGTAACTCTCGAGGCTCTCACCGCCGCGAACAATGAAATCCAAGCACCAATTCCATTCCTCATCGCTCACCGAAGCAAAGCTGGTCGTTCCGCGCACCTCAGCAAGCAATTCTCCGCTTCTAAAGCCGTCACTCACCGCGAGGGTGACCATATACTGGATCAAGACGTCCAAGCTCCTTAAATAGGGCATTCTGTCCTCGTTGGCCTTCTCATCGACCGCCTTCCTAAGCGCTGCACATTCCAACAGCTCCAAACTGTGCGTGGGTACAAAGTGAATCTTGGAGGTTGCCCCCGGCCGGTGGCCCGATCGACCTGCACGTTGCACAAACCTACTGACCCCCTTGGGGGATCCTATTTGCACAACGCAGTCTACCGGCCTAAAATCGACCCCTAAGTCCAAAGAAGAGGTACAGACGACTGCCTTAAGTCTTCCATCATAAAGGGCCTCCTCCACCCAAGCGCGCACCTCTTTCGAAATAGCACTGTGGTGCATGGCCAAAATTCCCGCCAATGAAGGATCCGCAGCCAATATCTGCTGGAACCAAATCTCTGCCTGTGCCCGAGTATTTGTAAATATCAACGTGCTCTGGTTCTCATGAATGAGCGGCACCACCTGATCTAGCAATCGTATACCTAGGTGCCCTGCCCACGGCAAGGTCTCCACCTCTTCGGGCAACACAGGCTCAATGACCATTGACTTTTCAATATTGGCCTTGATGATCTGCGGCTCTGCACTAGGTTCGGCACCCATAAGGATCTCCATGCTCTCCTCCATGTTGCCTATAGTCGCACTAATGCCCCACGTCCGCAATTCTGGCTGAAGCGCTCTAAATTTTGAGAGGAACAATTCACATTGTACCGCTCTTTTGCTGCCCATCAGCTCGTGCCATTCGTCAATTACAACCGCACGTAAGTTTTTAAACAGCTTCGCATAGCCCTTATTGCTGAGCATCACATGGATACTCTCTGGCGTAGTAATTAAAATTTGGGGGAGCTTCTTCTTTTGCGCCTGCTTCACTTTCTGCGTGCTGTCTCCAGTGCGCACACCCACTTCCCATTCTGCGCCCAAGGCCAGAACAGCACGCTCCGCGCTCTGATGAATCTCCTTAGCTAGTGCACGGATCGGTGTGATCCAAATGAGCTGAACGCCATCGCACGACTTAGGGTCCGTTTTCATGCGCTCCACGCCCTCGGCGATGGCCGGCAAAAGCAACGAATAGGTTTTACCGCTACCTGTTGGTGCGTTGACTAGGCCGCACCCGCCGTCAAGGTAGGTGCTCCATGCTTGTAATTGAAAAGGAAAGGGCTTCCAGCCCTGATCAGAAAACCAGCCACGGCAAAGCTGAAGTGCGCTGGCCGAAGACATTTAGCCTTGGATTTTACCCACAAGCCACTGGAACTCTTCCAAGAACTTTGGATAGTTCAAGTTAAAGTGTTCGTTTGTCGGTCTGCCTGTTTCATCGAAAAGGTTGCCCACTCCACTTACCTTAAGGTTGTTTGGCAGCACAATACCTCCTACGTAGAGTGCCCAAGAATGGAAGGCGTGCCAAGCATTTAGTCCGCCAAAAGGTCCAGCGCTCACCGTTGCGGCAGCCATGGGCTTTAGGTTGTATTCCGGGCGGAAGTAATCGAGGGCGTTCTTCATGGCTCCTGGCATACCACCGTTGTATTCTGGGAAGACAAAAAGCAATCCATCCGCGTCATTTAGCGCAGCACGGAGCATTTCAATCTGGGGAATCTCGCGACCCGTATCGAAATTTGGAAAATCTAATTCTCGAAGGGAGATAACCGTTGAGCTCACTCCTTCTTTGGCGTTTAGAGAATCGCACAGGAATTGGGCAACTTTAGCGGAATTGGACCCCGAACGAGGGCTCCCTTGAATAACAGTAATGTTCATGTTAGATGGCTTTTGTCTAAAAACAACAGCCTAAAGAAAAAGGTTCTAGACCTTCTTTCCGAATTTTGGAACGCGGAAGTAATCAGAATTTGCGTCCGGTGCGTTTTTCAAGGCCTCTTCCTTAGGCAACATGCCTTTTGCTTCATCCTCGCGCATCACATCCGTACTCTCACTCATCTGAGTCAAAGGCTCTACGCCTTTAAGATCTAAGGCGTCTATCTGTGCCACAAACTCAAGTATCTTACCCATGTCGCCTTGCATCTCCTTCAGCTCTTCTTCGCTAAATTCAAGGCGGCTCAAATGTGCCAAATGTTTGATTTGTTCTAGACTGATGCTCATGCTTCTTTCTTTACTCCAAAGGTAAGGCAACTTTCCCCTCGTGGCCCCAATTTTTCAAATCTTTGGCCAACGCACGGTAACAACGATCGATCAATTCTTGTACCGGATTGTCCGATTCAAAATCGGGCCAAAACTCTCCCAAAACCTTGGTGTCCACAAAGCCCAAAGAAGACTTCTCGCCCCAGTCGCCCAAGCGAAACTTATTTTGATAAATGCTCATCAAGACCACGGGCACGTTATTGTCCACGGCCAGCTTGAACGCTCCAGCTTTGAAGGGCCCTACCAAATGTTTTTGCGGCGGAATACCGCCCTCAGGATAAATTACTACGCTATACCCGTCCTTAATACGCTGATCAGCATCACGCATCGCCTGCTTGCGGCCAGAAAATGAACTGCGGTCTACGGGAATGGAGGTTTGCTTAAAGAAATAGCCAAACAACGGCAGCTTCAAGAGCTCTGCTTTGCCCATAAATACTGCTGGAGAAGGCGCAGCCAAAAAGGTCATTGGAATGTCCAAATCTGATGCATGATTGGCCGCTAATACATACGGCCCCTGATGCTTCAGTTGGTACTTTTTTGGGCGAGGAATGATGCCCATCAAGAGCAAGTAAATCCACGACCATAGCTTTCCAATCTTAAAAAAGACATTGTATTTGGCACCTGGACGGGCGAAGAGTAACAGCGGCAGCAATAACGCCAGTATAGCGATCAAGGCACAGAAGTAGTACCAGATGTGATGTATGTAGCTCCCGAGTTTTCTCACTGCGCTAATGTAATATATGTCACATAGTTATCCCTAAAACTGAAATAAATTCGAAGCAAATTTTAGAATAATACCGCCAATTCATGAAAAGACTAGCCTTGTTCCTCGTCCTTTTTTCAAGCCTCGCGAACGCGCAGACCACCTTTCCTTTTGACATCGTTTTGGAGGCGGTAAATGTCTCCGGAGCGCCGGGCTTACAATCCTACAGCAAAGCCGAACATAACGGAGATTGGCTCATTCTTGGCGGTAGAACCGACGGGCTCCATCAACGTCAACCTTGGCAAGCCTTTGATGCCGCAGGACACCACTTAAACGCTGTGGTGATAAATCCAGATTCTTCTACCGTTGATTGGGCGCCTCTAAGCGGGCTAGATAACGATACTCTCGAAGCTCAATTGAGCGCAACGAACGCCAATTTTACGCAAGTAGGTGACTACTTGTATATTGTTGGAGGCTACGGATTATCTGCAGGCTCTGTACACATCACACACCCGTTGTTGACGGTTGTAAATGTTCCCTCGGCCATTGCTTCGATCAAATCTAACGGCACATTAGACAGCTCAGATTTTGCCGTCTTTTCAGATGAAGATTTCGCAGTAACCGGCGGTAAGCTCTTGCACCTTGACGGTACTTTTTGGTTGGCTGGTGGTCACAGGTTTGACGGTCAGTATAATCCGATGGGACACAATACCTACACCCAAAGCTACACGGAAGAAATATTGCCTTTTACTGTGAGCGGTACCTTCCCTAATCTCTCCGTTTCGAAATTGGACCCAATTGTAGATACCGACGAATTACACCGTCGCGATTATAACGTTACTTACATGACCGACGGCTCCGATTACTATTTCAATATTTGGTCGGGGGTCTTCCAAAAAACAGCCGACCTACCGTACCTAAACGCCTTAGAGATTCACGACACCAACCTCACTTCCGTACCCAACTTTAGCCAATACCTCAACCACTACCACTGTCCATCACTTTCATTATATGGACAAGACCAAAATGCCATGTACACTGTGTTCTTTGGCGGTATTGCGCAGTACTATTATTCAAACGGGACCATGATGCAGGACAACAACGTTCCCTTTGTAAACACCATAGGAATTGTTGAAAAACGCATGGGCAGCTATTCTGAAACGAAGTCTAGCACCACCATGCCTGGTCTTTTAGGTGCAGGTGCAGAGTTCTTTTTAGACGAGGAATTAGTCCAAAACCACCACATACTTCAAGCAGATTCTATTGGCGCAGACACCACGTGGACTGGGTACATTTACGGCGGAATCTCCTCACCCGCAGCCAATGTATTCTTTGGTGGAATGACCAATCAAAGTTCTGCTAGTTCAACAATCTACCGAGTTGGGTTGGTACGAAATAGCGGATTAAGCTTCAATGAAGAATTGCCAGAATCGACCCTAGAATTATTGGTTGCTCCAAATCCTTCAAAAGAACTCTTAAAGGCACAGTTTAGCGCTCTAGAAAGTGGAACAGCTAACTACAAAGTCCTTTCGCTAGAGGGAAAAGTAATTGCCAAGGGTTCTCAAAGAGTGGAGGCCGGCAAAAACTTGATCAACCTAGGCCATCTAAAGGCCGCAGCAGGTAATTACATTCTACAAGTAGAAGCAGCGGGCAAGCAACAACAAATTCAGTTTAACTGGAACTAGAAGCCTAGTTTTTCGCGTACTCTTGATATGGTGGCTTGTGCAATAGGGCGCGCTTTCTCTGCGCCTACCTTCAGCGCAGCCATAACCTCATCCGGGTTGGCCATGTAGTGGTCGAATTTCTCACGTGCCTCGCCAAATTCTTCTAAAATGAGTTCTAGTAGAGCCGTTTTTGCATGTCCGTAGCCGAAGTTTCCGCCGCGGTATTTAGCCGCTAAATCTGCGATTTGCTCGTCTGTTCCCAATAACTTGTAGAGCGCAAATACATTACACGTCTCTGGGTCTTTAGGGTCTTCAAGCGGTGTAGAATCGGTCTGAATGCCCATGATCTGCTTCTTTAACTGCTTTTTCGGCAAGAAGACGTCGACCACGTTACCATAGCTCTTGCTCATCTTGCGACCGTCAGTGCCTGGAATAGTCATCACAGATTCTGAAATCTTAGATTCTGGCAACACAAAGGTCTCGCCGTACTTATGGTTAAAGCTCGAGGCCAAATCTCGTGTGATCTCCAAGTGCTGCTTTTGATCCTTTCCAACAGGAACCACATGCGCGTCGTACAACAAGATGTCCGAAGCCATAAGCACAGGGTAATCAAAAAGTCCGGCATTTACATCGCTAAGGTTGTCGCTCTTGTCCTTGAAGCTGTGTGCGTTTGCCAGCATTGGATAAGGCGTAAAACAATTCAAATACCAAGTAAGCTCTGTACATTCCGGCAAATGGCTTTGTGCATAGAAGACTACTTTCTCCGGGTCCAAACCACATGCCAGCCATGCCGCTGCTGTAGCGAGCAAATTTTCCTTGCGAAGTTCTGCGTCCTTTACTGTAGTTAAGCTGTGCAAATCTGCAATGAACAAAAAGGCCTCGTTTTTCGGGTCTTTGCTCATCTCGATAGCCGGACGAATAGCACCCAAAATGTTTCCTAAATGCTGTCTTCCGGAACTCTGAATTCCTGTCAATACTCTCGCCATTGCTGGTAGCTGATCTTATTTAATCAAAGTCAATTCTAAATCAATATCTGCCCAGTAGCTGCTATCTGCAGGTACTTGCATGAACGACGTTGTCCAAACTTGTTGGGTAGGCAATCCGCTTACCATTACAAAGTTGAAGCTCACACTGTCGTTGTCCAAAACTAAGGTGCTGTCGTTGTTGGTTAGCGTCCAAGTTCCAGAACTTTTCAATGATACCGGCACCTGAATAGAACTTAGATCAGCAACGAATGCAATATCAATGTTTCCTGTATCCGGCATTTCGTACAGATTAACCTCGCCAATCAATTGGGCGCCCAATCCAGAGAACTGCACCATGGCCGATGGGTTTAATGGGTTCGGCATTTCACCACTGTAGGCGACTTGGCTCACTGACCATTCGCCGAGGATGTCTTGACGAACGAATTGAGTAGTTGGTGTTGGGTCGTTGGTACAAGCTACTGCTAGGAACAACGCACTAAACATTAGGGCAATTTTCTTCATGATGTGGGGTTAATTTGTGAAATAGGAAAGACCACGCTCGGCTTTTCACTAGAGGCAATCACGTGGAGCAATCGCTCAGCAACAGTTTCCGGTTTGACCAGATTTCCCGTTTCGTATTCTTCAATAAAATGAGCGACAGAAGGGAAGTCTTCTGTAGTAGTATTTCTAATCTGAGCCTGCATGGGGGTATCCACCTTGCCTGGCTTAAAAGCATGGATAGGCACCGAAGGATATTCCTGTGCCAATACCTCAGCATACATGTGGACGGCTGCCTTTGAGGCGCAATATGCCGACCATCCAGGAATAGCAAACTGGGCAGCACCGGAGCCCGTAAAATAGACCTGTTTGTCTCCTTCTACTTCTTTCAAAAAGCGAGCGGTCAATCGCATAGGTGCAGTGACATTCAATAACATGCATGCCTCGATGTCGGAGCCCATAGCATTCTCACCTTGAACTACTGGACCCAATGTTCCCGCGTTGTTGATCAGGATGGTGTGTGCTCCTGTTTGAAATTTTAGGGCATCTACCGCGGCCAAATCGGTCAAATCACAAGCTGAAAATGACCAAGAGTCGGCTCCTTCTAATGCTTCTGGGGCATTTCGACCTACGCCTTGAACAACGTATCCGTTTTCAAGCGCAGCCTTCGCTATAGCTAGACCAATTCCCGAGCTCACACCCGTGATAATTATATTTCCCTTATCAGACACTATGCGTTGATCTCAATGAATCTGTTCACATCGTTGTTCAGACCGAAGAGGACGAGCATATCGCCTTCTGCAACCGTACTGTCTGGACCCGGAACGCCGTAAATGTGATGTTCTGTTTTTTCTTCGTCGCCCTCACCAGTAACGGTCTTTTTCAGAACGGTTACCATGTTGAGGTTGTACTTTTTGCGTAGGCCTATATCTTCAAGCGTACGGCCAATAACTTTCGACGGTGCCTCTACCTCGATTATTTCATAGTCGTCTGGAAGCTCGACACACATCTTCACCCCTGGGTTGGTCAATTGCTCTGCAACGTTGTTCGCCACCTCAAGTTCTGGACTCAAGATCTCATCAACGCCCATCTTATCAAGAATTTTACGCTGAACTGGACCTTGTGCACGAGCGATGATCTTTTTCACTCCTAATTCTTGTAGTTGAAATACACACAAGAGCATTTCCTGGAAGCTTGATCCGATACTTACCACTACGGCATCTACCTCCTTCAAATTTTGTGCTTCGAGGGCTGCAGAATTGGTCGCGTCTAACTGAACGGCAAAAGCAACCTCTGGAGCAATCATCTGCACGCGCTCTTCGCTTTCATCTATAGCCATTACGTCGGCGCCACGCTCAGTTAATTTTCTTGCAATGGCAGAGCCAAAGACCCCAAGGCCAATGACCGCAAACTTACTATTCGTCATAATTTCCTATTTGTCGAGGGCTTGCTCGAGATCGTCCAAAAGGTCGTCCACGTGCTCAATGCCCACGGAGAGGCGGATCAAATTATCCGTCACCCCTACTTTTTCTCGCTCTTCTTTAGGGATGGAAGCATGCGTCATTGAGGCCGGATGACCCGCCAACGATTCTACGCCCCCAAGGCTCTCTGCAAGGGTAAACACCTTCATAGCGCTTACTACCTCAGCAGTCTTTTCAAAGCCTGCATCTTTGACGGTAAAGCTGACCATACCGCCGAAGTTTTTCATTTGTTTTTTAGCCACCTCATGACCGTTGTGACCTTCAAGACCAGGCCAATACACCTTATCGACCGCCGGATGCGCCTCCAAGAAGTGTGCTACGGCAGCTCCATTTTCACAGTGTCTGTCCATGCGAACGTGCAAGGTCTTGATACCGCGTAGGGCAATGAAGCTGTCCATAGGGCCGAGTATGGCTCCGGATGCATTCTGAATGAAGTACATCTTCTCTGCAATCTCCTTGTTCGCTGTAGCCAACAAGCCCAGTACCACATCGCTGTGGCCTCCCAAGTATTTAGTTCCGCTATGCATCACTACATCAGCGCCTAGGTCTAGAGGACGTTGAAGGTACGGTGTAGCAAACGTGTTATCTACGACCATCATCGCACCGGCAGCTTTCGCTCTAGCAGATACCGCTGCAATGTCTAGCACATTAAGCATTGGGTTGGTTGGGGTTTCCATCCAAACCATTTTGGTCTTCTCGTTCAGTGCTTCTGCCCAGCTTTCATCGGACATATCAACGAAGGTGAACTTCAAACCGAAATCTGAGAACACCTTGGTAAACAAACGGTAGGTACCTCCGTAAAGGTCGTTACAGGCTACAATCTCGTCGCCCGGTTTCAAGAACTTCAACAGACAGTCAATTGCCGCCAACCCTGAACCAAAGGCTGCGCCAAATTCGCCGCCTTCAAGAGAAGCTATGGCTCTTTCCAAAGCAAAACGCGTTGGGTTCTGGCTGCGGCTATATTCAAAGCCCTTGTGCTTACCAGGGTACTCTTGAACGTAGGTAGAGGTCTGGTAAATAGGTGGCATTACTGCCCCGGTGGTTGGATCAGGGTGCTGCCCGCCATGAATGGCAAGGGTTTCAATGTTATTACTTTTCTCCATGATAGGTGATTGGAATTACTTGCAGTACTCTTCAAATGCGCCAAGCAAGTTGCCCGCAATCATTTGAGCTGTGCGGCCTTCAATGTGGTGACGCTCGATCATGTGTACCAGCTCTCCGTCCTTGAACAATGCCATAGATGGAGAAGACGGAGGGAAGGGCAACATGTGCTTTCTCGCTTGATCAACAGCTGCTTTATCATTACCAGCGAAAACAGTAATCATACGATCTGGTTTCACTTCAGATTTTGCTGCTGCCATAGCTGCTGGACGTGCCGAACCCGCAGCACAACCACATACAGAGTTTACTACCACCAAGGTCGTTCCTTCTGCCTGGATTGCAGCCGTTACTTCTTCAGGAGTTTTCGTCTCAGCATATCCGCTGTTTGCAAGCTCTGCGCGCATAGGCGCAATCATATCTTCTGGGTACATATTTAGGATGTGTTTATTAAACAAAGTTAGTGTTTCCTAATGGTTTAAGCGATTGTACATTTGCACCAATTCAAATGACAGAATAATGAGTTCAAACGTTCGCGTTCGATTCGCACCATCTCCTACCGGACCCCTTCACATTGGTGGGGTGCGTACTGCATTGTACAACTACCTTTTTGCTAAAAAGCACGGTGGCGATTTCTTGCTTCGTGTCGAGGATACAGATCAAACAAGATTCGTGCCTGGCGCAGAGAAATACATCATCGAAGCATTAGCTTGGTGTGGCATTAGTCCTGATGAAGGAATTGGCGGCGAAGACAGAGGTAACGGCCCGTACCGTCAAAGTGAGCGCAAGCCTATGTACCGTCAGTATGTTGACCAATTGTTGGCAGACGACAAGGCATACATCGCCTTCGATACTTCTGAAGAATTGGACACTATGCGTCAAATGGCTAAGGATGCAGGTGCTGCTAACTGGCAGTACAACTACATCACTCGCGGCAACATGAAGAACTCTTTGACCCTTCCAAAAGAAGAGGTTGATGCTAAAATTGCCGCAGGTGAGCCGTACGTTGTTCGCACCAAGCTTCCGCGCGACCACGAAGTTCGCTTCGAGGATACTATCCGCGGTTGGGTGAGCGTGAACACCAACAACATGGACGACAAGGTCCTTTTCAAAGCAGACGGCATGCCTACCTACCATTTGGCCAACATCGTCGACGATCATTTGATGGGCATTACCCACGTAATCCGTGGTGAAGAATGGTTGCCTTCTGCACCCCTTCACGTTATGCTTTATGAAGCTTTCGGATGGGAGCGCCCAGTGTTCGCACATCTTCCGCTCTTGTTGAAACCAGACGGACCAGGAAAATTGAGCAAGCGAGACGGCGACCGCCTTGGATTCCCTGTATTCCCAATAGATTGGAACAACCCTGATACCGGCGAGACAGCTAGCGGATACCGCGAATTTGGCTTCTTCCCGGGCTCGTTCATCAATATGCTCGCTTTGCTAGGGTGGAACCCGGGCACCGAGCAAGAAATCTTTGACCTTCAAGGTTTGGTTGACGCGTTTGACCTTAGTAAAGTTTCTAAATCGGGGGCAAAATTCGATTTCGAAAAGGGCAAGTGGTTCAATCAACTGTACCTACGTGCATTGAGCGAAGATGAATTGGCAGCTGAACTTAAAAAAGAGCTTGACAAAGAAGGTCTTTCATACAACGAGGCACACCTTGGTAAGATTGCAACCATGATGAGTGAGCGCGCTACGTTCCCGCAAGATCTGCTCACTGAGGGCAAATTCTTGTTTGAAGCGCCAACCGAATATGACGAGAAAACGCGCAATAAAAAGTGGAAAGACGATAGCGCCGGCATGATGCAAGATCTAGCTACCCGCTTTGACGCACTCGCAGACTTCACGGATGCCAACATTGAAGCAGCATTCAAAGGTTATTTAGCAGAAAAAGAATTGGGCTTTGGAAAAGTCGGTCCATCTTTCCGTCTTGCTGTAACCGGCAAAGGCATGGGTCCATCAATGTTTACAATTTGTGAGGTTCTAGGCAAACAAGAAGTCCTTTCTCGCATTACTAAAGCAATAGAAGTTTTAGGATAATGGCAGCATTGCATCAGATTGACGTTCACGGCATTCGCATTTACACCAACCACGGTTGTATGCAAGAAGAAGCCGTTATTGGCTCTCACTATGAAGTAAACATTAGCGTCTGGGCAGACCTTAGCGCCTCTGTAGCTTCAGACGACTTGATAGACACCGTCGATTATGTAGCGCTAAATGCCATAGCCAAAGAGGAAATGGCCACTCGCGCGAAGCTTCTCGAAGTGGTGTGTCAGCGCATCATTGATCGTATCATGAACGAACACCCAATGGTTCAAAAGGCTTGGGTAAACGTCGCCAAACTCAACCCGCCAATCAACGGTGATGTTGAACGTGTCGCACTGACTTTCACCGCAGAACGATAGAGATGAAATAAAGTCGAGGCCATATAAATTTTTCCACTATTTTTGGCCTCCCTAAGGTTCCGTGGCCGAGTGGCTAGGCACTGGTCTGCAAAACCAGCTACAGCGGTTCGAGTCCGCTCGGAACCTCAGAATAAGAAAAGCCCCGGCTCGCGATGCGAGCTGGGGTTTTTTAGTTGGTACGGCGTCAAGCTTGCTTGAGCGCCGGGGCAACTAAAAAAGACCAAGGACTTTGCGCAGCAAAGGACCGGGGCGTTCTTACTGACCTTAGGTGACCACGCGGTCCGCCGAGCGAAGCGAAGGCAATCCGAGCCAAGCTTGCTTGAGCGCCGGGGCAACTAAAAAAGACCAAGGGCTTTGCGCAGCAAAGGACCGGGGCGTTCTTACTGACCTTAGGTGACTACGCGGTCCGCCGAGCGAAGCGAAGGCAATCCGCGCCAAGCCACGCTTGATAGAGTGTTGGAACAAAGAAAAACCCCGAACCAAAGGCCCGGGGTTATTGATCTGTTCTGTTGCGTTGTGTTTTTACAATAAATAGTCCGTCGTCATCCAGTTGCTTTGGCCTCCTGAAATCACATTTCCGAACAACTGTTTCT
>Ga0209654_1002664_pt1 | contig 11925 bp, 10 predicted proteins | sample SaaInl1SG_22_DNA_FD_184646 | JGI IMG/M metagenome (GOLD analysis project Ga0209654, IMG submission 184646) | Marine microbial communities from expanding oxygen minimum zones in the Saanich Inlet - ESP_161SG_22_DNA (SPAdes) (version 2) | ecosystem: Environmental > Aquatic > Marine > Intertidal... | reverse complement strand
GAATCGAATACTGGATTGAGGGCGATAGAAACCGGCAAATAAAACTAGATCGACAAAACTGGAATTTCGAGAAAATCTGGAAAAAGGGAGTAAAGAACGTTTTGTTTTATGCCATAGCCTTTGCGGTATCAAACGTGTTCTTACAATATTTAGTGGGCGTCGATCGCTGGAAGTTATTTTTAACGGAAGGGCCCGCGCAACACTTGGGCACATTTAGCGCAATCGTTGTCTTTTCGTTCATCTTCTATTTGGTTTTTGCGTGGTTTAGAGAACAAGCATGCATCGTGGTATGCCCTTATGGCAGACTCCAAGGAGTCCTTCTCGATCGGAATTCATTAGTCATCATTTACGATTGGATTCGAGGAGAACCTAGGGCTAAAGGCAAACGCAAAACGGAAGAATCACCCAAAGGAGACTGCGTAGATTGTGGACTATGCGTTCAGGTGTGTCCAACCGGGATCGATATTCGCAACGGTACGCAGCTCGAATGCGTGAACTGTACAGCATGTATCGATGTCTGTGATAGTGTCATGGAAAAGGTGGGACTGGAGCCTGGTTTGATTCGTTTTGACAGTTCAAATGGGGTAGAGCAAGGCAAGCGTAACATTATGACTCCACGGGTCTGGGCCTATATCGGTGTGATGATTGCCATGATGGGAGTGGTTATTACTATGCTAGCGACCCGAAGTGAAGTGGAGACCATGGTTATGCGAATGCCGGGTAAACTCTTTGAGAAGAATGGTACTACGATAGAAAACGCATACAACTTTACCGTGATGAACAAAACAGACGCTGCTAAAGCGGTATATCTTGAACTGCTCGAACCTGTTGGAACCATTCGTTTGACTGGCGGTGACTCTATCAGGATGACCGCTGAAGACATCGTTCACGGAGCAATGATAGTGGCCATAGAACGCGAGGTTCTTGAAGCTGAGAAAACCAAAGTGATTTTCCGAATAACAGATAACAAAGGCCATGAGATTGATCGTGTAAAAACGAATTTTTTAGGGCCGTTAGTACGAAAGTAAGATGAGTAAGTTTCGATTTAATTGGGGTTGGGGTATTGTAGTGACCATGTCGCTTTTTGTAGCATTAATGGGCTATACGGTCTATCTTACTTTTCAAAACGACTATATTTTAGAGTCGGACACGTATTATGAAGACACCCTTGAATATGACAAGGTTATGCAGGCTGAAGTTTTGGGCAATACACTCTTTAAGGACCAATTCTGGAAGGCTGACACTCTCGGAAATATTCGCTTGTCCTTGCCGATGAAAGTAGATTCCGTCCATTGCCTCTTGATTCATCCGGAGAATAGTGCCTTCGACCGCATACTCAACGTATTGCATCAAGAAAATAAGCTCTTGTTGCGTTTTGAAGAAATTCCGAATGAAGGGATGCTGTGGCGTGTTGAACTCAGCGCATTCATCGGTGCGAATCAGGCATTGCTCAGAAAGCGATGGAAACACTAGGTCTACTTTCAGGTGCCTTCATTTTAGGCCTTAGCTCCAGTGCTCACTGCAGTCTGATGTGCGGACCCGTGCAGTCTGCTTGGCTTAGTGCAACGAGTGCGTTTTCACTAGGTGTCTATCATGTTGGAAGATTGCTAAGCTACGTGCTCATAGCATTAGGCTTTTATTCGCTAGGAAAAGCCGGTATCATTTCATTATCCGCATCAAAGGGCACATTAATGCTTGGTATCAGCCTCATCTTTGGAGCGCTGATGTACATTTCTGTCGAGTATCTGCTACCGGGTTCATGGACGCGTCCCTTACTACGACTCTCGAGCAGGGCAGGTCGACTTCCAGTGGTCCCCCGATTATTCACTTTCGGCGCGATTAATGGACTACTACCGTGTGGCATGGTCTGGATGGCAGCAAGTTTATCCTCTCAACTTTCGTCCGTACTACTTTTACCCGTTCTTATGGGGGCCTTTCTTTTAGGTACCATGCCGGCCTTACTAGGAGTCGGCGCCGTTAAAAATGCGGTGGTACGATGGACCTTAAAGTATCCTAACCGTGGCCAATTCCTTCCCACAAAACTCCGCATTCCGCTTCTCGTTTTCTTGCTTGGCATCATCTTCGCCACTCGCGGCTACTATTTCGGTGATCAGCTACAATCTTCAGGGAACCAAAACGACCCATCTGCAGTCTGCCTTCCTATTCCCCACTAAAAAAGCCCGGACTACAGTGCTGTAATCCGGGCCATTTGATCGGTTCTAGGTGGAAAGGATGGGTATTCCTTACCTCATTACTCGTGCAACACCACTAGAGGGCTGTCGTGCTGCAGTGCGAGACTTTTCGTCGCGCTGCTGTGAAATAAACCTTGTAACAAACTACGTTTGTGGTGCACCGCAACGGTCAACTGCGGCTGGACAAGGTGTTCTGCGGTTGCCAAACCGCCAGAGAGGTTTTTGTGAAAGACCTTCACTAGATCCATCTCTTCAAAGCGTCCGAAACCGGCTTCTTGCGGCTCGCTGACGACTTGCACTGCCTGTGCATCCGCATCAAGCTCATTTTTGATCGTGCTCCATTCCTTCTTCACCCTTTCCGATAAGGCGAGGCCATCCGTGGCAAAGAGTACATTGTGAATAGGAAATGAAAACTCCGATTTTTCGGGAATCAGGAATACGGGGACATGAAGCGCATTGATAATATGACTTGCATTTGTGCCTAGCTGATGGTCCAGCCAGTCTTGAACACCATGCGTGGCCATAACCACCCAAATATTGCTTTTGTCGCGGCTAAGGTGCTGCAGTTCTTCTTTCAAAGGAAAGGCGGTCACTTTGCTTTGACAAGGAATGTGAGCGGGGATGTTTTTCAAGAAATCATCCATGCTCTCCTGTGCATTTTTCGCTAGCATCTCGGTTAGGGATCCGGAGAATGTGGCAGAAGTGTTAGGAATGGCGTAGCTGTGAACGGGCATGATTCCTGCACCGATCTGTTCTGCAAGACCTAAGGCGTAGTTCAAAGCATGTTTCGATAATGCACTGAAGTCTACAGGGAGTACGATTGTTTTCATTTGGCTGTGATGCAATTCAGGTTTATATCCTCTAAAGTAGCATCACAGCCGAACGAATTCGTTGATAATTATCAGTCCGTAAAGGAATTATCCTTTTTGTGCCTTGACCACATTTTGCCAAGGTCCAGCGTTGATCGACTCAATGCCAGCACCGCTTAAAAGGCCTTGAACAGACCCTGCACGAGCGCCACTACGGCAGCACAAGATGACAGAAGGTGCCTTTTTCATCTTAGCGAGCTTGCTTTGAAATTGACCTGTAGGAATATTGATACTACCCGGCGCATGTCCGCTTGCAAATTCAGCCGGTGAACGTACATCGACGATCATCGCTCCGTTATTTAATGCCGCTTGTAGGGCTTCCGATTTTTTATTTGAACCTCCGAAAAGTGCAGAAAATAGTCCCATGAGAATGTGTTTTTAAATTCACTTCAAAGCTAGGAGAGGCAAGCATACGTTGCTGTGACACTACTCACGATGGACGAGGGTGCCGTCCTCGGTTGGGCTTTCGGTGATTTCCCATCGGTTTCCGTCCGGGTCGATCAGTAAAAAGCTTTGCTCGCCCCAGGGGTGTTCTTTCGGCGGCCCGGCATCTGAATTCCCAAAGTCATTTTGGAGTTCCAAGGTGCGCTCGTATGCGGCAGCGATGTCTCGTACGGTCAGTCCTACGCTGCTGTGGTTACGGGCAGAGTCTGAAGAGAAATGCTTCGCGGCAGTCCCGGTCGGGAGGAAAAAGGCGAAGCGGAATCCAGAGGGCAGCACAAATTCTGCGAACCCTTTATTCTCAAAGTGGGGGTCTAGTTGTAATAATCGGCGCCAGAACTCGGTGATGCGGGAGACATCAGTGGTGGTGAGAACCAGGTGGGAATTGGTCAAGAAATTCATAACAAATGATCGGCAGCGATGGAGGCGACCTGCGTATTTTGTTTCGTACTCATGGCATATCCCAAGCCTAAGATCCAGCCTTTGACCATGGGAATAAGCTTGTGCGAACGGAACTGCTCGTCTTCATTGTAGTCAACATCGATGGTGATGGGTTGATAGATGCCTTTGGCGCGCAAATCTTCAGCACATGCGATACTGTCTTCGGCTTCTTTAAACAGTCGTGTGATCATATCGGTGATCAGTGGCTCGCGTTTTTTACGTAGGACATAATGAACGCCCTTGCCCGGCCGGCGAAAGGCCACAACGGTTGCATAGACGCTCGATCCGCCGATGTTTTGCGAATCGCTCCCTATGCTCAGCTCAGCTTGCGGATGTTCACGCAAATAGGCCTTGACATAATCCGACAGATCTTCTACAGGCGTACCATCAAGTTTCCGATATTGCAAGCTCATATTCGTAAAGTTCAACAATGTTTAGCAGAGAAGAAAAGAAACAGCTCAATACTTCCTTTTTTAAACGCTTTAAGCACCACATGAGTTCACACCGAATCACGGGTGGGGGCGGAGGTCGCTGGGAAGCGTACAAAACAGGGGTACGTGGACTGTATTTTAGAATGCTGACGACCCCGGAAATTGGACTTTCGATCGATCTTCAATACAAGGAAGAGGACATTCGAGCGCTTCTTTTTGACCAATTCGAAGAACTCGCCAAACTCCTCGAGAACGAATGGGGCGAGCCACCGGTCTTGCACCGAAACTTCTATCTCGATAACGGATTAATCATCAGTCGAATCGAAATAAAGCTGGAGAACGCCTATTTCTACGACAAAAAACAATGGCCCGTAATCATGGCTTGGTACGAAGAGAAATTACTTGGACTAGATCGCTTCTGGGAAACGGCAGGCGATATCGTCAAGGCGCTCGCGAAATAATTTTCAGCAACCTACGGAAGCAGTCGCTTTAACACCCGTAATTTGTGGGTGTGCCGGTTGACCTCTGCATTGTAAATCCCGCTGTGGTCCAAACCATCGACGCGCACTCGTCCTGAGGCATGAATAATGTTAAAGTCTTCCAACACGATTCCAACATGGGTGATGGCCCCTTCAGGATTGTCAAAAAACGCCAAATCACCGGGCTGACACTCCTCTAAAAAGCTCAAGGTTTCTCCCTTCTTTACTTGCTGTGAAGCATCTCGGGGAATCGAATACCCGCACATGCGATACACCATCTGAGTAAACCCGCTGCAATCGATCCCAAAAGGCGTTCGTCCACCCCATAAATACGGCGCATTCAGGTAACTAAAAGCATAATCGACCAATTCCGTCCGTCCCTTCACACCCTGCAACACCGTACCTTGATACGAATAACTTTTCTCCTCCAAGCGCAAGGTCTCACCGTCTAATAGCGGAAGTATCGCCCCCTGAGTGATCAGCGGATAGTCTGACGGTTCTGGACCTTGAAGCAACCCCACAGGATCACCAGCCACAGAACGCGGCGCTTGCTGAATAAGCGACAAATACGAAGCTGAAATCTCCTGAATCTGCAACCGATCGATCCAGCCTTCATAGCGGTCGTGGTGCAATCGAATCAGCGCCCATTTCGGCAGTTCCTCTAAAATATCATAGGTTTCCCCGAAGAGCAGAACGTTTGTACACTCCGCTCTATCACTGGGCTCCGCACGCATCGGCGCATTCGCCAGAAATCCTATACCTATCTTATGGTCACTCATACCTCCAAAGTACCTACAAGAGCTTTCAAAGTGGTACTACTCGCCAATTTTTTTTACACAAAAAGCCCCAGTGCAACACTGCACCGGGGCCTTATCCTGTATACTTAAAATGTGGCAACGCCTTAGCTCAAGCGCTCTAGCACTAGGGCAGAGGCACCACCGCCACCATTACAGATCGCTGCGGCACCGATCTTACCGTTGTTTTGGTTCAAAACAGAGATCAGCGTAGTAATGATTCGTGCACCAGAAGCGCCTAACGGGTGACCGATACTTACGGCACCACCATTGACGTTCACCTTCGCTGCATCCAAACCTAAAATTTTGGTGTTTGCTAAACCGACCACAGAGAATGCTTCATTGAATTCAAAGTAATCTACGTCGCCTTGCGCAATCCCTGCTTTCGCTAAAGCTTTAGGCAGTGCTTTTGCAGGTGCTGTCGTAAACCACTCTGGCTCATGAGCAGCATCTGCGTACCCAAGAATCTTAGCGATAGGAGAGAGACCCAGCTCAGCCGCTTTATCAGCGCTCATCACAACCACAGCACAAGCACCATCGTTAATGTTTGAGGCGTTTGCTGCGGTGATGGTTCCGTCTTTCTTAAATACCGGACGAAGGCCAGGTACTTTCTCTATACGTACTTTATCAAAATCTTCATCGGTGTCCACAAGCACGTCATCCCCTCTGCGCTGCGGAACAGCTACAGGAACAACTTCATCTTGGAATTTACCTGCAGACCACGCGTCGGCACTGCGCTTGTAACTTTCTAGTGCAAAGGCATCCTGGTCCTCTCTCGAAAACTGATGTTCTTCGGCACAAAGTTCAGCACACAAGCCCATATGCTGGTTGTTGTATACGTCCGTCAACCCGTCATGCACGAGCCCATCAATCATGGATATATTGCCCAATTTCACTCCGTTACGACCCGTAGGAAGTAAGTGCGGCACTGCGCTCATATTCTCCATACCTCCAGCCACAATCACATCCGCGTCTCCCGCTTTGATGCTCTGTGCGGCCATCATGATCGCCTTCATTCCTGAAGAACACACCTTGTTGATGGTCGTCGCGGGTACATTCGAAGAGATGCCTGCAAACATGGCTGCTTGACGAGCTGGCGCCTGACCTACACCTGCTTGCAATACATTACCCATGTATACTTCTTCAACAACGTCGGCCGAAATGCCTGCTTTTTTTAATGCTCCAGAGATGGCAACAGCGCCTAGTTTAGGTGCGCTAACGCCGCTCAGGGCGCCGCCAAAACTGCCGATCGGAGTGCGCACGGCACTCACAATGACTACTTCTTTCATGCTTCTTGTTCTATTATTTGGGTTCTTGTCTTTTACGACACCACTAAACTACTAAATTGGTCCCTACAAAAGAAAGTGGAGTAATGAAAGCGTGGAATAGTATTCAGGGGTATCAGAAGTGGTTGTATTTCAGTCTTTTGACCATAGCGTCAACCGTCGTCATCTTCCTGGCCATTCCCTTCCAGGCCCAATTCAAATACGACTACCGCCTCGGCCAAGTTTGGTTGGAAGACGATTTGATCGCACCCACCGACTTCGTACTCCCTAAATCCCCTAAGGATATTGAGGCCGACCGAAACGCCTTGATCGAATCTAAAGACTACTATTACGACTACCACTTTCGCATCGAGGAGTGGCAAACCTTACTCCGTGCAGATTCCACCATTGCCCCTGAATTTGAACGCTGGCAAAACCGCGGAGTCGTCGCCGCGCTTCCCGGAACGAACCACCGCGCCATGCTCATCGACGGCACACGCCTAGACCTCTCCGCATGCCTCACGCCCGCAGCTATCCGCGCAAACTACGGCCTCCCTGAAAACACCGAAATCGCACCGACCTACACCCTGAACACCGCACGGACCGACAGCGCCCTTCAAGCGCACCTGGGCGACCTCTCGCTCAACAAGGGCATCATCACCGAGGGCACACCGATCGTACTTCGCGGTGCAACCATCACCCCGGAACGGTTCGAAGTATTAAAGGCCCTCGAGCAAAACTTCGATGGGAGTGGAACAGCCCTAAACTGGCAAGCTCGATCCGGCGCAATACTCTACATCTTTTTGATTTTCATCGCCCTTGCTGCGTATTTAAATGCCTACTATTCCCACGTTCTCGCCCACAGCTCTAGTTTGAATCTCTTTTTATTCACCTTCGTAGCTGCAGCTGTGGCCACCCTCATTTTCGCATCTGTCGAAGTCCTAAATCCATTCGCCGTACCGCTCGTTCTGGTGCCCGTCATCTTACGCAGTTTCTTCCACGATCGTCTCGCACTCTTTACCCATTTTATATTAATGCTACTGGTGGCACCCTTCCTCAATGGTGCCGTCCATTTCCTCACGGTCCAATTCGCCGCTGGACTCGCCACCATCTTCAACATCCGAGGCATCTACAAACGTTCCCAACTCGTTCAAAGCACCCTTCGCATCATGTTGGTGCTGTTCCTCGTACATTTTTCCTATCACCTCATCCGAGAAACAGAGTGGAACACCTCCAACCTCATACCTCTGGCCAGTTCTCTTGCCGGAACACTCGTACTGCTCTTCATTTTCCCCCTCATCTACTTCTTCGAGCGCACCTTCGGCGTAGTCTCTGACCTTACACTACTCGAACTTTCCGACACGAACAACCCACTGCTCAAACGCCTCTCCAAAGAAGCTCCAGGTACGTTCCAGCACACCATGCAGGTCGCCAACCTTGCTGAGCACGCCACAGAACTCGTTGGCGGAAACACCCTGCTGGTCCGCACAGGAGCTCTGTACCACGACATCGGCAAGATCCCGAATGCACAATATTTCACCGAAAATCAAAGCTCGGCGACTTCTCCCCACGACGAATTGAGCTACATCGAAAGTGCAGAAATCATCATCGGACATATCGGGGAGGGGATAGAATTGGCGAAGAAATACAAGCTCCCTGACGTGGTCATAGATTTCATTCGCACGCATCACGGTACCTCTCGCGTGGAATACTTCTACCGTAAATACAAAGCCGATCACACGGAGTCCGAACTCTTTGAAAGCTTCCAATACCCTGGCCCCAAACCTTTCTCTAAGGAAACGGCCATCGTTATGATGTCGGATGCCGTTGAAGCCTCCACACGAAGTCTTCCTGAAAAGTCGCAACAAGCACTCAGCGATATGATCGACCGCGTTATCGAACACCAGCTTTCCTCTGGTCAATTAGACAATGCAGACATCACACTCAAAGAAATCAACATCATTCGCGAGGCCTTCAAGAAATTTATGCGTGGCGTCTACCACGTTCGTGTTTCCTACCCTGAGGCGCGCGAATCCTAGCAATCTATCTGACCACCAAACCCTTAACAGCCCTGGCTTCCCGAAATAATTACCCCCAATCCACCAGTGCGCCACCTACGGCCACATAAAAAATCAACTTTTCTTCGAATATTTCTCGCTAACCCCTTGCGAAAACAGAAATTCGATATACATTTGCGCTCCCCAACGGAAAGGTGGCAGAGTGGTAATGCAACAGCCTGCTAAGCTGTGATCGCGTATGTGATCCCAGGGTTCGAGTCCCTGTCTTTCCGCAGAGAACAAAAGTTCATTGAAATTGCATAGTTCGGGAAGTGGCGCAGGTGGTAGCGCATCTGGTTTGGGACCAGAGGGTCGCAGGTTCGAGTCCTGTCTTCCCGACAAAGCTCAAAACAGAATCCTTCGGGATTCTGTTTTGGCTTAAGCATTTTTTAAGAATACTCACCACAGTATGGTTAGGACTCGTAGCTCAGCTGGATAGAGCATCTGCCTTCTAAGCAGACGGTCACAGGTTCGAATCCTGTCGGGTTCACGAGAACAAAAGAACAACCCTGAACGGCGCAAGCTGCTCAGGGTTTTTTTATGTTCAAATTCGGCAGATTTGTGGAAAAGTTATTCTTCGCTGAAAGCAAAGAAGTATTTTTTTCTTAATTCCAGTGCCAATACCTCGGTAGAGCGGCGCAAACTTATTGCTCGAGTACGGGTTAAAGTTTTGTATGTCAATAAGTTATGGAGCAAGTGATCCAAATGTTCTAAGCATCTTTTTCGATTGTGGTAACGTCATAAATAAGTGGGCCATTTTTTTGCTTTACTGAAACGCTTTGCAGAAATTGACCACGTTTAACACTAATCTTATTTTCTAATTATGAAAAGACAATTACAATTGTTTGCTTCGTCGCTGCTGTTACTTTTAAGTTTCAGTGCTTCTTCGCAGGTATTTGTTGAGTCGTTCAATGGTGGAGGTATTCCCTCTGCATGGGATAACTCCAACGAATGTGCGAGTACTTCGGCGAATGCATTTTGGAAATCCACGGGTAGTTCTACCCCAGGATACAACGCGGCACCTTTCGTCGATAACACTGGTGCGCCAGGTTCTGCTGCAATTTTCGTTGATGGCTCTAGTCCATATCCTTGCGTAGTGCACTTAACTACAGGCTTCATTGATGTGACATCGTTGACAACGCCCTCGATCGAATTTCACTGGTTCAAGGACAATTCATCTTCAACAGCTGGTTTGAACACCTTAATGGTCTCGGCTGTTGATATGAACGGTACTTACCCACTCTGGTCATCGACTAATGACAGTACCGATTGGCAAAAAGCTATTATTGATGCTTCTTGTCTTTCGTTAGATTCATTCCAGTTAAAGCTCACTGTTATCAAGACGGGGACTAGTGCTTCTTTCAACCAAGATATCGTTGTTGATGACATTAAAGTGAAAGAGCTAGATCCGAATTACAACGAGTGTGTAGCACCAATTTCTATTGCCTCATTCCCGTCACCGACTTCTGCATCTATTAATGTAGGTTTGGCTTGTAATTCAAATGCAATGTCTTATTTGTTAATTGACACTGCCGCAGGAGTTACAGTTAGTTTCGGTGCCCCAATCCTACTTACTAACGGTACGGTAAACTTGACAAGTCTTATGTCAGGTGCAGATTATGAGGTGTACGCATACACGGATTGTGGTGCTGGTTCAGTAAGTGATACTCTTGGACCGCACATCTTCTCTACACCTTGTGCCCCAATTGCGGCACCTTTTACTGAAGATTTTGACCAAGGTCAATATTATCCTCCAACTTCTCCCTTTACAAATGATCAAGACTTAGGTTGCTTTACAACTTATGGAGATAACGCTACGCGAGATGAGTGGTTAGTTGGTAATGGCTCTACTACATCATTCACCGGGCCATTGGGCGACGCATCGACTTATGGTTATGGAAATTATGTTTATCGTGAATCCTCTAATGGTGACCGCGGTGTTTTAAGGTCTCCCCTTATTGATCTTTCAAACCTTTCTGAGCCTTTCGTAACTTTTGATTATCATTATTATGGAAGCTCGTCCTCGGAAGTAAAGATTAAAATTTCCGGTGATTTTGGACAGACCTGGGTTGAGCATACATTGATGGATAATTCATCTGCTTTCTCAAATCAAACAGATCCCTTCAAAAATGTTGGGTTTTCTCTCGCTCCTTTTACAGGTGACACGGCAGTTTATTTGGAAATCATAGTGGAAGAGTCAGGATCGAATGCTGATTTCGCTATCGATAATTTATCTGTTGATGAAGCACCAACATGTTACAATCCTATTGCATCATTTAACAATGTTACTCCAGGACTGAGCTTTGGTTCGGCTACATTTGACTTCTTATCAGGAAAAACGGTTTCATACTCGTACAAAGAGGTCGGTGCAGCAACAAACTCCGGAAATGGTGTACTGTTTAGCGCTCAACAAACGTTCAACAATCTCCCTGTAAATAAAGCATACGAATTTAGTTTCTTTAATATTTGTGCGACAGGTTTCTCGGATACTTTCGATATTCAAGTGTTCGTACCTACGTTGAATCCATGTGCTCCTCAAACAGCGCCATACACTGAAACTTTTGAAATATCTTCTGTGAAGCGTCAGTGTTGGACTGGAAATAGCGGTGCAGTGGTTGATGCCACTTGGTATATTGATTCAGCACATGGAATCACATCGTTCCCTGCTTCTTACACAAATGATACCTCGTTTATTGCGGGTGAAGGAAGCACGTTTGCACGATTAGGTACTTCAACAAGTACTAGTGGTGCACCAACAGATTTTAGTGGTGATATCGTAAGTGGTGTTTTTGACTTTTCTGCTTTGAGCTCACTGCAGATCGATCTTCTTGCTGCTGGTGGTGCATACACCTTCGCTTCATCGTGGTCAAGCGGAACAACGCTTCCAAATTTCTACATAGACTACAGAACTTCGGCTTCAGGTCCTTGGAATCGTGTTCTAGAATATGTTGACACG
>Ga0209654_1002662_pt1 | contig 11935 bp, 8 predicted proteins | sample SaaInl1SG_22_DNA_FD_184646 | JGI IMG/M metagenome (GOLD analysis project Ga0209654, IMG submission 184646) | Marine microbial communities from expanding oxygen minimum zones in the Saanich Inlet - ESP_161SG_22_DNA (SPAdes) (version 2) | ecosystem: Environmental > Aquatic > Marine > Intertidal... | reverse complement strand
AATATCAAAACCTGTATAAGGAATTAACACTTCTGGAACCTTGATACCTCCTTCGAACTGGTTGTTTTCCAAGATTGCAGCTATAATTCTAGGTAAGGCCAAGGCACTACCGTTGAGTGTGTGGAGTAAAATAGATTTCTTATTTTCATCCTTATATCTCAGTTTGAGTCTATTCGCTTGAAAGGTTTCGAAATTTGAAACAGAACTCACTTCTAGCCACTTCTCTTGAGCAGCAGAGTATACTTCAAAATCGAAAGTTAGCACTGAGGTAAAGCCCAAATCACCACTACACAGTCTCAGGGTTCGGAACGGCAGCGCTAGTTTTTTCAAAATCCCAGAAACGTGATTACACATTTCTTGTAATGCAGCATAAGATTCTTCTGGTTTTCTGATCTCAACGATTTCAACCTTATCGAATTGGTGTAACCTGTTTAGGCCTCGAACATGGGATCCCCAGCTACCCGCTTCTCTTCTAAAACACGGGGTGAAACCAACGTGCTTTATCGGTAGTGCATCCTCACTAAGGATAACATCCCTGTAAAGATTCGTAATAGGAATTTCAGCTGTTGGGATGAGGTACATGTTTTCAGAGGCGATATGATACATCTGACCTTCTTTGTCTGGCAACTGCCCGGTACCATAGCCAGAAGCTTCATTTACCATAATAGGTGGTTGAACCTCAGCATAGCCGGCTTTTACAGCTTCATCTAAGAAGAAGTTGACCAATGCTCTCTGAAGTCGTGCGCCTTTACCTTTGAATACCGGGAAGCCAGCCCCAGTAATTTTTATGCCAAGCTCAAAATCGATGATGTCGTACTTCTTGATCAGATCCCAATGAGGTTGAGCACCCTCCGCCAATTGAGGTATTTCACCAGTACGATCAATTTCTACATTGTCTTCATCACTTTTACCCACGGTTACCGAGTCATGAGGTATATTGGGGATGTTATAAAGTGCTTGCTTTAGGCGCTTTTGATATTCGCTTAGCTGCTCACCTAAACCTTTATTTACCGCTTTTAATTCGGCATTTCTTGATTTTACTTGTTCTGCCTCATCACGTTTACCTTCTTTCATCAACGCGCCAATTTGCTTGGCAAAACTGTTGGCTTCAGATAGGTTGGTATCTAGTGCTTGTTGCGTCTTCTTTCGTTCCTCATCAAGGGTGATAACTTCGTTTAATAGGACTTCAGCATTCTTAATACCCCTTTTTTGGAGTCCTTTGACATGACGATCCTTTTCGGCTATGATATTGGCTACTTGCAGCATTTTACTTCTGAATTTGAGCAGACAAATTAAGCGAATTCCAGTCAATATTGAATGCAAAAACCCGTTATAACCTTTGATAGCGCATAAAAATAGGTGTCATTCTTTGACAGTCTCGATTGTTTAGTCTAATATTGCGTTGTCCTAAGATGATGGGATGCATATCCAAAGTTCATCTCGAGCAACTAATCATTAAATTATAATTCATTTTTATATTCCTCTTACGAGAGGATTCCCAACCCACTTATTTATATGTACACCATTGACGAATTGAAGCTCATGCTTCTTTCTGAGCTTAAAGAAATAGCTGAGAAAATGGCCGTAAAAAACTTCAAAAAGCTGAACAAGCAAGATATCATCTATGCTATCCTAGATCAGCAAGCAATTACGCCAGAAGATAAATTACCCACAAAAACAGAAGAAACTGCAGATGCTGACAAGGCTGAAGCAGAGGAAAAGCCTAGACCTGCCAGAGCAGAAAGACCTAAGCCTAGACCTAGACCGAAAAGAGAAAATGTAACTGATGCCCCAGCTGCCGAAAAGCAGGAAGAAGGTGCAGAGACAACTGAAGAGAAGTCTAACGAAGAAAAGCCTGCAAGACCTCCTCGCAAGGATCCTAAAGCCGACAAGAGAGAGCCGAGAGAGCCAAGAGCACCGAGAGAGGATAAAGAGAATGGCGGAGAAGAAAGAAAAGAAAGAGATCAAAGAAGAAATAAGCGCCAAGAATATAATCAAAACATTAAAGATTTTGATGGATTAATCGAAAGCGAAGGTGTTTTGGAAATGATGCAAGATGGCTACGGCTTCTTGAGGTCTTCTGATTACAACTACTTGGCAAGTCCTGATGATATTTATGTGTCTCCATCTCAAATCAAATTATTTGGTTTGAAAACTGGTGATACTGTTAAAGGTCAAATCAGGCCTCCGAAAGAAGGTGAAAAGTATTTCGCTCTTTTGAGAGTTGAGTCTGTAAATGGCAAAACCACAGAAGAAATCAGAGATAGAGTTCCTTTTGAATACTTAACGCCACTCTTCCCTGAAGAGATGATCAAGCTGAGTACTAAGCCAAGCTTGATGTCTACGAGAATTCTAGACATGTTTGCACCAATTGGTAAAGGACAAAGAGGTATGATCGTTGCCCAGCCAAAAACGGGTAAGACAGTCCTCTTGAAAGAAATTGCTAATGCGATAGCTGAAAATCACCCTGAAATTTATTTGATCATTCTTTTGATCGATGAACGTCCTGAGGAAGTAACAGATATGGCTAGAAGCGTAAAAGCAGAAGTCATTTCATCTACATTCGATGAGCAAGCTGATCGTCACGTAAAGGTTTCTAACATCGTGTTAGAGAAAGCTAAACGTATGGTGGAATGCGGTCATGATGTAGTGATTCTTCTGGATTCAATTACGAGACTCGCTAGAGCTTACAATACAGTAGTGCCTTCTTCTGGAAAGATTCTTTCCGGTGGTGTGGACGCTAATGCATTGCACAAACCAAAGCGTTTCTTTGGAGCTGCACGTAACGTAGAAAATGGCGGTTCCCTTTCTATCATCGCAACTGCCTTGATTGAAACAGGTTCTAAAATGGACGAAGTGATCTTCGAAGAATTCAAAGGTACGGGTAACATGGAACTTCAGTTGGATAGAAAACTATCTAACAAACGTGTTTATCCTGCGATTGATGTGCCTAACTCTGGAACGCGTAGAGAAGACTTATTGATGAGCAAAGAAGAGCTTCAACGTGTTTGGATACTTCGTAAGTTCATGAATGACATGAACTCTGTTGAGGCAATGGAATTCTTATTGGATAGGATGAAAGGCACTCGCAGTAATGATGAGTTCTTGATTTCGATGAACAAATAGGAATAACCTACTTTAGATATTGAAAGGCCATTCATTTGAATGGCCTTTTTTATTATGCGATAAGAAGGGTAGTGAAAGTATGGCTTAGAAAACTACAAAGCTTACGCTCCCGTTAGTTGAAAGAACCTGAGACTGTTCAATAGATCAGCTATCTTTGACTTTTAATTTTTACTACTTTCGGCATTCAGGTAATAATGCTGAACCTGCACGCTCAATAACAACTCATATACCTTAATTTATCTGGTCATCTATATGAATTTTATTCCCAAAACGCTTCTAAAAAAATTATACACCCGTGGAAGTCTAACGAAGTCTGATGAGGGCTTCACTTTCAATGTCAAAAATCGATTGATTGACGTGCATTTTGAAGGCTTGAACTCACTCGAAGTTGACGGTATTCAGGTTGAGAGAAGTCAAATTTTCACTGATTTGGGGAATGGTCAATGGGTCCAAGTTGAAGAAATCAACCGACAAAATGGATTTAGCTTTAAGCTTGGCAAAAGCTTTAATGTGCTGGTAAAGGCAAAAATAAATGTAGCAACAAACTTGAAGCTCGATTTCAAGTTCCATACAAAACCGTTCGGGATATTAAGTTTTAGTGTAAATGACGTCATGCATGAATCACAGGTTGAGCGCACTGTCAAAATCCCAAGAATTTATGGAGATGATTACAGTTGTGATGCGGTGAATGAAAGACTTGATTTCGTGAATTCTTTTTCTGGCACTAATCTCAAGAACATTGCTCCGCAAGTTGAAGATACATCTGTATATCAGGGAAATATTGAGCACTTAACAGGCTTTGCAAAGGTGCCACTTGGAATAGCCGGCCCCATTCGAGTTAATGGAGAATATGCGCAAGGTGATTTCTTAGTTCCATTGGCAACCACAGAAGGAACCTTGGTAGCTTCTTACAATAAGGGGATTAAACTCGTGAATGAGGCTGGTGGTGTCAACTGTAGAGTCATTAAGGACAGTATGCAAAGAGCACCTGTTTTCATATTCGATACTTTGGTTAAAGCGGTTGATTTTGGTAAATGGATCAAGACGGTAACCCCAGACTTAAAACAGCAAGCAGAACAAGGGTCCAATTACCTCAAGTATGAAGACTTGGAAGTTTACCAAGCTGGAAATAACGTTTTCCTCCGCTTTAATTTTTTTACTGGAGATGCCGCTGGGCAGAATATGGTGAACAAGGCCACATTTCAAGTGTGTCAATGGATACTGGAAGCTTACGATGGTATTCAGCACTTTTTCTTGGAATCCAACATGGCCAGTGATAAAAAACATTCTTTTATCAACGCGCTAAACTCCAGGGGAAAAAAGGTAATAGCAGAAGCTACATTTTCAGAAGCGCTTTTGATCAAGAACTTTGGAGTGGACGCGCATCAACTGCAACGACATTTGGACATCGCCAACTTGGGTGGAATGATGGCCGGTGTTAATAACAACGGAGCACACACGGCCAATGCATTGGCAGCTATGTTCGTTGCAATGGGTCAAGACATTGCAAATTTGGCTGAAAGTACTGCTGGTTTTTTGCATACAGAGGTACTAGCGGATGGAAGCTTATACGGTACTATAACCTTACCATCCCTTATTGTAGGTACTGTGGGAGGAGGCACTGGCTTACCAACGCAAAGAGACTGCCTGGAAATGATGGGGTGCTATGGTTCCGATAAAGCGAAAAAGCTTGCTGAGATTATGGCGGGTGTTGTGCTTGCTGGTGAGATTTCACTCGGTGCTGCCATGTCATCTTTAGATTGGGTAGCAGCTCATGAAGACTTAGGAAGAAACAAAATTCCTTAGATGCAAAAAGTATCCATTATCATACCTACTTATAACGAAGAGGCTTGTCTTGGAGAACTATTACAGAGCTTAACCAAGCTCGATCCAAAGCCATATGAGGTTATTATTGTAGATGGGTGGAGTACCGATGGTACACTCGAAATCATTGAGTCCTATGGCCGTGAAGTACTTGTTTCAGAGAAACTGGGTAGAGCTGCCCAGATGCATGCCGGTGCTATTGAGGCAACGGGTGATATCCTTTGTTTTTTACATGCCGATACTTTTGCTCCGAATGATTTAGTGCTCGTGGTGCAAGAGACATTGGCTGATAGTGCAACTGCATTGGCTGGCTTTAGGAGCGTGATGACAGGCACTGATAAGCAAAACTTTACCACTGCTCATAATCGCATTAAAACCTATTACGCACCTTTTGTTTATAACCCTTATCGTACCCTTTTTAAAGGGCTAAGGCTCCTTTTTGGAGATCAATTGCTTTTTTGTAGAAAGTCGGATTATATGGCCTCAGGAGGATTTGATCCAACGATGATGATCATGGAAGAAGCTGATCTGTGTATCAAAATGAATCGATTGGGTAGCATAAGACAGATTGGTCAAAAGGTTTATTCATCTGACCGGAGAGTTGCCAAATGGGGTGTTGTTAAGGCTAATTTTATTTTTATTGCCATTGCGTCACTTTGGGCATTAGGCATGTCCAATGAACGACTTGCCAAGTTTTATGGTAACATTCGTTAAGAGTAGGCGGAAATATTTTCTTCAGGGGTTAACTACTTTTACCTTAAATAAGCCATTTTAAGTTTCGGTGCCAACGTGGCCATCAAACTAAGATAATTCCCAACCTATCGATGGAGTGAATGGCCCTAGGTTATGAGGGTTCTTTATTTTTCAAACGAATGCTTCTCCAAATTGGCAGAAGGTTGACCTTCTCCGAATATTTGCTTTATTAGGAGGATGAACTGGGGTTTTATAGGGTTTGGCCGAATTGCAAGAAAGTTTTTAGAGAGTCTGAATGCAGTAGAGCATGAGGTGCCCTATGCCTTTGCCTCAAGGTCTAATGCCGGTGCCTTACAGAAGGAATTTCCAGAAGTAAGAGTCTACTCATCCTATGCCGATATTTTAGCGGATGCTGACATTGATATCGTCTACATAAGCACGACTCATAATTTCCATTGTCAGAATGTAATTGACGCACTCAATGCTGGCAAACATGTGCTATGTGAAAAGCCAATAGGGGTTTCTAGTGATGAAGTGGTTAAGATGACTTTAGCCGCCAAGTCCAATGATAAGTTTTTAATGGAGGCCATGTGGATGCGATTTCTACCTGCTTATCGTGAGGTTATTGCCAAGATAAAGGCTGGCGAAATCGGTCAAGTTAAGTACATGACAGCCAGTTTTGGATTTCGATCTGAAGACAAACTGACCCAAGACGGACGTTTATTGAACCCAGAATTGGCAGGTGGAGCACTCTATGATGTCGGTGTTTACCCGCTGACTATTGTTTCCGACTTGTTTGGATGGGAACCAGTTGACTTTAAAGCGCATGCCATTAAGTCAGATACTGGGGTAGACGAAACGATCCAAATACAGCTTGATTTTGGTCAGGATAGAATGGCGCAAGTAGTTGGCAGCATTACCATGAATACAAATAAAGAAGCCTGTATTTACGGAGAGAAAGGATTTGTGAGAATTCCTATGTTCTGGAAATCGGAGTCTTATGAAGTGGTGAAAGGAGACGATGTTGAGGTTTTTTATGCCCCAATGATCAGTACAGGATATGCCCATGAAATTATGGAGGTATCAAAGTGCATCAAACAAGGAAAAACCGAGTCTGAACTGTTTACACTTAACGATAGCTTAATGAGCGCAAAGTTGGTCGAGAGTATTCTTTCAACCATCTTCAAATAGAAAATTAAATTATATGCCTAAAGGATTTTTGATTGACCAAGACGGAGTTATTTATGTTGAGAATGAAATGATTCCGGGTGCTGATAAATTTATTCAGACACTCCAGAAAGAGAACATTCCCTTCACTTTTATGACGAACAACAGTCAAAGGTCACCTTTGGATGCTGTAAGAAAGCTAAGAAAGATGGGCATCGATGTGGAAGAGAAAAATGTTTATACCTCTGCCATGGCGACCACGCATTTTATGAGACAACAATTTCCAAACGGCACAGCTTATGTCTTGGGTGAAGGTGGTTTGATCTCCAGCTTACATGAAAATGGCTTTACCTTGGTACAAAACGACCCAGACTTTGTAGTCGTAGGAGAAGGAATTAATTTCACGCTAGAAATGGTCCGAAAGGCCATAGATTTCATTCTAGAAGGGGCAAAGTTTATCGCAACGAATTTAGATGCCTCACCTCGTAAGGCAGGCTGGAATAACTTGGGCATAGCAGCTGTTGTCTCTATGATAGAGACTGCAACAGGAAAACAAGCTTTTTCAGTTGGTAAGCCAAGTGCTGTAATGATGAGGCAGGCACGGAAATATATAGGTCTGGCAACAGACGAGGTCACAGTGATTGGAGATACGCTATCTACGGATATACAAGGTGGTGTTCAAGTAGGCTATAATACCATACTCACATTGTCAGGTATGTCAAGACGTGAACAACTCAATGACTATCCTTTTAAACCAGACATGGTGATTGATTCAATTGCAGACCTAGAATTACCACTGCCTTGGTGGGTTTGATTATCTAAAATAAATCAGCGAGAGAATAGTTTGTTTAACTTTGAGGAAACAATTAATATGTAGGTACAGTTTTTCTGTGTCGAGTACTTATTAATAATGACGTTAGAATTAAAAGCAAATAATCAACAGCTGACTTTAGACCCATTTTGTGGAGGGGCCATCAAAGAATTGACCCTTTCTTCGAATGGAATTACTAAGACCCTCATTAGTCCAAAAGAAGGTTATCATTACCAATCTTCATTACTTTTTCCTTTTCCCAATAGGCTCCAAGATGGGAAGTTTGAATTCGAAGGAAACACTTATCAATTCCCTCTCAATGATTTTGGTTTACCAAACGCCTTGCATGGCATGCTGCATGACAAGCCTTTTGAGTTAAAGGCAGAGACAGAGAACGAATTGAGTTTAGCATATAGTTATGATGGGGATTTGATCTACTACCCATTTCCATTTAAAATTGACCTGAATTACAAGCTCGCTCCTGGAAGTCTTTCAGTGGAGGTTAAAATCGTTAATACTGGAAATACCACTTTGCCTTTCGCTTTTGGATGGCATCCATATTTCAACTTACCTGAGGAAGGTGAATTGGGAAAACTGCAGCTTATGAATGTGGCCTTAGTTGAAGTCGATGAAGCGATGATACCAACAGGGGAAAGTACCCCGTATCGAACATTGGAAGAACCAATTGATATTTCAGCCCTGACGTTAGACACCTGCTTCCGTGCTATCGAGAAGGAAGATAGGTACGTTACGAGACTCATTTACCCAGATGAAAGTGTGCTAGAAGTATGGCAAGATGAGAATCATCCATTTACTCAAATTTATACTCCTGAGGATAGAAGAACCATCGCAATAGAACCTATGACAGGAAATATTAACGCATTAAATACTAAGGATGGCTTGAGTTTGATAGAACCAAAGCAATCCTTAGTCTTGAATTTTGGAGTTTCTCTTCAGTAATCCTTAGCCTCCTTCTATTCGCGAATTATCATCAGAGGTATCGGTATGTCCAATACCATTTTCTTAGTATGGCTACCATGTCGTAGGCGCTCCAAAAGGCCGTGATGTTTCGAAACCATAGCGATGAGTTCGATATTGGCTTCTTTCGCAAACTCCAACAATCCTTCTTCCACATTTTCAAATTTTCTAAAGTGAAATGAGTGCTTAATGTGGTTGAGGTATTTGTCCATATTTCTGGCAATATCAATTTGATCTTTGACCAAAACATCTCCCTTGTCAATATGAATGATATGAAGTTGGCCCATAAATGCCCTGACAATATCAGTCACTAAATGAATCGAATCATGCGCTGGTACATTACGATAGTCACCTGCTAATGCGATATGCTTCATACGGCTAATGTCTGCATCTTCTGGTAAGGCAATCACTGGAATTTTCACGTTTTTGATTACGTGATACGCGTTGCTACCAATAAGCGACTTGGCAATGCCACTCGCACCATGAGTACCCATTACGATTAACGCGATCTCTTCCTCTTTCGCAAGCTCATTGATGCTTTCATGAAGTGATCCATATTGGATAATACTTCTATAAGTTACTTGCTTTAACTCAGGCATTTCCTCAATGAGTGCTTCTATTCTTTGCCTTGAACTTGCTTCAAGTTCTTCGAAATCGTAGCCTATATTCCCTGCCGGAACCCCTTCTGCCAAACCTATTGGTACAATAACTGAATGGAATAGAAGTATCTCCATTTGCATCCTATCAGCTACTTGGATAGCATTGCTTAGGGCATTTTTAGAACAACTCGAAAAATCGATTGGTACTAATAGCTTTTTCATAGTCACCTCCTTTTGATTTGTGAATTTATATCATGAAGCTACTTAGTTAGAAAGCCTTAACCGCTGATGGGTATCAGATCAGAACATGATCAATATCATGTTTGAGAGGTCTACTTAATTTAGTTGTGAGTCCAAGACTACTGCTTGCTGCTTTACAAAGCTCAATTCAAAATTCAGTGGAGTGCTTGATGACTTTCATTTCAATTCTACGCGAGCTTAAGTAAGCCGAAGGAGACATGACCAACTTTTTCTTAAATTGGCCATTAAAGTAACAAGTGTTATTGTACCTAGAATGGTAGCTATTCTAGGTAAGAAGAGTTCTTTTAGATTATGAGAAAGTTATCCATATCCCTTTTGCTTTTAGCATTGGTACAAGGTCTGACGGCACAAGCACCAGATTCATCAAGAATAGTGCGCGTGCTGACTTATAATATTCTGCACGGAGCCACAATGAAAGGTGATTTCGACTTGGATTTAATAGCTGATGTAATCAAGGCCGCCAAACCAGATTTGGTGGCATTACAAGAGGTTGACTATAAAACGAATCGAGCAAAAAAGTACGATTTGGTTACAGAATTGGCGATTAGAACGAATATGTCACCACTTTTTGCAAGAGCAATGCCCTATGATGATGGTGAATATGGAGAAGGAATCTTATCAAGTTTTACATTTCTAGCGACCAAGAATCACCCCTTGCCCTATACTGAAGGAAAGGAACCTAGGGCTGCCGCTGAAATTAATATTGTCCTCAAAAGCGGTGACACCATTCGATTTATTGGTACTCATTTGGATCACGAAAAAGATCCTTTGAACCGACTGATGCAGGCCAAAGAATTAAATAGGGTTTTGACTAGAGATGCAAGACCATCCATCTTAACAGGAGATTTAAATGAGGAGCCAGATAAAGAAGGAATGAAGGTTCTCTTTACCGAATGGGAGAGGTCATTCAAAGAAGACACACCAACGTTTCCTTCTGATAATCCAATAAAAAAGATCGACTACGTATTGTTTCGGCCTGCGAACAGATGGCGTGTGTTGGAGACCAGAGTAATTGATGAAAAGATCGCTTCAGACCACTGTCCGGTCCTAGTGGTACTAGAGCTCCTTCCAGATAAATAAGAAAGTTTTTCATTTAGATTTTTCTGAACCACTTTGTAACCAAGAGAAAAGCCATGAAAAGAAAACTATTAATAGCAAGTGTTTGTGTTTCGCTCAGCCTATTGTTGTTCTTTCCATTAAACGCTCAGAAGCAATACACGGCAGATTGGGACGACTTAAAATCGAGACCCTACCCTCAATGGTTCAAAGATGCTAAACTTGGTATTTTCATTCACTGGGGAGTTTATTCCGTGCCTGCTTACAGCAACAAAGAAGACTATGGCGAATGGTACTTGAGAGGACTTATGCTTGGAGATTCATTACGTACTTCCTACATGAAAACGCACTATGGAGAAGGCTTTACTTACAAAGACTTCGCCCCTGAGTTTAAAGCCCGGCTTTTTTACCCAGATGAATGGGCTGATCTTTTCAAAAGAGCTGGAGCCAAGTATGTAGTTATGGTTTCCAAACATCATGATGGATATGCCCTTTGGCCAAGCAAGTACGCCCCAAAATGGAACAGCATGGAGGTTGGCCCCAACCGTGATCTGGTTGGAGAACTTACTACGTCTGTTAAAAAAGCTGGATTGCATATGGGGCTCTACTATTCATTGCCCGAATGGAACAACCCACTGCACAGATGGGATACGGATCCAGATAGAAACATTGGGCCTTATGTGGAAAAACATATGATCCCGCAATTCAAAGAACTCATTTCTACCTACAAACCCGATTTGATCTTTGCCGATGGCGAGTGGAATAATTCTGCCGAAGAATGGCATTCCGCAGAATTGATTTCCTGGTATTTCAACCTTATGGGTGACGATGCAGTCGTAAACGATCGCTGGGGAGGAGGTAGTCAAGGAATGGGTTTTCTGACACCAGAATATAGTGCCGGAATCAAGGAAACAGATAGACCATGGGCAGAAGTTCGAGGCCTTGGACGCTCCTTTGCCTTAAATCGATTCGAAAAGCTTGATGCTTATATGACAGGTGAAGAACTGATTCACTTCTTTATCAAAGCTGTGGCCAATGGTGGTGGCGTAACCATCAATGTGGGGCCAACAGCTGATGGTCAAATACCACTGTTACAACAAGATCGGCTAATTCAGTTGGGCAACTGGATCGAAATCAATGAGGAAGCCATTTATGGATCAACCACTTGGAAAAAGACCGGGGAGGAGAAGCAAGTGAGTTTGGAGAGAATTGATCCTAATATTGATTTTAATTGGGTAAGAAATGGACCTGAAAGCCCCATTAAAGAAGATGATTTTACCGCTATTTGGACAGGCTTTATCATGCCTGAGTTTTCAGAAAATTATGAGTTTGAAGGCCAAGCCGATGATGGTATGCGCGTTTGGATTAATGATGAGCTGATTATTAACAATTGGAAAAATGCTCCTAAGGGAGCGAATGG
>Ga0209654_1002656_pt1 | contig 11951 bp, 11 predicted proteins | sample SaaInl1SG_22_DNA_FD_184646 | JGI IMG/M metagenome (GOLD analysis project Ga0209654, IMG submission 184646) | Marine microbial communities from expanding oxygen minimum zones in the Saanich Inlet - ESP_161SG_22_DNA (SPAdes) (version 2) | ecosystem: Environmental > Aquatic > Marine > Intertidal... | reverse complement strand
ACTGCTTGATTAATGCATTCTTTGGCAAGGTCAAGATGGCACGAAGCGCATCTTTATCTAGCGGAGACATAAAGGTTACAATAGGCATACGACCAATGAGTTCTGGGATCAGCCCAAAGCTCTTAAGATCTGAAGGCGTGATATAGCTCAAAACCTCATCTTCCTCAACGTGCTGACGGCTTTCCTTAGAATACCCTAGCGATGCCGAGTTTAGGCGTGAACCTATCTTCTTTTCTATCCCTACAAAGGCGCCACCTGCAATAAAGAGGATGTTCGTAGTATCTACTTCAATGTACTTTTGGTCCGGGTGCTTACGACCACCTTTTGGCGGTACGTTAACCTTTGAACCTTCAAGTAGTTTGAGTAGACCTTGTTGAACACCTTCCCCACTTACATCACGAGTGATGGACGGGTTATCACCTTTGCGAGCAATCTTATCAATCTCGTCGATGAACACGATACCCACCTGAGCACGATTCAAATCATAATCGGCCGCCTGTAATAAACGCGTCAATATACTTTCAACGTCTTCACCCACGTACCCTGCTTCTGTCAAGACGGTCGCATCAACGATGGTGAACGGCACATTTAGAAGTTTAGCGATAGTGCGTGCTAGAAGCGTCTTACCTGTACCCGTATTTCCTACTAGAACAATATTCGACTTATCTACTTCTGGAGCATCCGGAAGTGGCACAAGACCGATACGCTTGTAATGATTGTATACTGCTACCGCAAGGGTGCGCTTTGCAGGCTCCTGACCAATAATGTATTCGTCAAGGTGCTCTTTAATTTGTCTTGGGGTAAAATCAAATTCGGCCTTTGCAGCAACGTCCAACGGATTAGACTGTGGCTTTTCACCTAATTCAGCGTGAAGGATACCACCCGCTTGGCCAACACAACGGTCACAGATGTGGGCATCCACACCGGCAATCATCATCTCCGCCTCATCCTTACTGCGACCGCAGAAGGAACAGTGGATATTTTTATCCTCGCTCATTATCTAGCCTGATTCTTACCTAGTAAAATTTCGTCAACCATACCGTACGCCTTCGCTTCTTCTGAAGTCATCCAGTAATCGCGGTCAGAATCTGCCTCAACTTTATCGAAAGGCTGACCACTGTGGTGAGAAATGATTGAATACAACTCCTTCTTCAGCTTGAGGATCTCTTGCAACGTGATCTCCATATCTGAAGCTTGACCCTGAGCACCGCCCATAGGCTGGTGGATCATAATACGGCTGTGCTTCAACGCTGAACGCTTTCCTTCTGCACCTGCACACATGAGTACAGCACCCATAGAAGCCGCCATACCTGTACAGATAGTTGCAACATCTGGGTTGACTACCTGCATGGTGTCATAGATACCGAGGCCTGCGTACACAGAACCGCCTGGAGAGTTGATATAAATCTGAATGTCCTTCTTAGCGTCCGCACTCTCCAAGAAGAGCAACTGTGCTTGAACGATATTGGCTACCTGATCATTGATGCCCGTCCCTAAAAAGATGATACGGTCCATCATCAAACGTGAGAAAACGTCCATCTGAGCCACATTCATTTGACGTTCCTCAATGATATAAGGCGTCAACGATGCGTCTACGTACTGATCAACATACATGCTCTGTATACCAGCATGCTGGGTAGCGTACTTTTTAAATTCTTTTCCTAAGTCCATGTATCAAAGTTGGTTTGAGGGTTAAGGCTTAAATCTTAGATTTTGTTCTAAGTTATGCCTTTTCTGTGACCAATTTGATGAATTCATCATAAGTCACCTCTTTCTCCTCAACTTTGAAAGACTCTTTGTAATGTGCTAGAAGCTTGGCGTTATATACTTGGTCGCTGATACGACGAACTTCTTCCTCGTTCTTCAATGCGTTTTCAGCAATGCCTTTCAACATTTCGTCGTCCATCACTTGCTGACCGTACTGTTGGAACTGTGCTTTCACCATACCTACAGTGTGGTCTAGAAGATCTTCGCGGCTTACCTTGATTTCAGCAGCAGTGATCACTGCATTCTCGATCAATTGGTAACGCAAACCTTTTTCTGTTTTTTCCCAATCAGCCTCTACCTCTTCAGCAGTCAATGGCTTCTCACCTGAAGTCTGCATCCACTTTTTCAAGAATTCGATAGGTAGGTCAAATTTGGTCTTATCAAGCAAGTACTCTGCAACGTTGTTCAAGAAGTACTGATCCGATTCGTTTTGGTACATGCGCTCCGCTTCCTCTTTCATGCGCGCACGCATTTCTTCTTCCGAAGTTACCGCTCCCTCACCGTATACCTTATCGAAGAACTCTTGGTTCAACTCTGCAGGCTCCATACGGCTGATGTTCGTTAGCTTGAATTCGAAAGATCCAGTAGAAGCTTCCAATTGTGCATCAGTCACACCGAGCAAACCTGCTACGTTGTAATCTTTACCGAACGACTTCTTAGCGTCGAAAGCCATCGTGCTTCCCATGGCCGCTTTGGCCAATTCGCCTTGCGCTTTCTTCGTCTTCAAATTCGTTCCTAAGAACTGTGCATCTTCCTTAACAATACCGCCTTCTACAGCGTTGCCTTCTGCATCAACTTCTGTAAATGAACCGTGGTACATGTCGTCAGCTGCTGGCTTCTCTGGAGTAGACATCTTGCCGTAACGGCCGCGGATATCCTCCATATAAGTATCGAGCACCTTGTCGTCTGCAACGACCTTAACGCCCTTTACTTTATTCTTCTTTGTGATCTTAACATCAACCTCAGGGCTTAAACCAAGCTCGAAACCGAAGTTGTATGTTCCAGGAGTATCGAAATCTAGCTCCTCTTGCTCTACTGGAAGAGGGTTACCTAGAATGTTCAACTTCTCTTCTTGGATGTAGTTGTAGATTGAATCTTGAAGCATTTTGTTGATCTCGTCAATCAATACCGCTTTACCGTATTGTTTCTTGATCAAACCCATTGGCACTTTACCTGGACGGAATCCAGGAATGTTAGCGCTCTTGCGGTAATTCTGTAGCACAGCGTTCACTTTGTCCTGGTAATCTTCAGGAGTGATTTCAATGTTTACCGTTAGGTTTAGTGCATCTACTTCGTTCTTGCTAATGTTCATCTGCTTTCAATTAATTAAATACATCCTTGTATTAAGGGGTGCAAAGGTACTAACAATTTGTGGTTTATGACGTTATAGAATAGACAGCGCTTTTGGATTCCTTTAACGCTTTCCTTGTGGTCCAATTCATTTAACATCGTACCTTGTCCTTTCCTATGTATTCCAAGCTTATGCAGCGTAAAAACCTCAAATACCTCCTGCCACTTTTAGGTGTGGCCCTAATCATTTTTGGATTCAATAAATACGGCACAGAAGAAGATAAAGAGGCCGTGATTTTCGCCCTGGTTCGCGACGCGTTGACTAATGTGCACTTGCAGCCCAAGGAAATGAACGATGAGCTGAGTGCGGAGATCTTTGACGCTTACATTGAAGCTATCGACTACAATAAGCTCTTTTTGACGAAGGTGGAGGTAGATGAATTGGCCAAAGACAGAAACAATCTTGACCAAGCTTTTTACACGACCAACACTGCGTTCTTTGACAAGAGTTACAGATTAATCATTCAAGGTATTGATCGTTCAAAGGAGATTTACACGCGCCTACTTGCAGCCCCCTTCGATTACACGGAAGATGAAAGTATTTATTCTGACGCTGAACAGCGCCCATTTGCAAGCGATGTAGCAGCATTGGAAAATAGCTGGAAGCAACACCTCAAGTGGCGCATCCTTAACCGTATCTACGAAAAGGACAATGCCCAAAAAGAGGATGCTGAAACCGACGAAGAGGTAGAACTCAAAGATTTTGCGACGCTTGAAAAAGAGGCGCGCGAGAAGGAATTGGAACTTCAAGAAGAGTGGTACGAAGATTTAATGGACGTGAGCCGTATCGAATGGTTCGGGATGTACATGAACGCCTACTGTGAAACCTTTGACCCGCATACCAGCTATTTGGCGCCTCAGCAAAACGAGAACTTTGAGCTAAGCATGACGGGACAGTTTGAAGGAATTGGTGCCCAACTAAAACAAGAAGGCGATTACATCGGTATCGAACGCATTATCGCAGGATCTGCCTGTTGGAGACAGGGCGACCTTGAGGTGGGCGACCGCATTATTGCCGTGGCTCAGGGCAGCGAAGAACCCGTGGACGTCATTGGATACAAAGTGCGTGAAGCCATCAAACTCATTCGCGGAAAAAAGGGCTCGGAAGTGCGTCTAACGGTAAAAAAGAAGGACGGTTCGCGTCAAATTATACCTATCATTCGCGACGTCGTTGAGATTGAAAGCACCTTTGCTCGTAGCGCAGTATTAGACGGCAAAACCTACAAGAAACAAGACGGTAAATACTCACTCAAAGGCGAGCTAGGAACCAAAACGGGATACATCAAGCTGCCGAAATTCTATGTAGATTTCTACAACAAGAACAACCGCAATGCTGCCGAAGATGTCAAACAAGAAATCATCAAGCTCAAGGAGCAAGGTGTGGACGGTATCATTCTCGACTTACGCAGCAACGGTGGTGGCTCACTTCAGGCCGCAACAGAGATAGCCGGACTATTCACCGAAAAAGGCCCTCAGGTGCAGGTGAAGAGCTTCCAAAACGGCACACGTGCCAAAGGCAACAAAGACCCTAAAGTCTATTGGGACGGACCGTTGGTCGTTTTAGTCAACAACTACAGCGCCTCTGCTTCCGAGATTGTAAGCGCCGCCTTGCAGGATCGCGGCCGTGCTCTTATTGTAGGCCCTTCGAAGAGTACTTTTGGTAAAGGAACCGTTCAGAACATGTTCGACCTGGACCGCGCCGTAAATGGCCCACTGAATGACCTCAAACCTTTGGGCGCCATTAAGATTACCACAGAGAAGTTTTACCGCATATCTGGAGGTACGACGCAGCTCCAAGGTGTTGTTCCAGACATTTCACTTCCGGGTGCCTACGACCTCATTGATATGGGCGAAAAGGAATACGACCATGCACTTCCAGTAGATTACGTTGAGAAAGCAAACTATACCGAGGAAGATCTTTGGTCGAAGTCTTTCAAGAAGGCACAGAAAGCCTCCATGAAAAGAATTGAGAAAGACACTGTGTTTACTAAATCTGCTGAATATGCGAAATGGATTAAATCTGGTGAAGAAAACACGTTCATACCATTGGATTATAATGCCTACGTGAGTTTCCAAGATTCTATTAAAAAGGAAGGTGAACAATTCAAAAATCTCTACAAACTAAAAGACAGTACCGGTGTAGTTCCGCTGCCTGATCATTTGGTCATGTTTGAAACCGACAGCGTTCAAAAGGACATCTACACCAAATGGTACCGCAACCTATCTAAGGATGCTGTGCTAAGGGAAAGCGCAGAGATTATCGCTACACTGAAGTAGTCCTTTTTTTGAGCTAGATTAGCTCCTGTGATACGCACCTCTTCCATAGTTCAAAAACTAGCGCTCGGTTGGCTTGTAGCTTTAATTTTAGCTGCACTGCTTGCGGACTTCGTGGTCCTCGATACTACGCCTAATGCCAACACGATGGATTTGAAGCACACCTTACTCTCACCGGGGAGTAAGACGGTGAACGGCTTGCACCTCTTTGGCACCGATAAGTTTGGCCGCGATCACTTTTCGAGAGTGGTTCTGGGCAGCCGCATATCTCTTAGTGTGGGTTTTATCGCCGTTCTAGTCAGCCTTGTTATAGGCATCCCAATAGGGGCAGTTTCAGGCTATTTTGGAGGGAGGATAGATGCTGTACTCAGCTGGCTCATGAATGTCCTCTGGTCCATACCTACCCTGCTTTTGGTCATTGCGCTGACCTTTGTTTTAGGCAAAGGACTTTTTCAAGTGTTCATTGCTGTAGGGCTTACCATGTGGGTGGAGGTTGCCCGCGTTATACGTGGCCAATTCCTTGTGGAGAAAAACCAAGAATATGTCGAGGCCGCCAAGGTACTTGGCTTCAGCACCTCCCACATCTTGTTTAAAGAAATCCTACCAAATACCATAGCACCCCTTTTAGTGATCTGTGCAACAAATTTCGCAAGTGCGCTTCTTATAGAAAGTGGACTAAGTTTCTTGGGTATTGGCGCTCAGCCACCTCTACCTTCTTGGGGAAGTATGATTCGCGATTATTACCCATATATCATTACTGGCAAGGGCTATCTCAGCCTTATCCCGGGGGTACTCATCGCACTCAGCGTACTTAGCTTGAATACGCTTTCTAGCGCCTTAAAGAGGTAGAGTGGTTTTAGGCAGTGCTTCGAGAATGACACGCTCTCGACCTTCTGAATGGACATCCAAGAGCTCCAAAAATTCATTCCGCTCAATATTCCAGGCACCAAGGCTGTCTAAGTGGTCAGTAGGTAACTGATTGTCGACAAATTCTATCCCGTTTTTACTCAAGTGCTGACACATTCCTATATAGGCAAACTTACTTGCGTTTGAGCGCGTGTGAAACATGCTCTCACCAACAAATACACCGCCTGTCATCACACCAAAGGTTCCACCGATGAGCTCATCTTCTTCCCAAACTTCAAAGCTGTGGGCCATGCCTAGTTGGTGCATGTACAAAAAGTTCACCTGAAATTTCTCACTAATCCACGTACCACCCTGACCTGGACGAGGGATCTCACTGCACTTTTCAATGACCTTTTCAAAGACTGTATTGACAGAAAAGCGCCATTTCTTTTTATTTATATACGGGCGCATACTCTTGGAGATTTTCACCGCAGAGGTAGGTGTTACAGAGCGCACTTCCGGAGAAAACCAGAAAACTACCCCCTCTTGCTCGAACCAAGGAAAGATGCCCTTGTGGTAGCACCTTTCATATAGCTCAGGAGCAAGGTCCCAAGACAAAGCAATTAACCCTTCACTGTTCGCAGAACCATTTGGATCGGGAACTTCCCAACCATCCTGGCCTATGAAATGCAAAGGGTTAATTGATCTTCCCATTTAAATCAGAATGGTAAATCGTCGTCTAATACGCTATCATCTCCTCCTGCAGGTGTTGTAAACGGAGTTCCTGCCGGCGGTAAATCTGATGGTGGAGCTGGTGCAGCGGCCTGTTGTAGCGGAGACATCCTCCAAGCTTGAAGCGTGGTGTAGTAACGCGTAGCACCACCCTGAGGAGGTGTCCACTCGCGACCGCGAATATTGAACTCTACGTTCACTTCTTGCCCCGCTTGGTATGCATCCAAAACTGAAGTCTTATCCTGAGTAAATTCAAAACACAAGGTTTGTGGATATTGCTCTTTCGTTTGTACTACGAATTCGCGCTTTCTGAATCGGTCAGAAATCACCTGCTCATCCATTATTTTCTCAATTCTCGCTTCAATGTTCATCTTCCTACCCTTTTTAACGGGCCGATTTATCTATTAATAATACTTTCCAAGCCTCGTGAACCTGCCCATTTTCAAGCAGTTCCCTTGCCACTTCGTGCAAGGCTTCGCGACGTTCAATTCCGTCTGCATAATTCTGCAATAATCTCCGGATATCAAAGTCATTTTTCTTTTGTTCTATTTCCTCTTCCGTAGGCAACACCGTAACCCCACCTAAGAGTCCAAGATCATTACCTGTTAAAACGGTAGAATTACGAATAACCATTGGAATCTGATCAACACCAATGCCTACCTGGGGAGCTCCTACAGTGAAAAGCGCATCGCCCGAAGCACGTACCCACCAGTTCTTGCCCATGCGGCCAACTAAATCGAGTGCCTCTTGGTCCAAACCACCTTCATCAGACATCACGTGATCCGCACAATGAATCTTCTTGATTTCACAAATGACCAAATTACCAGCACCCCCTTCTTCACCCAGAGCCACAACATCTTTAACAATACATTCAAGACTTACAGGACTTTCAGCCACTCTCGGTGGCGCTACAAGCTCAGAAGGAACGGGCGTTAAACCGGACTTTACAAATTCATCCACGTGCGATGGATATTCCGCCGAGCTCAAATTCACCTGTTGCACCAAATCGTAATTCACCACATTAACCACTACCTCTTGCTCGCGAAGCGCGTTATGCAGTGTATCCTTTGTCGTATTATCTCTAACGCGTCTCGCAGGCGAGAAAATTAGCGTTGGAGGATTCGAAGAGAAGATGTTAAAGAAGCTGTACGGGCTCAAATTTGGAGTTCCATATTCATCCACAGTACTAACCAAAGCAATGGGCCTAGGCCCCACTGCGCCTAGCAAAATTCTGTGTCTGTCTCTAGTAATTAATTCTTCGGGAGAGAATGAAGGCATATATTCGGGTTTGTATCAAAATTACTCTTTTCAAGCGGGCAGCAGAAATTTATTTAAAAGTCGATTCGATTTTCTAGAATCTACTTATATTTGCCGTCCAATTTTGATGCGGATGTGGTGAAATTGGTAGACACGCTAGTTTTAGGCACTAGTGCTTTATCGCGTGAAGGTTCGAGTCCTTTCATCCGCACAACAAGAATCCCAACCTGTTCAGGTTGGGATTTTTTGTTTCTACCGAACTGAGTTTACTCATATGAGTGAAGAAGCAAAAAATCCCAAGACCGCGCAGCGGTTTGAGATTCTTGTTGAATGCAACCCCTTAGGTCCACCAGTCGTTTGGCTTGGCAAAAGCTGGTAATCCTTTCGTTAGAAGGAAATAGTGTTTACTCTTCCGTGAGCTGGGCGAAGATATCGTAGGCCACCAACTGCATGAACGGCACAATCACCAAGAGGCCTAAACCAATAGTTAGTATAGTCACAGGTATTGCGATAAGCGCAACTAAGAATATTACTAAGAAGATCTTTAAGAAATTCGGGAGGGCGAGCTTGATTGAATCGGCCAAAGATTCTAATCCATCCTTACCATTGAGTGATGCGAAATATGGCGCAAACATCAATACGATGCTCAGGAAAATTTGCAAGCCTACGAAGAGATAAAAGCTCCCCATGTTTGCCTGTAGCACTTCGCTGAGGTCTTCAAACGCCATCATCATAAGCTCGAAGTCCTGGCTCTGATCTTCGGTCAATTGAAATGTCATTAATTCAGACGGCATCAGCAGCGTTGACAGTTGAGAAAGCACCACAGTGGCTACCATTACAACAACTATGGATTTTACATTGATGCGGAATCCATCAAGAAAGTTACCAAATTCGACGTCTTCACCGGCTTCATCTTTACGCGCAAAATGAGCGTATCCCACATTTAAAAGACCACTACCAATACCAGCGATAATCGCAATAATCGTCGTTTGAATGAATGTATTGAAGGAAAATAGTCCGCCAATGCCCCCTGCAACCGTTGCGAACACTAGGGAAACCACCAAGCTAAAGACCGTGAATGCGGTATACATGCCTGCCTTGTTCTTATATCTTATCCAACCTGCTTGAATGGCTTGGGTAGGTGAAATCTTTCTCATTGGGATGCGGTTTGCAATGCTTAATTTTGAGGCAAATTACAACAGACGTTGAAAGTAACTTACGGTTTAGAAAATTTTCAGACACTTTCTTGTGCGGTAGCCACCACAGGGACCTTTGATGGGGTGCACCTGGGTCACAGGAAAATTTTGAACCAATTGGTCACCAAGGCGCGCGAAGTAGGCGGTGAAAGCGTTCTTTTGACTTTCTCTCCGCACCCAAGACTGATCTTACAACCTGATGTAGATCTCGAATTGCTTTCAAGTGAAAAAGAGAAAATCGCTCTTTTAGAAAAAACAGGGCTGGACCATTTGATCATCCATCCCTTTACGAAGGAGTTTTCAAGAACACAGTCGTTAGACTTCGTCAGAGAACATCTTGTAAATACCATTGGCGTGAAGCACCTCGTTATTGGCTACGACCATCATTTTGGGAGAAATAGAGAGGGAAGCTTTGAGCATTTAAAGGAGTTTGGCCCCATCTACGGTTTTGAAGTAGAGGAGATCACCGCCTTGGACATTGACCAAGTCAACGTCAGCAGCACTAAGATTCGAAATGCACTTGGAGCGGGAAATGTGGAATTGGCCAACAATTACCTCGGTTCTAATTATAGTATCTCGGGTAAAGTTGTCAAAGGCGACCAGATCGGCCGAACCATTGGTTTTCCCACCGCAAATATCGAATGCGACTTTAGCCATAAACTATTGCCCACTGATGGAGTATATGCCGGACGGCTACATGTGAACGGAGAACATTATGATGCCATGGCCAACCTTGGCGCCAGACCCACAGTAAAGAGTGCTCAGCGAAAGCTTGAGGTGCATTGCATTGGCATTGAGATTGAACTCTATGGTGCGAATGTGAAATTTGAATTGACCCATCATCTTCGTGCTATTCAAGAATTTGATAACTTGGACGGGCTTAAAAGTCAATTGGCTACGGATAAATCGAAAGCCTTAGAGCTTTTGGCACAGAAATAGATTAAAGAGAGAAAAGAATAAATTAACCACATGAAAAAAATCGCCCTTTTAGCAGCCGTTGGAGTACTCGCCGTAGCTTGTACGAAATGGGAAAACAAGAGCACCGAATTCAAAGTAACTGGACTTTGGACGGGTGTTAACCAAGAAGTCTCTCTACAGGCACTTCCATTTTTAGATTCAAACGACGTAATGCCTTCCGCATATATGGAAGCAAACTTTATGGAAGATGGCAGTTTAACTATCGATTCTGCCGGCGTACGTTTAGACAGCATGGGTTGGTCTATAGAAAATGACACTATTCTAGTACTTAACGGTATTGACTTAGGTTTTGAAGACCCTATTAATGGTGGAGGCGCACTCGTTCCGAGCAATTTGAAATTTGATATTCTTGCCTTAACGCAAGAACAGTTCACTTTCAGATATGATACAACCATTACCTTGACAATCCCTCAAATTCCCGTACCGGTAAACTTCACTGTAAAACAGATTCAACGCTGGGCGAAATAAATTTCAAACCTAGCTACACTTAATTCTACCCGCGCCTTCGGCGCGGGTTTTTTATGCGCTTATCTCGCGCACGGCAGCTCCAAGAGCGCTAATTTTTGCGCTGTCTCGCTTCCACTCTCCTTCAAAGCCGAAAGAATCGTCATCAGGAGCAGACCATTTCCTTGCGGTACAATGAAACGCAGTTACGCCTATCTCTTTAAGGCTAGGTGCGACCTCAGCATTTACGCCACTACCGGCCTGAATTTGAATGCGATTTTTGGCCCATTTGATTATTTGAGCTAACCCCTGGATATCAATTTTTGGCTGAAAACCGCTGGTCAAGATCCGTTCTACACCTAAGTCAATAAGAGTTTGTAGCACTGCCTCAGGGTCCTTGCATACATCAAAGGCACGATGAAAAGTGATGCCTAGATTGTGTTGTTTCGCTTTGGCGATAACCAAGGTCATAAAGTGCTCGTCCAACATACCTTCCCCAGTCAATGCGCCAACGACAATACCTCGAATCCCCGTCTTCGAAAGCATCTCTAGATCGAGCAACATTTGGTGTTGTTCGCTAGAGGAATAGTGGAAATTTCCTGCTCGAGGTCGAAGCATAGCATAAACAGGAAGCGGCGTAGCAGCGACGACCTCACGAGCCCTACCAAAAGACGGTGTAAGGCCTCCTTCTGCCAAATTCTCGCACAATTCAATACGATCCACACCTAAGGCATGAAGCCCTTCTGCATGCCTTGCTTCTTCTAAGGCAATCTCAATCTCAATAAGGTCGGCCATAAATCTGTACTTCGTCCAAAAAATGCCATACAGGTTGCCCTGCAGCAGGATGATTATCGGGCAGTTTTTCGGTATTTGGAATTTCGAAATTAATAGAATTTGTGGGTGGAAACCCGCCCTCAGGAGCCAAGGTCATGGTATGAATGAAAGTACCTTCTTTATCGATACTCACATCTCTATCCCACTGGTACCGTTCTACCACATCACTCTCAACATAAATGTCGGCATAGACCATTTCAGGAACGAGAATCCAGGATAAACGGCTCTGTAAAAAATTGATTTTTACCGAATCTATGATGTACTTCTCTTTCC
>Ga0209654_1002655_pt1 | contig 11953 bp, 5 predicted proteins | sample SaaInl1SG_22_DNA_FD_184646 | JGI IMG/M metagenome (GOLD analysis project Ga0209654, IMG submission 184646) | Marine microbial communities from expanding oxygen minimum zones in the Saanich Inlet - ESP_161SG_22_DNA (SPAdes) (version 2) | ecosystem: Environmental > Aquatic > Marine > Intertidal... | reverse complement strand
CCTGGTTGGCACGCCCAACGTCACGCTCAGCCGCAACGAGATTACGGTGCAGGGTGTGATGGCGTCGGTTGACGACGCGGACATGCAAGCACTGAACCTCTCCTTCACAGAGTCGCAACCCTCAGCTGATGCTCAGTACGCGCTCACTTTCCCATCGGGTTTTTATCTGTCGGGTTCTGCACTGGTATATCAGCCGGCGGCCCCCCTCAGCTTTAGCTATCAACCGCTGTATCCCGATGGGGACGGTGACGGATTTGGCAATGAATTCGGAGAGGTCGCCTGGTCGCTTGGTGCGCTTGCAGGGTATATCGATGTGGTTGGCGACTGCGACGATTCAGAGGCCACTACTTACGCGGGTGCGGCTGAACTCTACGACCAACGCGACAATGACTGTGACGGCGAGATCGATGAAGGCTTCACTGCCTGGTATGCAGATCAAGACGCAGACGGGTATGGAAACCCCTCGGATGAAATTTTCGCCGTTGAGCAGCCGGATGGGTACGTCAGCGTGGCGGGCGACTGCGACGATTCAGAGGCCACTACTTACGCGGGTGCGGCTGAACTCTACGACCAACGCGACAATGACTGTGACGGCGAGATCGATGAAGGCTTCACTACCTGGTATGCAGATCAAGACGCAGACGGGTATGGAAACCCCTCGGATGAAATTTTCGCCGTTGAGCAGCCGGAGGGTTACGCTAGTAACTCGCTCGATTGCGATGATAGTGATGCCGCTGTTAATCCCGGCGTTGAGGAAGTTGTCGGCGACGGCATCGATAACAATTGCGATAATGTCGCTGAGTAGCCGGGCCGGTCCATCTAGCACTCGCTAATCTTTCGTCCCCTTACCGGTGCGTAAAGCCTTATTGTTTCAGCTTCGGGCTGATCAATGAGTACAGACTCGTCCGGCTCTCCAGTTAGCAGGCTGTCGATGTAAGCCTCGGCATCATACGGCCCCTCGAAGCACAGAACTGGCAATTTAGTAATTATTGACCAGCTAGTCGTTAATGCACCCATGACATCTACCGTATAGCTGCTGTAGGACTCTGATTTTTTCCGTATTTCATTGGGTACTATTTATAAGCTCATCAACTGAGATTATTCAATTGAGTTAGGCCCTCAGTTCGGAGAGGCATAGGTGTCAGACGTGTCTGAATGTTTACCCATTGAGCGCGGATGCAGCTGCCTATAGTCGATTGGCCAGTTCTGCAATAAAACAATGATTTTTATAAAAATGGTGGGCCCAGTAGGACTTGAACCTACGACCAATCGATTATGAGGATCCTGGAGGCCTCGCCCCCATCACCCTAAGGCGAATATTCGCAAGGCCTTTTTTGGACGCTTATTTTCGATTTTCAGCCATTGCACCCAGAGGGGTGCGGCGGCATGTATTCGGTAAAGCGAAGACCGCGTAAGCGGTTTCTGCAAAGGAACATGCGACTCAATCTGAAATCGATCGAGTCATATCTTCATGAACACAAGTCCGCAGCAAGGACCACGACGGCTGGCACTTACGCCTCCGCGTATTTTCGAAGTGCGTAGATACTAGTGCCCAATAGACCAAAGCAAAGTAAGAGCAGCAGGTGTGGCGCTAACAAGGGTACTGAGACGGCGGGCGCTATTGCTAGTTGTTCCAAGGAGGCGGATGCATATCGCGTGCTGTAGTCGTCGGTCAGTGATATTCGTAACGCCTGGCCTGCCAATGCACTCGTCATAGTGCCACTGATTTCGCCAGTATTTGGGTTGAGGGTCACACCACTGGGTAAGGCACCGTCTATGCTATAACTGACGGTACCTATTGTCCCGGTAACCGCTGGTATGAGGCTAAATGCTGTACCCACTGCTGCAGATTGGGCGGGATAACTGAAGTCAATAGTGTAGCCATTGATTACAGCAGCCAAATGCGTGGTTGCATTCACGGTTCCTGTCGGCAGGGCCGCCATGACCGTTACGTCGACCGCTTTTGATACCGCCGAGGTGGGCGTACCCGAGATTTGGCCGGTAGCAGTATCGAAGCTCAGTCCGGGTGGTAGGCTGCCATTGAGGGCGTAGCTGTAACTTTCCCCTGACTGGATTGGCGGTACAACAGGCATCACAGATAGCGGTGTGCCCACCGTTCCGCTCAGTGTCGGATAAGCTAAGGTCGGCGCGATGGTGATGGCCGACGCATCGTTGCGCACCGCGCTGCCGTTATCAACAACCTGCATTTCCACATTCCAGAAGCCAACCGTGGTTGGAGTCCCGCTGATGGCGCCGGTGCTGGCGTTGCTGATGGTCAGGCCGGGCGGGAGGTTATTATTGGTATTGCTAAAGGTGTAGGGCGCTACCAGTCCGAAAACAGTGGGCGTTATAGATGTCGCTGATCCCGCAGTCCCTGTGTAATTGAGGTAGCTGAGATACGGACTGGCTCCGGCCTCCAGTACGTTGATATCGATGCCCGCTGTGACTGAACCAGCGGGTGGACCAGAGCGCGTCAGTTCAACCGTTACGCTTTCCGTGTAGTCGGAGCCAGTGGACGGTGGATTAGTTGCAGTCACCACGCCGGTCGAGGGGTTAATACTCAGCCAGCCCGGTGGTGATCCAGTTAGAGCGTAGCTCGCTGTACCCACCACATTGCCAAAGGTCGGGCTAAGGCTCAGCGTGCTGCTGCCAGCGCTCATCTGTGCGGGCGTCGGGTATTGCAGGAATAAGGGCGCCTGCGGCGTGGTATTCGCGGTTCCATCGGGGCCCGAGCCTGCATCCGTCACTGCATTCACTGCAAATTCATATGCGGAGCCGTTGCTTAGGCCACCAACATTGGCACTAGTGCCCGTACCTACGCTGGGCCAAAGAGTCCAATTTGTAGCGCCGACCAATCGATACCGAACAAGGTAATAGCGGATCGGCGAGCCGCCATCCGCGGGCGCCGTCCAAGTTAAGCTGGCGGTGCCGTCTCCGGGCACGGCTGTGGCAGCAGGCATGCCAGGGATCCCCATGGGCGTGCCACTGACTACATTGCTCCAGGGCCCCGATGCTGGATTAATACCACGCACCAAGAACCAGTAGGTGTCACCGTTGGTAAGTCCGGAGACCTGCCCGGCCAGGGTGGCCGGCGCGTTGGAAATGCCCTGCACTGTCCCTGGGCAGGTCGTGCCGATCGTCGATGGGTCTGGAGCTGTACCGGTGCCAAAACAGGCCTCGTAGCCAGTGATGGCACCGCTGCCAGGATCCAGAGGTCGCGTCCAATCCAGGTCCGCGCTGCCATCCCCGGTTGTGGTCAGATTGAGCGACGGCGCAAGGTTCAGTTGGACGGCGCCGATGTTGCGCACAGTGCCGCCGGCCTCCGTGCGGGGATTGCCAAAAAAATCCTCGTTGATCGGAGCGCCATCGATCCGACTGGTCAGCACATTCGTTGTATTGGCGGCAGTAACCGCATTGATCAGGAGACCTGGATTGCCCGCCCCATCGTCCAGAAGGGGTACCGCTATGGAGGGATAAATCGACGGCAAATACTGGGTAAGCCCTGGGCTTTCGGTCAACAGAGCGGGTTGATTAAGTAACGTTCTCAGAACGCCGGAATTCTGATCGGGAATGGGTTGCACCCAATTGGGGTTTGGCGATCCAGTCGCGGTTACATCGCCGCCTGTCGCCTCCCTGATCAAAACTTCGCCCGGAATCTGCGGGAATAGGACGCCTACGGCGCTTGCCTTGAGCTCAATCGTGCCGCCCGTGGTAGCAATCAGTGCACCTGGCCCCGTCGTAGCCTGACAGGGTACGCCACAGTCCAAAAAGCCCATGGCGATTGTGCTTGCCTCAAGCTGAATTGAGCCACCGCCTGAAGCCACAACCCGGTTGTAAAAGCCTTGACCAAGCGCCGCCGGTCGATCTATCAAGAGCGAGTTGACGATTGAAACAGATCCTCCGATCGTCGTGAGAAAACCTGAGTTGTCTATCAGACTTTTTTCAATTTGAGCCGTCCCATCCCAGTGCGCTACGGGGACTGATAAGGACCGGAACGTGGAATTGGAGATTGTAAGCCTACCTGTAGTTGAGACGCCGCTAATGAATGAGTTGCCCCAAATCTGTGTTCTATCGCGACCACCGATAAATGTGCCGTCATTCCATGCAAGGTTGAACAAGGAGTTATTGATCGTGACATTCTGATCGGACCGGTCTAACACGGTTATCGCGCTGCTTTCACACTTGCCGAAGAAGTCGTAGATTTTTTCAGCCTGCACATTGTTCAATGTCAGGTCCGCGCCCGCCTTTAAAACTGCGATGGATCTGAGTTTTTCCAGTGCGAGATTATTGACAGTAACTTTCGCAGCGTTGTCCAGCCGAATTAAACCGAGCGGGTTGCTAACTATGATGGAGAGCGATGAGTCCGACGGGCAATCTCCGATCACATTTACTTGACCATCGACCCTGATCCATCGGCTGGCGCCTGTAATCGAATGACCGTTGCCCTCAATGATCAGATCGTCGGTGACCCGCGCGATATACATCGTATCCGGGTCTGCCGTGGACACCACGCTACACGACACATCAGCCACGTCTGCGACATCAACAGTGAACTCCACCGTATCCACGCCTGGGTTAGCGTTGGCGTTGGCGATCGCGGTCTGGATGGATGCGCATGTCGGAGAGTTGACGGTAAAGGTCGCAGCTTTGGCCTCACCAAGGAGCAAACCTCCGATCCCTAAAAAAGCTGCTAGGTAGACTGAAAATATGCCTTTAAGCGATGAGGGTTCGCATTTTAAGCGCATGCCATAAGTCCCAGAAAGAAAGATTAGGTGCATTAGATAGTATGGACTGCAAGATTACCTGTCTACTATGTGATGGGGTGTCGACAGTAATTTATCGTCCACAAAATGGTCGTGGAGCCTGATATGGCGGAAAACGGCTCGTGCAGAGCTTGGGGTTAGTGCTTGTATTGTTGGTCTTATAGATTATTTTTGCTCATCTTCGACACCCGACACGAGCCCCCCCCTATACCAACGAATTTGTCAGTGCGTCCCTGCTGATTGAGAGCCGGAAAGCTTCCCAGCGAAAAGAGGGTGCGCTGGGGCAGTTCGATATTGAATACGCGCGTGAGCCGGAATAGTCCTACCGGCTCAACACGAATGCAGTGAAGTGGTGGGCCCAGTAGGACTTGAACCTACGACCAATCGATTATGAGTCGACTGCTCTAACCAACTGAGCTATGGGCCCTTTTCTTTCAAGGGTGGCTGCTCAGATGACGTGCCCTAAAATCAACAAGTTACAGCGAAGCAAACTCCACCGCTGCCTGTTGTGAATACTATGCAGAGTTGCTGCTGTCGTGGCAACTGTTACCTGTACTGTACCCATTTATTTAACTGTAATGATCCGCTGAGTCTCAGTATTCATGCTGGCTTTGACCCATTTTCGACGTCTGAATAATGGTCGTTTTGGTTCCCATAAATACCCGTTGTACACTCCTACGATGTCAGCAGAGATTCACAACTCACAGTTACTTGTTTTAAGAGCACCTAATACTCGCCAAGCTAAGCACTTTGTGCGTCAGTTTGATGGTGGGATCAAAGGCCGGCCATATCAGAACGCTAAGTATTTCTGGGCTTTAGAGGAGTCAATCAGATCGCTACGAGACTTCTATGAGGCTGTAGTTGGGTATGGTGAGTCGGGCGACGCTTTCATAGTCCGTGGCACCCTCGGTGATGGTGTGGATACAACACGGCCGGTGCGCCGTAGGCTCAGTGTTGGTAGCGCCTCCGACACAAACGAGTACGCGATCAAACCGCAGGTCAGCCCGTGGTTGATGATCGACATCGACAAGCTGGCACTGCCTGATGCAATGGACGTTATTGAGCAGACTGAACAGTCGATTGAGTACGCAGTGTCGCAGCTGCCCGAGGAGTTTACTGATGCCTCGTATATCTGGCAGCTATCGTCATCGTGCGGTTTGTTCGACACAAACGTCATCTCAGTACATCTATTCTTCTGGCTTGCTGACTCTCTGCCTGACGAGGACCTGAGGCTGTGGGCTGATCACACAAACATCGCTTATGGGTCTCGTTTAGTCGATCGCGCCGTCTTCAATCCGGTACAGCCGCACTACATAGCCAACCCCAGTTTCGTTGGTCTTGATGATCCCATTATCGGCCCCCGACTTGGTTTCCATGAAGGAAGTACGCCAGCTGTTACCCTCAACGTCGATCGTGAGCTGTTTGTGGTTAAAAGAGATGGTCGTGGTGTTACTGGGTCACCTATTGAAGGCATTGGATATGACGCCAAGATGGCTTCTCTTGGAGACGCGGACGGTTGTAAGGGCTTCAATGATGTGCTCGCTTCAGCGGTTGCATCTTATGTGTCATCTGCTGGCGGCGACTACGCTGAGCAAAGTCGTGACGATCTAAAGGCGGACATTCGAAACAGGATTGATGCCGCCGATAGTTCAAATCACTCTGCATCTGAAATGGCTCGCTATCTGTCTGATCGTTATCTAGATGGCTTAATCGATAGTGCCATCGAGAAGTTTGGCAGCAAAGACGCTGCTCCCCCGTATTGGAACCCCGAGTTGCTGACATTGGAGGGTGCTGAGATCCGCTTACGTACTGCTATCGATGATTTCGCTGAACGAGCGCAGGACTGGGAGCGTACCCTCGACCTGCCTGTGCTAGCAATCAAGGCGACAGCGGGACTTGGCAAGACGCAGAGTGTGATTAAGCAACTCCTGAGCTACAACCTGCTTGAGCATGGAGATGTTCACTACTACGTCCCGACACATAAGTTGTCCGAGCAGCTTCTTGATGACCTTAACGCTGAGCTTTCTCTAGAGCCCGAGGGTGCTGACTATATCTACGAGCGAGCAAGGGTTATTGGTGGTCGTAGCTACAAGGCAGCCAACGGACAGCCGCTTTGCTTGAAGCATCAAGTCGCCAACAAGATTGCTTCGGTCGGTGGTAATGTTTATCCGCTGCTGTGCAAGAACAAGGACGCGCAATGCGAGTACTTTGAAAACTGCGCCTACTTAGCTCAGATGGATGACCCCGAGACGCTTGATCACGATGAGATGTTTAAGGTTCTCACCGAAGTCAAGGTGATGACGCATGAGCACCTGTTCTTGCGGACAAAGGAGCAGTTTCTGCCGCCCGGTCTGGTGATAATAGATGAGAGTTTCGTGCGATCTGCCGTTGATGTTACCGAGATGCCCGTAACCGACGTACTGACCTTTGGAGACCCTGATTCGGTTATCTCTGCAGTCGGTCAGCTGCTATTGCGACAGGAGCCAAACCTGCTGGGTGAGCTGCGTAAGCGAACGTCGGCTCAGGCCCTTCAGGATGAGCTAGAGAAGTACGAATCGCTTCATGATAATCCCTTCGCTGTCTTGGACATTACAGCGTCTATTGACCAGCAACTAGCTGCTGTAAGCAAAGTGCAGCCTAGCCGTATTCCATTACTGATACAGACTTTGGCCAGTGAACTAACTCTTGCTGACCGTGAGGTATCCCATGCCGTGACATGCGATGGGCAAACGGTCAGGGTTCACCGACGTAAGGCGTTACTATTGCCCCCAGCGCCCGCCCTGATGATAGATGCTGATGCAGATACGACGCTGCTAGAGCCGTTTTTCGGACACAAGGTGGATATTGAAGAGATTGCTGTCGAGCGTATTGCCGAGGTGCATCAGTTCTCAGATAGGACATTCAGCAAGTCTAGTCTCCTCGGGCAGGAGTCAGGTGGCGAGTTGCTGGGGCAGGTAAGAAGCTTCATCGCCTCCATAGCCGCGAGGGGTCAGACTCTGGTGGTGGCATCAAAGGCGATTAGGGCTGCTATTACTGGTGAGAAACTGTCAGAAATGGGAGACGAGAGTGTCTATGCGGGTGCCACATTGGCTCACTTCAACAACCTGCGCGGGGTTAACAAGTACAGCCAGTACCAAAACGTAATCGTCGTGGGCAGAGAGCAGCCTTCAACGACAGGTTTAGAGGAGGTCGCTAGGGGTATCTGGTACGACTCTACTGAGCCGCTGAAGCTGCTTGATGATGTGTCCGGCAGTAAACCCAGCCAGTGGCAGCAGCGGGGATACAGACTGTCGGGCGGCACAGGCTCAACACGAACCGCCGTGCACTCTGACTGGCGCGTACAGGCGCTTCAGGAGCAGATTAGAGAAGCTGAGAGTACTCAGGCCATCGACCGCCTGAGGCTGCTCAGGGGGCATCCAGAGGGTCTACAGCGACGCGTATTCATCCTCTCATCCCTTCCACTTGACATCACGGTTGACCATTTGTGGAACTGGGATGCAGTTCAGGAGTTGCTGCGGGTCATTGGAGCTTGCAATGGCGTCGTTCCGCTAAATCCAGATCATCTGCTCGCAGCATGTCCTGATCTGTCATCAAAGCCCACCGCAAAGCGTAGGGTGGCTGACATGAAAGGGATCACTTCCCTAATAGATATACTTATTAGCAACTTGATCCCTTTCTCAGCACACTACAGGGCTGGCGGACAGTCAAAATACAGTGAAGTTTGGTACGACAGCGGGCTTAGCCGAGAGCAGCTCCGAGAGCGCCTCTCACAGCTCGCAGGCGTCACCGTAACGTTAAAAGACGACAAGGAATAGCATGGAGCAGGAGTTTAAGAAGAAGCTTTGGAAGGCCGGCGGCAAGCTCAGAGCGCAGATGGATGCTGCCGAGTACAAGCACATCGTCCTCGTGCTGGGCTGATCCGGATTGGTAGCTGATTGTGCATCGGTGGAATGTAGTGGTGCGCAGCGTCGATGGAGAAAACGAATGTCCGCTACCGACCCAAAGCGGACCTACGTCGCTCGATGTCGCCTTCGCCATCGCGGACGTATTCGGAGTTACACTGGAGGCAATCTTTCACCGCTCGGACCAGTCAGCCGCCGGTGACTGCTCCTAAGCCCGATACCGGAGTATTGACTTGAAGTCGTTTTCTGTCGGCCGGCTTGTTTTTGTCGAAGGTGCACTTTGAAACACATCCTTCGATTCTCCCGGTTTCATAAGTCGATATTCTGCTTAAACCGGGTGAAGGACTCGGTTGTTTCTGACTGACGCTCAAAATTGGGGCTTCTAACCTGTTCGCTCGGCTAGGTAGTATCATAGGCTATGAGTATCCTACAGGCGATTGGTCGGGTTCTTTACAGCGATATCAAACGCTCGTCACCAGTGAGCAAGTCTGGCCTCAGAACTCATATATTCCGGATTATTAAGATGATCAGAGTTATAAGCTTAACGATATCGATACTGGCCGTCTTGGTTGCGTGGAATGCGTCTGTTTTCTTCGCCATCAGTGAAGGATGGTTGAAGTCACCGATCGTGAAGTCTGACTCGCCACAAGCATTCATTGCAGCTGCAGAGAAGAAAGTTGCCGCTCAGCACTCCGGTAATTTCAGCATGATCTTGCTCGAGGACGGCAAAGTCGCTGAACGGTATTTCATGTCCACTGATATTCCGGTTGATGGATCCTCCGTGTATCAGGTTGCCTCACTGGGAAAATGGATCACTGCATGGGGCGTCATGGTATTGGTCGAAGAGGGGGCTATCGATCTCAATGCGCCAGTCTCTGAGTATCTGACACGCTGGCAATTGCCTGCCAGTGAGTTTGATCACTCAGGTGTTACGGTTCGGCGTCTGCTCAGCCACACCGCCGGATTGACGGATGGTCTAGGCTATGACGGATTTGAGCGCGCAGAAGAGGTGCAGTCTCTCGAAAGTTCGTTGACACGCGCGCTCGATGCGTCGCCGGGAAATGCGGGTGTCGTCGAGCTAGGCGCAGAGCCTGGCAGCGAATGGAAATACTCGGGAGGCGGATACACGATCCTGCAATTGATGATCGAGGACGTCTCTGCTCAGTCTTTTGCGGAGTTCATGTCCGATCGCCTTTTCGAACCGCTTGGAATGGAGCGCAGCACGTTCAATCACGAAAAAGCGATTGCACTTGGGCTTGCGCAAAATTTCGACCTAAACGGCCATGCTGAACCCTTTCGCTGGTACGCAGCCCTTGCCGCCACATCTCTGTTCACATCAGCAGATGACCTCGCTCGTTTCATCATGGTTCAGGTGCGGCCAGATGCCCAAGAAGTCCTTTCGCAAGATTCCCTTGAGTTGATTCGTACGCCGCACGCCTCAAAGATGGGGGCGGACATCTGGGGGCTCGGAGCGATGCTTTACGCTCCCAACAATCGCGGAGGCTACATTATTGGTCATGACGGTAATAATGGTCCGGCTATTAATACGGTTGCTCGCTTTGATCCGGCAACAGGAGACGGGATTGTTATTCTGTCCACCGGTAGCGAAATACTCGCCACAGAATTGGCCGGAGAGTGGGTGTTCTGGAAGACTGGCAATATCGATAGCCTTATGTTCATGATGTTGCTCGAGGGGATGCTCTCTTGGATGGGGGTTGGATCTCTCGGCATCGTCGTTCTCGCGTTCTTGTTCGGCCGGATAGGAAGAGAGAGGAAGTCGGCACGAGCAGAAAACTAGATGCATAAAGGTGTATAACATTGGCCATCTGTATTCTGATGGCGGAGTTCTGATCCGCTGAACACATCGCCAAGACAGTTAGTTGGTTGGATTTCTCAGTGATGGCTTATCAGCTGAGCTGCGCACACTGGTTGCATGAAGAAACGTCCGGTACTGGCCGATAGCGGACATGTGGAGGAGCCTCGTTTACGTGCCGAGCAGCGAACGGTTGGAGTCGCCTCAAAGCTGCTTTTAGCAAGAGGCAGTGGCACCCAGTGCCAGCGAGTAGCTCAACAGACCCCCCGCCCCCTTCGAGACCCCCACCCCTGTTTTTATCCTAGCCGACTCGCTAAATCAGAAGCGTCGAGATGGGTATACCGCCGGAGCATACGTGGGTCTTGGTGACCTGTGATTGCGGCTACCTCCATCATCGACAGACCCCTCTCAAAGAAGCGTGTTGTCGCTTCATGGCGCAGATCGTGGAGTCGAATGTTCGATAGCCCTGCCTTTGTAGCTGCGCGGGCAAATGCCTGAGTTATCGAGTCGGGTTGGTACTGAAGGATATGACCTTCAGCTCCTCCGTCCGGTATTAGACCCGTCAGCAGCGCCAGAGCGGTAGTAGAAAGAGGTACTTCTCGCTTTCGGTTTGTCTTGGTGACCGGTACGAGCAGTGTCCGGCGACCCCAATCGATATGATGCCACTGCATGTTTACAAGCTCACCACGGCGCATACCCGTCTCAACGGCGAGTTGAACTGTAATGCGTATCTCTGCATTGGGTATTTGCGTTAGTAACGCCTCAAGCTCCTCGGGACTTATGCGGCGCTCACGAGAGTTTGAAACCGTCGGAGGACGTACAGTTGGTATTCGTTCTACAGGGACACCCAATGTGCGGAACTGATGTTTGAGTGCTCGATGCGTGATGCCAAGTTCGTGCTTGACGGTGGCAGCAGCGACGCTGTGAAGACGCTTGTCACGATAGGCTGCGAGTACCAGATGTGTAATGTCAGATAGCCGATGGTCACCAAGGTGGCGCTTAAGGATGCGACTGTGGGCTTCTATGAACTTGGTGGCCTTGAGGTTCCGATGTCTACATGCCTCAAGGTATGCTTCAAGTGCTTCGCTGAAGTGAAACTGCTTGAGTCGAGCTGAATCATCGAAGCATCCACGCTCCATCTCAGACTCAAGCTTCTTCGCCCACGCCTGAGCATCGGCATATCTGACAAATGTTTTAGAGCGAGTTGGGTAGCCTTGCTTGCGTATAAGCGCCTTGGTTTTCGCGCCGACCTTAACGAATGTGGCCACGACTGTTACCTCCACTGTACCTGTTGCGTTGCTATGCAGCAGGCGCTGGAGCTTATTTATCGTAACCTATTGATTTATAAGGGTAAAATGGTGGGCCCAGTAGGACTTGAACCTACGACCAATCGATTATGAGTCGACTGCTCTAACCAACTGAGCTATGGGCCCTAATAAAAGAGCCGCAGTTTATCAGAACATTCACATTCGGCC
>Ga0209654_1002651_pt1 | contig 11963 bp, 5 predicted proteins | sample SaaInl1SG_22_DNA_FD_184646 | JGI IMG/M metagenome (GOLD analysis project Ga0209654, IMG submission 184646) | Marine microbial communities from expanding oxygen minimum zones in the Saanich Inlet - ESP_161SG_22_DNA (SPAdes) (version 2) | ecosystem: Environmental > Aquatic > Marine > Intertidal... | reverse complement strand
ACTGTGCTTAAGATTGCAGAATTTAAGGGCAGTAGCATATTAACTTGTGATCTTTCGATCAAAGATGCTATCTTTTTACCTGTAGGTACTGTCCATAAACTGTCAGGGTTTGCCATACGAGAATCCTTTTATACAATGTATTTATCGGAATCAGATGGATCCTAAATCGATATTATAGTCTGCAGGTGCGCCGTATGTGCCAAGGTCAACTTCTACAGTTGAAACAAACAATTCTAATATACTTGAAAAGTCAGGAGTTATGTTGCCGAAGTCAAAACCTATGTTTTGTTTTGCCCAGTCTCTAATATCGTACCCATGTACAAGTCCAGTTAGATTACCAGTAAACGCTCCTGTAACTTCTGCGGCATTTACATTACTAACATTTAATAAATTAAATCCCTGCGCATCTAAATTGCCTCCTAACTGAGGTGTTAGGTCTGCTGCTACTTCTGTAAATGTTTCGTCTTTATTTGCTAACTCTATCCATTCGCCTGCATGAGAAAAGTAAGCAGCACTTGTGCTGTGAACATGCGCAAACATTCCATGGAATACAGTTGCATCCGGTAAATCATTTATATCTGCATAAACATTGTTATACTTTATTCTACCATCAAATGTAAATTCTTTAGTTACAAAGCTATCATCTTCTACATCTGATTGTGTAATACCATTTAAATCATTTGCAATTGTTATATTATCGTCGGTTGCTGTAAGCGTAATATTATCGCCGCCAATGATTTTTTTAAATTGCAACTCGTAGTTTATGCGATTATAGTATATACCTTCACCGGTATCACCTAAGTTAATTACAGTAGTTTGTTCATCGTCACGTAAGTCTAACTCTTCAAAGTTTTGATTTACTTTAATAAATGCTTCGCGAAGATCGTCTCCTGTCCCGTCATTTGCAACATTTCCGATGTTTATTAGTTGTACTGCCATTGTTGCCCCTTATGTACTAGTGTCATTAATAGTAACGCTTACTGATTCGCTAATGCCGTTGAGCGTTAATACAAATGTTTCTGTACCTTCAATTGTACTATCTGCAGATACAGTAAATGTTTTCTCTGCGGTATCACCTGACACAGTAAAAGTTCCTTCTAAAGATACACCAATATCTGCAGATTCAATTCCAGTAATAGTATAACCCACTATGCTTCCGTCTGCTACATCAGTTGTATCTAAATTGATAGTAAATGTGTCGCCCTCGTCTACAGTTGCAGCACTAGATGATAGGGTATAAGTTTTAATAATTGAAGTTTCTGTAACTGACTCGGTAAATGAACTTCCAATAGATATTTGTGTTTTTCTATTAAATTTATTATGTAAAAACTTATTTGCAGAACCTAATAAACTTCTATCATCGGAGTAGTCTGCATCATTGTCTACTGTTTGATATATTCTATCTGATTTAGAAATTTCTTTGAAATTACTTAGTGCTTGTGCTGGTGTTGCATCTGGATTTAACTGTAACCATAATGCTAATGTGCCCGCAACTTGTGGACTAGCCATTGATGTTCCACCTAGACTACCTATATTAAAGTTAGCATTAGGGGGATATGGTCCAGTTGTATAAACTGTTGTTTCGCTGAGTGTACTAAAGATTCTTGTTCCCGGCGCCCATGCATTTACACCTGGGCCTGTTTCCGAACTAGACGCCTTTTGCTCTCTGCCGTTGCTTGCTAAATCAGTGTCAATGTTCCCTACAACAAATGCTTCTTCGCTAAACGGACTTCCGCCTCTGTGATAGTAAACATTACCTACACCAGTTTTTGTATAATAGTTATCGTAATCTAATCCACCGTCTACGTCAATTTTTTGTTTGCTGTTTCCTGCTGCAATACACACGTGAACTCCAGCATCGATCAGTTCTTCAACGTCAGCATCAACTGTTGCTACTCTTACAACGTGTCTATAACCTAACCCATCAAATCGGCCCACCATACCTTTTGTTTCATCTCTATCTGTTCCAGTCCATGCAACACCTCTGTATTCGCCGCCTTCAATACTTGTAAAGTATGAACCATATCCCCAACTCATGTTAACAATAGTAGGGCGTTTTGCACCTGTAACCGGATCAACTGGCTTTGCTGCATGCCATTCTTTGATCACATCAAAACAATCAGTAACAGGTATACCAGTGTTTGGATCAGCAGTACCTTCTAGTCCTGCTACTTTAACTGCATAAATTTTTGCGCCCTTGGCCCAACCGTATGTTTTACCTGCTGCAATACCTGCACAGTGAGTACCGTGTCCGTCATAATCTGTATAATGGTCCACAGGCATCGATCCACCACCGCTGAAACCATCATACCAATCTAATTCTATTACTCTAGTATTACCGTCTGTGTCTGTAAAGTCAGGATGATTTGCTTGGATGCCGCTGTCCTGTATTACAATGTCTACACCTGTACCGTCTAGTGTATAGTTGTATGCACCGGATACATTATATCCTACATAAGGATTGTTTATTTCATTAACTCTTCGCAGACCCCAATTAACATACTCGCCTCGTGTGTCTGTTGTTTTACTAAAGTCGCCAGTTTGTTCAGATAAACGAATTATTTCAATATCATCACGTAAATCAGGACGTAATTCGCATGCTACTACTCGCACATCATTGTTGACGGCGGCTGCCTCTGCATCAGTAAGCATATAATGTGTGTTACGCTGAGATGCTGGACGAGCGTTAGCAACCGTAACACTTCTGCCTGGAATATCTCCTGCTCCAGTAGTTGCAATCATTTCTGCATTAAATGCATTATAATCTACACCTTTTTTCAATGTAACAATATATTCTTTTTCGCTCATTTGCTTTTTCCTATTTTATATATTTATCAGTATAATGCGTTCCAAGCAGCACCATCGTAGAATACAGGATAACTTACTACTCCGGACTTAGATGCTGGATCCCAATTTGTTCCATCTGCGGCTGCTAACATACCGCTAATTGGATTTAACGGCTCTGCATTAAGAGGAGTTAAATTCATTAAGTCAGACGTCATTGTGAAATCAACAGCATTAACCATTACACTAGAGTCATCTGCAAATACAGATCCCTTTATGTCTCCTGTAAACTCGCCGCCGCTTGTAATATATCCTGCTGTACTATGATCGCCCCAGCCAAACGCTGAATCCCAATTAGCACTATCTTCTATATTTGCTTTGAATACAGTACCGCTTACTCCGTCAATAATGACAGTTGAGTCGTCTGCAACAACACTACCTTTTAAGTCACCAACTACTCCTGCTGTTGCATTAATACTTGTTGCAATGTCACCAAAGAATCTAATATTTGTAGCAGTTAAGTTAACAAATGTATTTGATCCGCCTGGCCCAATACTAATTGCTTCGCCTGTGGTATTACCTTCAGTTGTAATACTAATGCTATCGTCTGCGGTAAGATTGTTTGCAATCAATGCATTTGTAAATTGTATAGTACCTTCGATAGTAGTTGTACTACTACTATTACCTATTGCAATAGTTGATGCTGTGCTTGTACCAATTTGTAGTGAACTTGCATCTACATTACCTGTAAGGTTACCAACTACATTACCTGTTAGGTCGCCAGTAAGTGTTCCGTTAACAGCATCTACTATAGCAGTGCTGTCGTCTCCAAATACACTACCCTTTACATCACCTACTAAGTCACCCGTAACACCTTCAGCTGCTATAATGTTTCTATTTGCGTTAATTACTTGTCCGGCGCCTGCTGATAAGTCTAAGTTTGCAGAAGCAACAATTTGTATAGGTCCTGGTCCAGTAGAACCACCATTTGCTATAGTCAGGAAGCCGTCATATGCTGCTGACCAAGTTTGGTTTCTTAATGTTCCGTAGAACTCTCCGAAAGTTTGTCCGTTAACAGCGTCTACAAGTACTGTACTATCATCACTGAATACACTGCCTGTTACGTCACCTATAACATTACCTGTTATGTTACCTATAAATCCAGCATTTGATGTGATTGTTCCTATAGCGTTTGTATTGCCACTAATTGTAACTGTAGCAAAACTACTTGTGCCAATGCTTGTTACATCGCCGCTTATGTCGCCCGTTACATCACCTGTTAGTGCTGCTTCAACTGTTCCGGCAACAAGAGTTTCTGCTCCCACTGTCCATTTGTCTATACTATCATCCCAAACTAATGTAACATTAGCTTCTGTACCTCTATCAATTTCAATACCTGAAGTAAGTGATGATACGCCTACACCAACTTCGCCATTGTTGAGTATAATAACATTGTCACTAATAGTTGTATTTTCTGTATCAACAGTTGTAGTTGTCCCGCTTACAGTTAAATTACCTGCAATTTCGACATTATTAAATTCTGAAGTCCCTGTGGCTGTGATAACATTTCCGTCAAACTGTCCTTTGTGTAAATCTACCCATGCATTGTTTTGTCTAATTTGTAATCTATTTTGTGTAGTGTTATATAATACATCGCCGTTTTGTCCTACAACATAATCTGCTTCTGTATCTGTTAATTGTGCAAATCGTACAGGTGTATTAACTACTCTAATTCTGTTGCCTGCTCTTAATAGCAAGTCCGCAACAGCATTTAGTTCAGCAAGACCTATTCCGCTTTCAAGACCCAGACTATCTGCTTGACCGTTATGTATAATTGTATTAGACGTATTGTTTTCGCCAATAACAACATCATAATTGTTTTGTGCTTCAATTACATTGTTAGCTGCTGCTGGTCCTGTATACAGATCAGATATAGTTGTTAATGATATTGCTGTAGTTGATGTAAGGTCTACTGTAGTAATAGTTGTATTATTTACAACTCCTACAACTTGTGATGCAACTCCGTCTATGATCATAGTAGAATCATCACCAAACACACTACCTTGTATGTCTGTATTAAATGTTGAGCCTTCGTCAAATAACCCTGCTAAAGTAGAATCTAAGTCTTCAGTTAACATATACCCAACATCATTTTCAAATTCTGATAGCGCCGTGGGCTGACCTTCTAATGCTGCATATGTAATCTTACCTGTAGCAGCATTAAATACTCTCGACTCATCGGAAGTAATGATATCTCCCATAAATTCGTTAGCGGTTACTCTATTAAAGTAAAGTGATCCTGTGCCTATATCAACATTACCAGCAGTAGCCGGCACAATTCTAGTTCCAATTTCAATTTCTTCAACTTCAATATTACCAATATCACTGAAAGGTCTAAATTCTATTCCATCACCGGCTGCATTAACTTTAACAAATTTGTCTGCTGAATTAGTATAGTCTACTGGAGTATCTGTAAGGTTAATAAAAGTTTGTGCAACAAGCCTATTACCATTTACAGTAATATCCGCAGCATTTATAGTCCCAAGTGCATCAACATCTTGTACTCTAACAATACTGCTTTCTCTAAGATCGAGATTGTCTCCCGCCGGTAACTCTTTAAGTTTATTACCGTCTGTTGTATCAATTACCAGTGGAAATCTATTTGCCATTCTCTAAATCCTGTTACTTATTATATTTATCGTTATATCGGCGTGTTGCCATTTACTGCATAAACTGCTGCTGCCAACTTATCCATTGCCTCTTTTAATGTTGTAGGACGTGGTATAGCCCATTCTGCCGGAACAGCTGGTGTATAATCTACATCACCAGTTAGGTCACCTACAACATTACCTGTTAAATTTCCTACTACAGTACCGTTTAAGTTGCCGTACAGTTCACCGTTAACTCCGTCTATAATAATTGTACTATCGTCTGCTGCTACAGTTCCTACTAAACTTCCGTAGAATGTGTTTGTATTTGAATCAAAAGCCTTTGTGCTATCTTGGCCAAACAAGTCACCTACGACATCTGCACGTTGACTAGCAGTACTTCCGTTAACTAATAACACTCCGTTTGCATCAACTTCTATTCTTGTGCCGTTTAGATAGATAAAGTCTTTGATGTATGCATCGGCCCAACGCTGGGTTGCACTTCCTAAATCTCTTGTGCCGTCTGCATCCGGTATTAAGTTGGCTGCTGTATTTGCAGGATCAACATTGTTACCTGCATATAGTTCTGAAAAGTTATCGTTTATCTTATCAAATGCAGTACGTAACGGATCACCATCTCCTTTGTTTGCACTTGTACCAATATTAATTGTTTGTCTTGCCATTTGGTGCCCCTTGTACTCTTATTCTAAGAATGTTATTCTGCAGGACCGCTTGACGCTCCTGCGGATTTTTTGTATCGTTGCTGGCCTGTGCCTTATTAGACTTTACCAATTTATCAACTTTAGGTTTATCCATTAGTGTTTCCCTACTACAACTTCGATAACACCTCTGTCACCGTCTAATTTATCTTCAAGTGCTTTACCAATAACTTGACCAACACCTGGATTATTATTAACTATTGCATATCCAGGTACAGCACTTGTTACTAGCATGTCACCTTTCTTAACTTCACCAATTACCTTACAAGGAACACGCCCTTGCAGTGCTATGCCTACAACGTTGTCGCCTTCTAATGTGCTATTCATTAAGTGTGCTGGATTTGTTGTAACAACTCCTGCTGCACTTGATTGGCCTTTGGCAGTACACACTGTAACTTCATCATCTCCGCCGAATACTAGTACAGTACCGGGCTCGTAATCTGCATCGCCTAAATAGTTCTCTGCCAAGTCAGCGTAATATGATTCTGTTGCAGTACCACGGAAACGTGTTGCATAGATATCTTTATACTTTGCAGTAGCACTACCTATATCGTAAGTGTTGTCAACATCGGGTACAGCACCTGTTGAACTAAATGTAAACGGTACAAAACTAGAACTTGTTGCAACATCAGCTGTAATAATACCAACTTCACCAGCAACAGTTTTACCTGTATTAGCACCGAGTGCAATACCTGTACTCGCCGAACCCTTTTCGCCTGCTGCTTCAATAAAGCTACTATAAATCCAATCAACTGCTATACTTGCTTCGCCGTTAAAGTTTGACGTACTTTGTAGTGTACTTTGTGCAACACCTGTTCCGCCAATATTAACACTGCCTGGTATCTCAACATCTGGTCCTGAATTAACAGCACCAGTTGTACCAACTGCTCTTAGTATTTCACCTTGTGCTGGAGTTTTGAATACAATAGTTGTAGTTTCTAAACCTAGGATTTCGTAATTAGGATCACCGCCGAGTATCAGTGAATTAACTTGTATGCTACCTGCATTATCTGTTTTAACAATACTATTGCTTTCGCCAGTTTTTGTTACATTACTGATACCATAGATACCGTCACTTTTCTTAATAAGTGCTTCGCCTGGATCCTCTAAGTTTGTAAGCAAGTTTCCTGCAACAAAGTCTGCATCAGCAAGGCCGCCGCCTTCTTGTATTACTGTACTAAACGGTACTTCGTCAATATCGTTGTCTGAACTATCACCACTCCAGTTACCTAGTACATGTCCGTCGCTAATGCGCTCGATCTTTTCTAACGGAAGTTGACCATTTTCAATTGTAATCCAGCCAGTTGTTGCTGTAAATACTTCGCTATCAAAACTTGCTACACCTAAATCAGTTTGACTGATTGCTACTGCATTGTTTCTAGTTGTTGCTGCATTTAAATTCAGTTTACTTTGCGCAATAGCTGCTGTAGCACTTACGTCACTGTTAACAATACTGTTAGGCTTCATCTGGAAGTTTAAAGTAGTATATCTATCATTTACAAATCCGTCATCTGATTCTCTGTTTGTGTTAATTATAATATCACTATCAGGATCTATTATACCGTTAGCCCATTCATCAACCGGGCCATCAAGAATCGACGCTTCTGCGCCGCCGAGTACAGTAATAACATCAGGATCAGGAGACTCTCCAATTGGTTTCCCGTCACTAAATTCTCCTAGTATCGGTGTGTAAATAATTTCAACAATGTCACCTTCTACGCCTTGACGTTCTATAACATCTACAACTGTACCTGTAGCGCCTGTAATAGTCCCAGATATAGAGTCTCCTCTATTAAATGGACCACTAACAATACTTCCTGCATCTACAATTAACTTTTTGTATTCTGTAGTTACAATAAATTGTCCTTCTACAACTCTATCTGCATTATAGGTTAACGAACGTAGATCTTTAACTTCGTCGTTATTTCCTCGACCATCATCTACATATGCCTTTGTAGCAGCGTCCGAATCACTGTTTGGAGTTGCAAGGTTAGTAATTGTATTACCAGCAGCGTTAAGATCATCTGTCATTGGTACAGCACCATTTGGAGCAAGAACACCTGGCCCTAGTTTGTTACTAACTGGTGCACCGTTAACATCGTATCCTAAACGTCTGTTAACATACCCACGTACAGCAAGTTCTGTTGGAACTGTATCAGCAGCGTTATCTGTCATTGCTGTATCTGTTGAGAATTCAGTAACAACAACACCACGTTTAAAGCCTAGACCATCAACGTCTGAAAGCGCAATACTTGCAGCAAATGTAACTGTACCAGTACCTTGATCCACACTAAAGAATCTACCAACTCTAAAGATACCGTTTTGATCTGTACTTACGTAGAACACTCTGCCCTTACCGCGTTCTTCAACTTCGTTTGCAGAGTTTTTGTCAGCAGGCTCACCAAAGATAACATTTGGATAGTTTGAATCGTTAAATCCGCCTGTACCAACATCTAGGAAGTCATGTGACGTAGCGCGACAGGTTGAAATATTAACTGTAACATCGCCCGGTGCCCCAGCTTTTAGACCAGCTCTAATAGTTGTTACTACACTACCTAGTACTACTGAACTATAAATTCCTACATTATCGTCATGGTTAATTGTATCTAAATCTGCTATATCAACGATAATGTATTCGTTATCTTCTGCTAATGGTACAACTGTATCTGTAGCGTCAACTCCTCTTGCATTATAAACATAATGCTTTTTACCTTGCCATACAAATATCGGCGCCTCAACTAGTGTATTCTGTGTCCATCCAATTGGTCTATTAGCTTCTGGAGTTCTAGCATTGTTATTAAGTCTAAATAATTCATTATTATCTAATGTTGCTTGACATGCAATAACAACATCGCCTGCTGTTCCGCCTTTTGTACTACCAGCACCGGATAGAGCGGTTTCTTGTGCCTTTGCAGTATCAACCAATATTCTGATATAATCATAACCTTCGTCAAAGCCTGCTTGTAGTTGACCGTTTTCTAATTCATTACCTATACTATCACTGTTTAAGAAACTAATTGAACGATAGATCTGTCCTGGATTTTCGTCAAACAGTACTGCTGTTGAAGGTCTAATACTTAATACATCTGGTCTTGCCAAATCACTTATTATATGTGTTTGGTTACGTCTGTATTGGATAAGTGTTCCCCAAGGAACATCTCTTATAAGACCGTTTGTACTAAACTGCGAGTCACTTGTACTAAAGTTAAGTTTAAATACTTTACCACTGTACATTGGTGTGCTAGCTTCCTTCCAGATGTTACCTGAGGCACTCGCACTAATTATTGCACCATCATCATCTACTGAATTTACAGTTATTTTACAATCATTGTCAGGCGTTACACCGCCTAGTTCAACTCCACTTACTGTAAATGTATCGCCTATGGTATAATTAACACCTTCGTTTTCAATTGTTACAGTATAGCCGTTTGCAATAGTCTTTTGGATATTAAATAATCCATCAGTAGCTGCTATATCGTCTAGTACTACTGTTGGTACAATATCTCCAGCTACTCCGACATTTACATATTCGCCTACTGTATGGCCCGCTAAGTTAGCACTTGCACATTCGTATCTTGCAAGAACTGGAACTTCAGGATGAAAAACATCAAATTCTGATCTATTTGAAGGATTCTCTTTAAAGTCGTATGCATATAAGAATAAGTTTTCTCTATTGTTTCCATAACCTGTTGAATCAACATCTGCCGGAACACTATTTGGACCTAAATTAGTAACTGTAGAATCTCCAGTAATCGGTCCTGTAATTTGTAACTCGCCTGTAGTATCAAATGCACCTGTTACTCCGGTTAGATAAACGATTTTTGTACCTGTAGTTTCTGGTCCATTTTCTACAGTACTATCGTCTAAATCCGGTGTATTAACTGCAACAGTAGCTTCTGCTGTTGAAGTTGGCTGATAAATTACATCCCCTGCCTGTAATCTAATATTTCCTGTTAGATACAATATCACATCAGCATCAAACACTCTTGCACTCTCAACCATGTCTTGTCCAAGTACAATCGAGTCTGGAATTTCGTTTGGATCTGAACCTTCAGCAACAAGACCGTATTCGCCATAACATGATGATCCTGTTAGTGATCTAATCTCCGAACCGTTCTTAGCATAGTAACTGGTCCAACAGTAGTATGTAAACATACTAACCATTTCTGATAGCGCACCATTTACAGCAACAAGACCGTAACCTTGGTCGTTAATTTGTGTAAAGTCATTACCTAAGATACTTCTGTTACCAGCTGTTTGTAGTGTAATTGGCAACGGTGCATTGATGCTTTGTAATATAAAGGCAACAATTAAATTTTGATTTCCTAATATTGTATCATATGCCGAAACATATTCTGACGATGTCCATGCCGTTGATGGTGTAATATCAGCTGGAAGATTAACTGTAGAATCTAAATCAATTGCATCGTAGATTATTTCTATCAGATCTGAAGCTTCAGTTGCTTCTGTTGCAGTTGCAGGATTTCCTGATGTAGTTTGTAGCGGATAAGTTTCTTGTACAATTTGTTCAACAATATTTGCAAGTTCTTCATATGCTGCTACTGTAGGAGCTCTTTGTTCTGCAGGCTTTACAGCTATGCCGTCATCAAAGTATGATCTTGCTGCTAGCTTCGAACCTAAATTAGTTCCATACTGTATGTCAAAGCTAATTGCATCCAGAATATACTTTACATCTCTTTCACACTTCGCACTATCGTAAGTTAAATCAGGATAATTTGCTGTGAGCCAATCTGTAATTTCTCCAGCAATAAAGTCTTTGTTACTTTGTATTAGTATTCTTGCATAATTCTTGTTAAGATCGCCTGTTGGAACACTGTCGAATGTTAACGTATCTGCACCGCCTGGACCGTTTGTTATAATGTCTATAACTTCGTTGTAAGCGGCTGCTACTCTGGTTGTAACTAGAAGATTTCCATTGATTCCGTTTAATTCTAGTGTTTTATCTCTACCAACTTCGTATGCACCTGTAGTTTGAGCAAGCTGATCATCTATAACCACTTCGGCAATGTTTCCTCTGTGATAAGCAAGACCGTTGTATATTGCAAAGAAGTTTGTACCTAACACAGTATCGAGTGCAACGCCTTCGACAATATAGTTTGAATCTCTTTCACACTTTTCTTCGTTAAACTCAAATTCACCAATGCTGTCTAAGTCAATACCCGAAGCAAGTTGTGATGTTCTTCCGGTAAAACCGTCACCGTCATTTGAATTTCTATCAAGAATTAGTTCAGCTGTACCAAAGTCTGGATCATAAAGTGTTACAGCATTAACCTGGAATCGTCTGCCGTCAATATAGAACGCACACGGTGTTTGCGGACGTCTAACAAATAAACCTTGTGGTTCTGCTTGTGAGCCTAAACTTTGTATTTTTAGCCTAAACGGGTCACCGTCAACTCTTTCAGTAACCTGAACAGCTGAGTTACCGACAAACGCATCAACAAGCAAGCCACCTCTAAATACTTGCTTATTATCTGACTTTGCAAAACCTGTACCTGTTTGACAATACGGTGATTTAGTTAGGATTTGTCCTTCTGGATCAAGAACCATTTGGAAGCCGCCATGTCCTTGCCCTGTGATGTTACGTATGATAGTAGCGTCATTCATTAAGAACACATCCATCTCATCATTTCTTAATGGCGGATTATAGTTGGGGTCAAATGCAAACTTAACTGTATCAACTAGGTTTTGTATTACAGTATCGATACCGTCAACTTCACGCCAATACGCTGCAACTTCTGTTGCATTAAATGTGCTTCCCGAAGTATTTTCAATTGTACATTGATAATATCTA
>Ga0209654_1002649_pt1 | contig 11966 bp, 8 predicted proteins | sample SaaInl1SG_22_DNA_FD_184646 | JGI IMG/M metagenome (GOLD analysis project Ga0209654, IMG submission 184646) | Marine microbial communities from expanding oxygen minimum zones in the Saanich Inlet - ESP_161SG_22_DNA (SPAdes) (version 2) | ecosystem: Environmental > Aquatic > Marine > Intertidal... | reverse complement strand
ATCGGGCTTGCCATCGATACTGCCATCAGGCGTCGAAACGTTGGACAGTGGGGTCGTGGTCGGGTGCGCGTTGCGTTCCGTTCGCAAAACAATGCAGGGTGATGTTTTTTTCTGTAAAGTCGCACGATCGAATCGATGAATCGTTAAATGGTTTTTAATTAGGAAAAGCGATGAGTAGGCAGCCCACCTTAAAACAGTTGAAGTACCTTTGCGCGGTCGCTGATCGGCAGCATTTCGGCCATGCGGCAAAGTCGTGCTACGTCAGCCAAAGCACTCTGAGTGCGGGTATTCAGGAGCTTGAAGAAACCTTAGGTGTCAGCTTGGTTGAACGCAATAACCGTAATGTGCTGCTAACGAGTCTAGGGCAAGACGTTGTCGATCGGGGCAGGGCGGTCCTCGTTGAAATCGAGGATTTGATTTCCATGTGTGAGTCTTCGGGAGCCCCTTTTAGCGGCAAGTTGCGACTTGGCGTTATTCCGACAATCGCACCTTTTCTATTACCACGCATGTTGCGTGCACTTCGAGAAACCCACCCAGATTTCAAGCTGTTTATTCGTGAGGACCAGAGCCAGCCGCTGGTGGACTCGCTGCACGCAGGTGAGCTCGATGTACTACTCTTGGCTTTGCCTTTTCCCGCGGACAATGTCGATAACATGACTCTGTCAGTAGACCCTTTTGTGCTCGCTTGTCCCCTAGATCATGCGCTGACTGCCAAGGCATCACTGCACAGTTCCGACCTTCAAGGCGAGAGCCTATTGCTGTTAGAAGACGGGCACTGCCTTCGCGAGCACGCCCTTGATGCATGTAAATTACGAGACAACCAGATATCGGTGCCTTATCAGGCGACCAGCCTCACGACCATTGTGCAAATGGTGGCTAACGGCATTGGCGTCACCTTGCTCCCTAAAATGGCGGTTGACGCTGAGATAACAGCGGGTACGGACTTAGCACTTATCCCCTTCGGCGAGGTAGGTGTTTCAAGAGAAATAGGTTTGATGTGGCGTAAAAAAACTCCCCGGCAAACAGAGTTCCGTCTGCTCGGAGAGTTCATTCAAGAGTGCTTCTAGCGGTTTTATCCGCGCCGGGCTTCCTTTAGAAGCGCATGCCCAGTGTAACGCCCATGGTCTGAGGGTCGAGTAGGAATTGGTTGCGGAAGCTACCGGAAGTCATGTCGGTCAAATATGAACCTGTGACGTAGTCTTCATCAAGAATGTTCTTGATCCAAGCCTCTGCGTACCAGCTGCCCGTGTTAGACGCTAAACGCACACTGCCGTTCCACACTTCCCACTCATCGACCTGATCTACGGGGTCGTTGAATATGCGTATGTAATAGCTGTCCTGCCAGTAGTAGTTGGTCGATATAGTGAGATCCATATCGTCGAAACCAATCGTGTAGCTTGCGCCGATGTTGACGCTGGCGTTTGGCGATCCGGGGAATTCGTTACCCGTTAGGTCCTGCGCAACGCCAGGAACACCGGGGATAGTGTCTAGCCCGCTGCCAGCGAGAACTGAACATTGTCCGACGGGGGCAGTGCCATTGACGGGATCAAACACGTAGTTGTCGCCCAAGCAGTCAAACAGTAAAGCCGTAGAGTAATTACCGGCGACGTTTGCTGTGTCATAGTCCGAGAAGGAATCGATCTCGGTTTCCAGGAGCGACACCTGTGCGGTCAATAGCAAAGCGTCCGTGGCGGCCCAATTGAATTCACCTTCAAAGCCATACACCGAGCCGTCGACGTTCAGGTTCAGTGATGTCTGGTTAACGATTTTTGAGGTTTGACGGTCCTTGTAGTCATAGTAGAACGCGGTTCCGTTCAAGGTCATCGTGCCTTCGAGTAACGTTGACTTGAAGCCTACTTCAATAGCATCAATGAACGCCGGTTCGAAGTAAGCCAGGCTTGGGTCGCCGCCTTGTGCTGGGTCGAGTGCTGGGCTGTTTGTTGCCAGGGGATTAAAGCCACCGCTAGTAAAGCTGGTCGACAATTGAGTAAACAGCAGCAAGTCATCGGTCATATTCCATGCAATGTTCAAGCGACCGGTGGTCTCCTGAGAATCCACGTTAAAATAGCCCCAATCGCCGTCCGGTGAATTTGGGTCAGCGAAACTATCGAGGTAAATAGTTCGCTGCTTGGAGCTCTTCTCTTCGTCGGTGTAACGCAAACCAAGTGTGATCGTTAGGTCATCCGTGGGTGTCCAATACACTTCACCAAAGGCTGCCCAAGTGTCTAGTTGGAAGTCTTGCGTGTGGTTGTCATACAGTTGCTGGTTGATGGGCAACCCACTGATTTGACCGTAAAGAGAGAGACCCGAGTCATAAATGGTGTAGTGGTTCTCTGACTGATAAGTCAGCCAAAATCCACCCAGCATGAAATTCCAGCTGCCGTCGTAGTCGCTCTGAATGCGCAGTTCTTCACTCCACTGCTCGGCAGTAGTTGTCGAAACATCCATGTTGAACGCACCGCTGACGCGGAAAGGATCCTGCGTGTTAACGCCGTCTGGTGTGGTGAACATGGGCACACCTTTGCCGTACTCCAAGCCTGCATAGGGAAGCAGGCCAAAATTGGATGCAAGGGCGATGGCGTTCAGCTGCGGCTGCCAACTTTCGCTGGGCACCGCTTTGCCGTAGTCTTCCGATGACCAAATGTAGCTACGCTGATAGCCCGTTAAGGAGTAGAGCGTCAGGTCGTCGGTAAGCGCAAAGCTTGCATCGAGTGTCACAATGTCCTCTTCTGAGATGTAGCGAGGCTCCCAATCTGTGCTGACCGTGCGCAAGTCCGCAGGGTTTTGCGTTCGGGCGTAATCATCGATAGGAAAGGGGGCTGCGCCGAATCCTGCGAGGACTGGCCCCAGTGCGGTCGGACCGCTCAACGCTTGTGTTAAGAAGCCGCTTACCGTTCCGGCGCCGTTTAACGACTCGTACCCAAGCTCTGTGCCCGGTGCCACGGGAGCGCATCCAGTCACGCCGTATTGCCCGGTAATAGCACTAAAACTTGTGTCTTTGTTACACGCTTGTTTTTGTGACCGCATGCGCGAATCATCTTCTCTAAAGCGTTGCCCTACCAGGTTGATATCCACGGCGTCGCTGGGATTGATACGCAATGAGACTCGCGCCATGTACATGTCGCGGTCATCCACGTCTTTGTCTAGATTTTCATCATAGACAAACCCGTCGCGCGACATCGAGTAGCCGCCTAGTCGCAATGCAGCACCGTCACCGAGAGGGACGTTAATATGACCACGTGCCTCGGTTTCGCTGTAAGAACCTAAGCTGGCCTCGATAGCGCCACTGAACTCATCGAGCTGTGGCTTGGCAGTGATCATGTTGATAACGCCGCCAGTAGTATTACGCCCGTAAGTTGTGCCCTGGGGGCCTCGGAGGACCTCGACCCGCTCGACGTCAAGAAAGCCCGTTTCGAAGATCCGAGGGGCATTAAGATAAACGCCATTCATATGAATACCGACGGGTGCATCCGCCGCGCTTCCCACCGCGGTTTGTCCAATACCGCGCAGCGAAATTGTGGCGCCCGTAAAGTTGCCCTTGGACATCAGCATGTTCGGTACGTTGAACTGCATATCCATGGCATTGAAAATGAGGTTTTTATCAAGGCTTTCTTGGGAGAAGGCAGAGACGGCGATAGGTGTGTCTTGTAGTGAGGATTCCCGTTTTTCAGCGGTAACAATGATCTCTTCTAAGACGTTTTGTGCGTTGGCATGGGTGGCCGCGGCCAGCGCCGTTAAAGCAAAGGGTAAAAGGACTCTACGTTGGTTTGGCATGACTTCTTACTCACCTTGTTATTATGAAGTTAGGATGTGTATCACGATGCACTGTAGCAGTGGATTTCCGCGTGGTCTAGTGGCTAAAACCACCTTTGAAAGCATGGCTCAATGAGTGTCGAGCTGGCTGCTTAGGACGCCTCTCAAGTGACAGAGAGAGGCGTGACAGAGAGAGGCGTGACAGACAGAGAGCCTGCGCTGCTAACGTTTTTTCGTCGGTTTTCTTCTGCCCGGCAGTCCATTGTGCTGAGTGGCGAAAGGCGTAGAGCCATCGGCTACCAACTTGTGACGCTTTGGAGGCTGTCGTGGCGGTACCAAATGCATCTTGCCGGTCCCGATAAGATCGCGACGCCCCATTTTTTTGAGTTCATCGCGAAGCAGTGGCCAGTTATCGGGATCGTGGTAGCGTAAGAACGCTTTGTGAAGACGTCTCTGGCTCAGTTTTCGTATCGCGGGAACTGATTCGCTCTTTCGCGTTACGCGCTTAAGCGGATTCTTACCACTGTGGTACATAGCTGTGGCAGTCGCCATGGGCGAGGGGTAGAAAGTCTGTACTTGATCAGCGCGAAATTTATTGCGCTTAAGCCATAGCGCTAAATTCATCATGTCGCTGTCTGTGGTGCCCGGGTGAGCGGCGATGAAGTAGGGAATCAGATACTGCTTTTTCCCCGCTTCTCGCGTGTATTTCTCGAACATTGCCTTAAAAGTGTCGTACGTGCCAATACCTGGCTTCATCATTTTATCGAGCGGCCCACGCTCGGTATGCTCTGGCGCAATCTTCAGATAACCGCCGACGTGGTGGGTTACCAATTCTTTCACGTACTCGGGAGTTTCGACCGCAATGTCGTAGCGTAAACCAGATGCGATAAGCACTTTCTTAATCCCAGGCAGCGCTCGAGCGCGTCGGTATAAATGCACCAGTGGTGTTTGATCTGTGTTCAAGTTTTTGCAAATGCCGGGATAGACGCAAGACAGTTTGCGGCACTTTGCTTCGATTTCCTTGCTCTTGCAGGCGAGCCTCCACATATTCGCTGTGGGCCCACCAAGATCGGAGATCACGCCTGTAAATGCGGGACTCGTATCCCGTATTTTTTCTACCTCTCTGATAATGCTGTCTTCAGATCGATTTTGAATAATTCGCCCCTCATGCTCCGTAATCGAGCAGAAGGTACAGCCACCAAAGCAGCCGCGCATAATGTTGACTGAATGCTGAATCATGTCAAAGGCTGGGATCTTAGCGTCGCCGTAACTTGGGTGCGGCAGACGTTGGTAGGGAAGCTCAAATACCCAATCAAGTTCATCTGTTTCAAGCGGGATAGGCGGTGGGTTGAGCCATATATCGCGATCACCGTGAGCTTGAATAAGCGGCATGGCGTTATAGGGGTTAGTTTCTTTGTGCAGTACTCGCGAGGCGTGGGCGTAAAGGACTGGATCCGATTGAACTTGTTCGTAGCTGGGGAGCCGAATAACCGTTGACGTAGGGTCTTTTGCCACCATAAGTCTGACAGGTTCAGCCGCTACGTCTTCGTCGGACTCGGCGGCGTCACATTTCTCGGGTTCCATCCCCTCATAGGGATTGAGATGAGCTTCGACAGATCCGACGACATCGACAGAGGTGGAATCCATCTCGCGAAAGCCGGTTTCAATACCACGCGTAATAAACGCGGTTCCACGGACATCACGAATAGCGGCTATATCTTCGCCGTTCGCAAGCCGGTGTGTAAGTTCAATAATGGCGCGCTCAGCATTGCCAAACAGCAGTATGTCGGCTTTGCTATCCATGAGCACTGAGCGACGTACTTTTTCACTCCAGTAATCATAGTGTGCGATGCGCCGCAGGCTAGCTTCAATGCCACCAATAACAACGGGTACGTCTTTGTAAGCCTCCCGCACTCGCTGACTGTAAACAGTCACCGCGCGGTCGGGCCGACGACCGGCTTTGTCCCCCGGTGTATAGGCGTCGTCATTCCGACGCTTACGATCAGCGGTGTAATGATTAATCATAGAGTCCATGTTGCCCGCGGCCACGCCGAAATAAAGATTGGGCTTGCCTAGGACTTTGAACGCGTCGGCGCTGTGCCAGTCGGGTTGAGAAATGATACCCACTCGATACCCTTGTCCTTCTAAGACGCGGCCGATGACCGCCATGCCAAAGCTTGGATGGTCGGCGTACCCATCACCCGTCACAATGATGACGTCACAGCTGTCCCAGCCTAGCTGATCCATTTCTTCACGGTTCATGGGTAGCCAGGGAGCAGGCCCCAGGCACTCCGCCCAATACTTTCGATAATTGAAAATTGGGGTTGGAGCAGTTTCGTTAGACATCATCGGACATTAGCTCGTCAGCGGCTTGGCGGAGTTCGGGTGGTACATCGAGTTTGGCACCACAGTGTTTACAAAATTCGGCATCAGTTGCGTGACCACCCTTTGCGCAGACCGGACAATTCCAGTTAAGTTGCGCTTGTTTGCGGTTGTTCAGGCGCTCCCACAGTTTGGTCGTAATAATAGCGGTTGGTACGGCTAAAATGGAGTAACCCACTAGCATTCCAAAGGACGCGATTGCGCGTCCAATCGGCGTTTGTGGGATTAGGTCGCCATATCCCACGGTCGTGATGGTTACGACCGCCCAGTAAATACTCATCGGAATGCTGGTGAAACCGTGCTCAGGGCCCTCGATCACATAGATGAGGCAGGCGAACACTACCACAACGATCATGACCATGATGAAAAACACAAAGATGGCTCGCGCGGTATTTCGCAAAACGTTAATGATGTCGCTTAGCTCTGAGAAGAGCTCAAATAAGCGTAAAATCCGGAAGATACGCATTACTCGCACGAGACGTATGATCAGTAGGGGAGCGGCCTGAGGTAGCAACAACGCGATATATGTTGGTGTAATCGAGAGAAGGTCAACTACCCCCCAAAAACTGAAGACGTAGGCTTTTCGGCGTTTAGCACACCAGAGCCGAAGTGCGTATTCCAGCGTGAAGATTAGCGTGAAGCCGATCTCTAACGCCCGCAGCAATGCACCATACTTTGCGTGCACAGACGCAATTGAATCAAACATCACTACCGAGACGCTGGCCGAGATTAAGGCAAGTAAGACTAAGTCGAATGCCTTGCCCGCAGGTGTCGTGGTCCCAAAAATAATAGTCTCGAGCTTTTGTTGAGCTTGAGATTGGGTTCGGTCACTGTTCATCGGAGCGCTCCAATAGCGCGGCTAATGAGGGCCACACGTTGTCGACTATTAATGGCTGTGCTGCAGCGGTTGGGTGAATGCCGTCGCTCTGCATCAGCACATTGTCGACGGCAATACCCTCTAGAATGAAGGGCGCCCACCGTGCGCCCGTCTGATCCGCAACCCAAGCAAAACTTTCACGAAATAATCGCGTGTATCGAGGCCCGAGATTCGGCGGGATTTCCATTTGCAACAGCAGGACTTGAGCACCTTGGGCGAGGGACAGCTCAGTCATTTTCTGCAGATTGTTGCGCAATTGATCAATCGGGTAGCCTCGCAGCCCATCGTTACCGCCCAGCTCTATAATGACAAGCTCCGGCTGATATTCCCGCAGTAACGGGGCTAATCGATTTAGACCTCCAGCCGACGTGTCACCGCTGATGCTGGCATTAACAGCTCGATATTCAAGCCCATTGTCCGCAAGCCTATTATTGAGCAATGCGACCCAGCCCTGATGTAAATCCATCCCATAGGCCGCACTAATGCTGTCGCCGACTACAAGAACCGTGCGAGACTCAGTGCTCCAAGCAGCACTGTGTCCGATGAGCGCAAACATGACGAGCGCACACGGTAATCCTCTGAACGACATCAATCCGCACGCGGCGCGCCGGCGTACTAGTGAGCGGAGGAGCAAGCTAATGATCAAAGTACATAATCTCCTGAAAAAAGTCGCAGTGGCTGATGGAGAGTTGGAAATCCTGCGAGGTATTAACCTCGAAATCAAGCCGGGCGAAACTCTGGCTATTGTAGGGGTTTCTGGCTCGGGAAAGTCGACACTTTTGGGTCTTTTGGCAGGTCTTGATGTCGCGACAGGTGGAGAGGTCAGTATTGATGGTGTCGCTTTGTCCAGTTTAGATGAGGACGCACGGGCCGCGCTAAGAGCTCAAAAGGTTGGTTTCGTGTTCCAGTCGTTTCAATTATTGCCCGCCCTCAATGCGCTTGAGAACGTCATGTTACCTATGGAGCTGGCTGGCAGTACTGATGCTTCTGCCCGCGCTCGTGAGTACCTCGAGCGGGTGGGTCTTGCGCATCGTCTTGATCATTACCCCAGTCAGCTATCAGGCGGCGAGCAGCAGCGCGTGGCTATAGCGCGGGCCTTCGCCGCTCGGCCCACTATTCTCTTTGCTGACGAACCCACTGGCAATCTCGATACTCAGACGGGCGACACGATTATTAAACTACTGTTTGAGCTCAATGAGAGCGAGGGTACTACGCTCGTGTTAGTGACCCATGACAATCGATTGGCACAGGCCTGTTCACGCCGTGTCCACATGAGTAATGGTCGACTGGAAGAGGCGACGTGAGTGTGCCCAAGAAAACACTGACAGCGCGGAAATTGCTGCTACGCGATTGGAGGGGCGGCGAGCTGAGCATTCTGTTAGCGGCGTTGGTCTTGGCGGTTGGTGTAGTGGTGGGTATCAGTGCTTTTGTATCGAGCTTACAGTCAGCCCTTGAGAGCGAAAGTCGCAGATTCTTAGCGGCTGATCAGGCGGTTAGCAGCCGTTCAGCCATTCCAGAGGTCTGGCGCCAGAAGGCCGAAGATGAAGGTTTGCAAACAGCATCATTGGTTGGCTTTCCCTCGATGGTAATGAACAACCGAGACAGCATGTATCTTGCGTCTGTGAAAGCGGTCGCGGCTCCGTACCCCCTCAGAGGAGCGCTTAAGTACAGCCAAGCACCCTACGACCCTGCTATTCCGGCACTAGGATTGCCACAACCGGGCGAGGTTTGGCTGGCGCCACGATTATTTGCATTACTTGATGTCAGTGTCGGCGATAGCGTGTGGGTTGGAGAGGCTGAGCTCACGGTCAGCGGAGCTATTCGCGCAGAACCTGATAGCACTGCGGCGCTCTTCGGATACGGTCCGCGGTTGCTGATGAATTTAAAGGATTTACCGGCAACGGAAGTCATACAGCCCGGCAGCCGCGTGAACTATCGATTGTTGTTAAAAGGCAGCGATGACACGTTAAAGCCCTTTGTTGCGTGGTTAGAGCCGCAGCTCGTTCAAGGACAACGCTTACTGGGTCTTGATGACGGGCAGCCTGGCGTTGGGCGAACGCTTGAGCGCGCCCGAGCCTTTCTTTTATTGGCAGGCAGTCTGGGAGTAGTCCTGGCCGCGGCAGCCATTGCGCTTGCCGCACGGCGTTTCAGTGAACGTCATACCGACTATGTTGCGGTCATGAAGAGTTTGGGCGCGAGTAGCGGCATGATCAATCGACTGTACGGCACAAGCCTAGCATTAATGGGTTTGGTGGCAGGCGTGCTCGGATGTTTAACAGGCTGGGGTATTCAGGGGCTTTTTTTTACAGTGTTCGCTGAGCAATTGGGTGTTACGCCGGGTCCTATGGGTGTCTTACCTTTTGTCATTGGTGGTATGACCGCATTGGTATGCCTTTTGTTTTTTGCATGGCCCCCGCTTGCGCGTTTGGCGCTGGTGTCGCCACTGCGTGTGTTACGTAGAGAGGAGGACGCGAGTAGTGCGCAGAAGCCTCAGGATTATATGTTGGGCATGGCGGCCATGACTGGGCTCATGTGGTGGTATTCCAACGATCTATTGTTGACCGCGAGTGTGGTCGGAGGGCTTCTAGTTACCGTTGGTGTTGGTTTCTTAGCGGCTAAAGGCCTGTTATCAATCGGTCGTGGGTTAGGCAGTCAAGCCGGCAGCGTATGGCGGCTGGCCATGTCCGGTTTGCTTCGCCGGGGTAACGCCAATGCCCTGCAAATGGTGATTTTCGCTGTCGCCATTATGTTGATGCTTGTGCTGGTGATGATCCGCACGTCGCTCATTAGTCAGTGGCAGGCACAGCTCCCGCCGGGAACGCCCAATCATTTTCTTTTAAACATAGCCGCAGAGCAGCGGGAGTCTCTAGCGCAACAGCTTGACGCTTTGGGTATAGCGAGCGAGCCGCTTTATCCCATGACTCGTGGGCGTGTCATGGCGGTCAACGGAGCCGTGCTTGCAGAGGATCGTTCAGAGACAGGCGAAAGCCGTGGACGTCAACGGGAGGCTAACTTTACGTATGCTGCAGTACTGCCGGAAGCAACCGAGGTGGTTGATGGTCAGTGGTGGGGAGAGGAGGCCGGCCAACAGGTTTCACCCCAGCAGGTCTCATCCCAGGAGGTCTCATTAGAGGAGCGCTTCGCCGAAAGCGTTGGGGCCGGAGTTGGCGATACACTGACATTCCGAATCGGCGCCGATTCATTTGACGCCAAGGTTTCTAGTATTCGTCGGGCCGATTGGCAAAGTATGAAGCCCAATTTTTTCGTGATCTTCCCCCCAGAAGTGCTCAATAACTTCCCTAAAATGTACCTTACAAGTTTCTTTCTTGAATCGGATAACAAGGGCGCCCTCAATCCACTGGTTCGGGCTTTCCCAACGGTCACGGTTATTGAGCTAGACATTGTCATCGACGAGATACGTGGGATTGTTGATCGTGTAGGACAAGCTATTGAATTGGTATTGGCGGTTATTCTGCTGGCAGGTGCGTTGGTTCTCGTTGCGGGCGTGCAATCGAGTGTCGATGTTAGATTACGAGAAAGCGCTTTATTACGCGCGCTGGGTGCCCGACGCGGCTTACTACTCGGTGCTCTTGCGATTGAGTTCTCTGTACTGGGCTTGTTCGCGGGTTTGCTCGCTATTATCGGCGCAGAGGCGGCAGCCTGGGGGCTGCAAACACAGGCGCTCGACTTAGCCTATGAGCCGACCATCTGGCTTTGGCCTTTGGGTGTCATGGCTGGGGTTGTCATTATTGGATCAGTAGGGGTTTTCAGCTGTCGTCGTGCGGTTAACGTGCCGCCGCTCGTTGTGCTGCGCGAGGCTTAATCGTTATTCGCTCGGACGACGCGCGTTGACGATAGGCGCGGGCGTCGTTGCTAGTGGGAATAACTGCGACAAAAAAAACCGGTAAGTCCGAAAACTCACCGGTTTTGCACTACGAGCCTACCTGCGCCTTCGTTAACCGAGCAGATGTGCGACGGCGTCGCGCTCTTCAGTTAACTCTTGTGCGGTGGCATCCATCTTGGCTCGGCTGAACTCGCCAACTTCAACGCCCTGAACGATTTCCCAGTCGCCGTCTTTGCAACGGCAGGGGAACGAGTAAATAAGACCTTCGGCAATGCCATAGGATCCGTCAGAATAAACACCCATCGATACCCAGTCGTTGCCCTCAGTACCCAACGCCCAGCTACGCATATGGTCGATCGCGGCGTTAGCTGCAGAGGCGGCCGATGATGCACCACGTGCCTTAATAATCGCAGCCCCGCGCTGCTGCACTGTTGGAATAAAATCGTTTTCATACCACGCTTGATCAACGAGATCGATTGCGGCTTTTCCATTGACTTTTGCGTTAAACAGATCGGGATATTGTGTCGCTGAATGGTTGCCCCAAATCGTCATGTTGGTCACATCGTTAACGGTAGTTCCCGTTTTCTGAGCCATCTGGGTCATCGCGCGATTGTGATCAAGCCGCGTCATCGCGGTGAAGTTTCGAGGATCCAGATCGGGGGCATTGCGCTGGGCGATTAACGAGTTGGTATTGGCTGGGTTACCTACGACCAGTACCTTTGCGTTGCGCGATGCGTGATCGTTAAGTGCCTTGCCTTGAACTGAGAAAATCGCCGCATTTGCTTCCAGCAGATCCTTACGCTCCATGCCAGGACCGCGCGGTCGCGCACCAACGAGCAGCGCGTAATCAGTATCCTTAAAGCCAACGTTGGGATCATCCGTGCACACGACACCAGCCAGTAGTGGGAACGCACAATCGTCCAATTCCATGCGGACACCTTCAAGCGCTTCCATTGCGGGAGTAATGTCTAAGAGCTGCAGGATAACTGGCTGATCGTTTCCAAGCATCGCACCGGAGGCAATGCGAAATAGTAAAGCGTAGCCAATTTGTCCGGCTGCGCCGGTGACGGTGACACGAACGGGAGCTTTCATAGGACGGTCCTTTTAATT